>Ga0210398_10000126_pt1 | contig 96155 bp, 78 predicted proteins | sample IncBWC4OmetaG_FD_161047 | JGI IMG/M metagenome (GOLD analysis project Ga0210398, IMG submission 161047) | Forest soil microbial communities from Barre Woods Harvard Forest LTER site, Petersham, Massachusetts, United States - Inc-BW-C-4-O | ecosystem: Environmental > Terrestrial > Soil >... | reverse complement strand
GGCGCCCGCCGAGACGGCCGGCGGCGCGCAGCGGCAGCTCCAGGTTGACGGGGTCGCCGGAGGCAAGGCCGCCGAGCGTGGTGCGGGCCAGCGTCTCGGGGATCGCCTGCGCCTCGAACGCCTCGGCCGCGACCCGCGTGGCGCTCAGGCAGACGCCGTCGACCGCGATCGAGTCGCCGAGCGCAAGCTCCGCGGCGAGCGGCGTGCGCACGCGCAGCGTGGCGCCCCCCGCGTCGCGCTCGACGGCGAGCACGGAGCCGAGGTCGGCGATCAGGCCGGTAAACATCCCGCGCCTCTGGCGGCCGCGGGGGCGCTCACCACTCGCGCAGCCGCGCCGACACCAGCAGATCCTCGCCGACGCGGGCGCACTCGAGCGTGAGCGCGCGGACGGCGTCCGCGATCCGCTCGACCCCCTCGCCCTCCATCGGGTCGCGGGCGGTGCGCCCGCCGAACAGCAGCGGCGCGAGGAACAGGCGAATCTCGTCGATCTCGCCGACGTCGAGGAACGCGCCCGCGAGATGGGGGCCGCCCTCCAGCAGCAGCGAGGCCACGCCCAGCTGCCCGAGCTGGTCGAGCGCCGAACGCACGCGCGCCGGCTCGTTTTCGCCGGTCGCCACCACCACCTGCGCGCCGGCCGCCTCCAGCGCGTCGGTGTCGGAGCGGGCCGCGGCTCTGGAGACGACCACGGTGAGCGGGATCTCGGCGGCGGCCGCCAACAGGCGCGAGTCCGAGGGCAGGCGCGCCAGCGAGTCGAACACCACCCGGCGCGGCTGCTCGGAGGGGTCGGCGGGTGTGCCCTCGGGGCGGGCGGTGAGCTGGGGATCGTCGGCGAGCGCGGTGCCGATGCCCACCACCACGGCGTCCACCGAGGCGCGCCAGCGGTGGGCCAGCTCACGCGAGGGCGCGCCGCTGATCCACTGCGAGTCGCCGGCGCGCGTGGCGACCTTGCCATCGAGCGTCATGGCGCTCTTGAACAGCACCCACGGGCGGCCGGTGCGGGCGTACTTGCGAAACGCCTGGTTGAGCAGCCGTGCGCGGGTGGCCAGCTCGCCGTCGGCCACCACCACCTCGACGCCCTCATCGCGCAAAATGCCGAGTCCGCGGCCGGCGGCCTTCTCGGTGGGGTCATCGGAGCCCACCACCACGCGGCCGATGCCGGCCTGCACGATCGCGTCAGTGCAAGGGGGCGTCTTGCCCTCGTGGCAGCAGGGCTCCAGCGAAACATAAAGCGTGGCGCCGGCGAGGTCGGCCATCCCGCACGCCTCGATCGCGTTGACCTCGGCGTGGGCGCCGCCGAAGCGTTCGTGCCACCCCTCCCCCAGCACCTCGCCGTCGCGCGCGATCACCGCGCCGACCACGGGGTTGGGCTTGACCGCCCCCACGTTTTGGCCCGCAAGCTCGATCGCGCGCGCCAAATGTAGGCGGTCGGTGTCGGTGACCGTATTCATCCCGAACGGTCAGGATATCCGGCGCGGGTGCGACAGGATGTCGAAGGTGAAAGGGGTCCACCATGTGCTACAGTGACGCACTATGGCTGCGGTGGGCATCAGGGAGTTGCGCCAGAACCTCTCCCGCTACGTGGAGCGCGTGAAGGAGGGCGAGAGCTTCACGGTGACCGAGCGCGGCCGCGAGGTGGCCCGCCTGGTGCCCTCGGGACCGCCCGACTCGGCGATCGCGCGACTGGTGACCGAGCGCGGCGCCACGCTCGCCCGCGGGGATTTGCTGGAGTCCTACTCGTCCGGACGGGCGCCCGTCCCCGCCGGCGGCCCAGCGAGCGAAGCGGTGCTCGCCGCGCTGCGCGGGGAGCGGCTGTAGCCGGCACGCTTGCGTACCTCGACAGCTCGGCCTACGTCAAGCTGCCGCTGGGGGAGCCCGAGCGCGAGGCGCTGGAGCGCGAGCTGGCGCGCTGGCCGGAGCGCGTGTCGAGCATGCTGCTGCTCACCGAGGCGATCCGCGCGTGTGCGCGATACGGAGAGGTCTACGCCCAGCAGGCGCGGCTCGACCTCGAGCGCCTCTCGCTGGTGCCGATCGACGAGCCCACGCTGCGATGCGCCGCCACGCTGACGCCGGCCTCGCTGCGCTCGCTGGATGCGATCCACCTCGCCACCGCGCTCAGCCTCGGCGAGGACATCGGTGTCGTCATCGCCTACGACGAGCGCCTCCTCGACGCCGCCCGCGAGCGCGGGCTGCCGGTGGCGAGTCCCCGGTAGACCTACCCGCGCCCGCAGCGGCCGCCGCGCAGCCGGTGGATCACGACTTCGGGCCCGGGGCGGGAGTAGGCGAGCGGGTAGTAGTCGAACGACCAGTCGAAGTTGAACGCCGGCGGGTGGGCGCCGGGGGAATAGGGCGAGACACGGTGGACCACTTCGCCGGCGCGCGCCAGCGCGCGGTAGTAGGCGACCGCCAGCGGTGCGCGCCCGGGGTCGGCGAAGGCGCGGCCCGACTCCTGCGAGCCGCCCACCACCCAGCAGTAGCCTTCGCGCTCGTAGTAGCCGATCAGCGACGGCGCCAGCGTGAGCTCGTAGTTTTCGAGGCTCACCGTGTGACCTTCGCCGGTGGTGAGCGCGCCGGACGGTGTGATGCGCGAGTGCAGCGACTCGTACTTCACCCAGCGATCGCCGTCGGGCACGGAGAGCGTGGGATGGCCGACGTCCTGCACCCACTCGTCGGGCACGATCGGCTCGACCACCACCTTGGCGCCGGCCGGCACGTGCGCCACCATCCACACGCGCGCCAGGTTGCGAGTGTCGGCGCGCGACAACACCAGGCCGGAGTGGACGCTGTAGACGATCCCCTGGGCGCACAGCGCGAGCGCGGCAAGGGCGACGAACGCGGGCTGCAAGCGCCCTCCGCGCGCCAACGCACGGGCCAGCGTCAATGCGGCGAAGGCCGCGAGAAGGCAGAGGATCGGGAAGATCGGCAGCAGCCAGCGCCCGAAGTAGCGACCCTCGGAGCCCATGAAAATCAGGAAGAGAACCGGCGCCGGCACCAGCACCCAGCCGAGCTTTGGCTCGCGCCACCAGATCAGCACCGCGCCCGCCAGCGCGGCGATCGCCGGCACCCAGCCGAGGCCCCAGGTGAGCGACCACAGGTAGTAGAGGAAGCCGCCCTCGCGCGGCGCGCCCAGCTTGCCCTGGGCTTCGCCGGAGAGCGAGGACTGGTGGGCAAGGCCCTGCTCGAACGCGTGGAAGTCCAGGAGCGAGTAGGGGTTGGCGATGAGGAAAGCGGCGAGCGCGGCGGCGCCGGCGAGCACGAGGCCGGCCGAAACGGGGATGCGCGCCGGAGGCGCGTGTCCCCCGGCTTCGGTCGCCACTCGCCGCGCGGCGCGCGGCGAGTCGAGATATTGCGCGGCGGCCGCCCCCAGCAGCGGCAAAAGCACGATCCCGGCGGTGTACTTGGTGGCGCAGCCGAGCCCGAGACCCACGCCGGCGATCGCGTAGTCGCGCGCGCGGCCTTTGCGCAGCACACCCGCCGTGCCCACCAGCGACAGCGTCAGCGGCGCCAGCGTGGGGACGTCGTTGAGCGCCAGGTGGGCGTAGAACACCGGCAGGAACGCCACCGCCTCCAGCGCCGCCGCCAGCAGCGCCACGCCGCGGTCCAGCAGGCGCGCGCCGGCCGCGTACAGCAGCCACACCGCCGCCGTGCCCAGCAGCGCCGCACACACGCGCGCCAGCGTGAACACCGCCGCGGGGTCGATGGCGAACGTGTGCGACACGCCCGTGCGCCCTCCCCACCAGAGGGCGAACACGATCCGCAACAGGTCGGTGTAGGCGGGGGGATTGGCGAAATAGTGGGGGTTCCACCCCAGCGTCAGCATCCCGATCGCGCGCGGCACGAAGTGGGCGTCCTCGTCGGAGTTGTACGCATACGGAAGCCCCTGGCGGATACCCCACAGGCGCAAACCCAACGCCACGGCGAGCACCGCCGCGAGCGCGAGCGCCACCAGCCGTCCCCTCCCCCGTCCTCCCTCCTCCGCTCCCGCGCGGTCGAGCGCGCCGTGATCCTCGCGCGCCGGGCCGGTGGTCGCGGTCGGCTCAGCAGTTGCCATACACGGCGTAGTAGCGGCTTGTGTAGATGCGCCGGAAGCCGTGCAGCGGCACCTGGTCGAGCGGGTTGTCGCCCACGTCCACGATCGCCTCCTGGAACACCGCGGCACCCAGCGGGTACACGGCGATGCTGGCGCGCGCGATCCGTTCGCGCAGCGCGGGGTCGTCCGCTTCGGCGTCGGCGCGCGCCTCGCTGCGGGCGACGATGTCGCGCTGGTTGACCGTGCCGAGGATCCAGCGGGCATCGGGGATCAGCTTGTTGTCGGGCAGCGACAGCAGCGGGCAGCGCGCCAGTTCGTCGCGCACCGCCGGGCTGTGCAGCGCCACGGCCAGACCTTCGTGGAAGTCGTTGTGGTAGGCCAGCGTGGTGCGCGCGTTGGTGAGGCTGGTGACCGACACCGCCACCACCGCGCCGTACACCACCAGCGCCGCGCCCGCCGCCATCCATGCGCGGCGCAGCGCCGTGCCGGGGCGCAGCAGCGACCAGCCGCCGATCGCCAGCGCGCAAAACGGCAGCAGCAGCGCCGCCGCGCCCATCATGTAGCGGTCGATCACCGACGCCCCCGCGGCGCCCTCCAGCACATACACGCCCAGCAGCAACAACAACGCCGCCAGCGGCACGCGCGCGCGGCGAGGCGTCAGGTAGAGCGCCAGCAGCGCCCCCGCGATCCCGCCCAGCACGATCGGAAGCTTGTCGATCCTCACCAGATACCGCCACGTGGCGGCCAGCACCGCGGTGAAGCCTTGCGTGCGTTCCAGTTCGGCCGCCAACACCGCCGTGGAGTGCAGCGAGTACAGCGGGTCGCCGGTGACGATCGTGTCCACCGCGATCCACAGCAGGGGAGCGGCGGCCACGAGTGCGGTATAGGTCAGCAGGCGGCGCGAGGAGGGCACGGCACTCGGGCCGGTGCTACCGCCGCTCGCATCCGGACCGCGTCCGCCCGCCCTCCAGCCGCCGGCCTTCCGCGGCGCCACCGCGGGCCACACGCACCACAGCCAGTACACGCCCGCCAGCACCCACGCGTCGGGGCGCAGCAACCCGGCCAGCGCCAACAGCACGAACACCGGCGTGCCGCGCCGGGTACGCTCCACCTCCAGCGCCGTCGCCCACACGATCAGCGCCAGATACGTGAGGTCGAGATAGCCCTGCGCGGCGAGGTTGGCGTCGTACAGCCGCGTCAGCATCAGCAGCGCCGCCAGCACCCCCACCAGCGGGCCGAAGCACAATCGCGTAAGCCGGTACAGGCCGGCGGTGAGCGCCACAAACGAGCCGATCGCGCCCAGCACCATCAGCCGCGCGCCGGTCTGCCCGAAGATCGAGCACAGCGCCCCGAACGCCAGCGCCAGCGGGTGCTCGGTAGGCGCGCGGTAGACGTTGAAGTCGGGCAGATGCAGATGCAGCAGGTCGCGCCCCCACAGCAGCGCGTAGAACGAGTCGTACGTCGGGTATGTGGGGAAGGCGAAGTACCCGGCCAGCGCCATCACGCACAGCAGCGCCAAGCCGGTCCGTGTCCAGGTCGCCTCGGGCACGGCGCGCAGGCGATCCAGGCGCGTTGGTTGGGGCCGTGGGCGGGCGAGCGTGGCGCTCTGCATTGCGATAGAGCTTATGGGCACCGTCTGCGGCACGCCCCCGCCGGGCAGCGCTCCCCCGGCCGTGGCCCGCGCCGCCGACCCGGGTCGCGCGGGGCTGCCGCGCGGGCGCCGGTTGCGGCCCGCGCGGGCCGACGGGATAGGCTGTGAGGCGGTGGAAGGACCCTGCCCGCGATGAAGCTGATCATCCAGATCCCCTGCTGGGACGAGGCCCAGACGCTGCCGCAGACGCTCGCCGAGCTGCCGCGCGAGGTGGACGGGTTCGACACGGTGGAGTGGCTGGTAATCGACGACGGCTCCCGCGACGACACCATCGCGGTGGCGCGGCAACACGGAGTCGACCACCTGGTGGCACTCACCAACCACAAGGGGCTTGCCTCGGCCTTCCAGGCCGGGCTCGACACCTGCTTGAAGCTGGGCGCCGACGTGATCGTCAACACCGACGCCGACAACCAGTACTACGGACCCGACATCGCGCGACTGGTGGCGCCGATCGTGGAGGGCCGCGCCGACATGGTGATCGGCGACCGCGAAGTGACCACGATCGAGCACTTCTCCGGCTTGAAGAAGCTGTTGCAGCGGCTGGGCTCATGGGTGGTGCGCCAGGCGTCCTCCACCTCGGTGCCCGACACCACCTCCGGCTTTCGCGCCTACAACCGCGAGGCGGCGTTGCAGGTGCAGGTGGTGTCCAAATTCACCTACACGCTGGAGACCATCATCCAGGCCGGCAAGCTACTGGTGGCGATCGAGCACGTCCCGATCCGCACCAATCCCAAGACGCGCGAGTCGCGCCTGTTCCCGTCGATGAGCGCCTACGTACGCCGCAACGCCGTGTCGATCTTCCGCATCTACGCGCAGTACGAGCCGCTACGGATCTTCTGGAGCCTCGCCGCGATCATCGGCCTCGCGGCACTCGGCGTCTGGATCCGCTTCCTCGTCGCCTACGCCGAAGGCAGCGGCAAGGGCCATGTGCAGTCGCTGATCCTCGGCGCCGTGCTGTTCATCGCCGCCGTCGTGCTGTGGGCGCTCGGCGTGATCGGCGACCTGCTCGCGGCGCAGCGGGTGCTCTCGCAGCGCACCTTCGAGCGGGTGCGGCGGATCGAGCTGCAGCTGGAGGTGCCACCTTCGCACTATCAGCCGGGTGCGGGGCGCGAAGCCGGCGCTGCGGGCGCGGCCACAGCCGGGGCGGGCGCGGCCACAGCCGGGGTGCAGGCGCCGGACGAGCACAGCAGCCAAACCGGGGAGCGCGAGGCGGTGCGGGCTTGAGCGCCGATGTCACCCTCTCCCGCGACGGGATCGTCACGGGCAACACTTACGACAAGTACGGCTCCACCAACCCGCTGGCGCGGCGGCTGATGACCGGCTTCGAGCGCGACCTCGACCAGCTGCTGGCGCACGCCGACCCCTCCTCCCTGCTGGACGTCGGCTGCGGCGAGGGGGTGCTCGTGCACCGCTGGGCACAGCGCCTGCCCGACCGGCGGATGGTGGGAATCGATCTGGAGGAGGAGTCGATCCAGGCCGGCTGGTCGCAGCGGCAGGCGCCCAACCTCGCATACCGGGTGATGCGCGCCGAGAACCTGCCGTTCGCCGACGGCGAGTTCGACCTCGCCAGCGCGATCGAGGTGCTCGAGCACGTCCCCGATCCGGAGCACACGCTCGCCGAGATGGCGCGCTGCGCGCAGCGCCACCTGCTCGTCTCGGTCCCGCGCGAGCCGCTGTGGCGGGCACTCAACATGGCGCGCGGCGCCTACTGGCGTGAGCTGGGCAACACGCCTGGGCACCTCAACCACTGGTCGCGGCGCTCGTTCGTACGCCTGCTCGCGCGCCACGGGACGGTCGCCGAGGTGCGCTCGCCCTTCCCGTGGACGATGCTGCTTGTCCGCCTCTAGCCCCACCAGCACCTCCGCCTCTGAGCCCGAGGCCGCACCTGCCGGCCCCGAGCCGACCCGCTCCTACGCCAGCGGCGCGCGGATCCTCTCGGTGGGGATCGCCGCCACCGGCCTGCTGACGTTCGCCTACTTCTCGATCGCCTCGCACGTGCTCGGCGAAGACGCCGCGCAGCGCGTCGACGTGCTGTGGTCGGTGATGTTCGTCGTGATCTCGGTGATCTACCGCCCGGTCGAACAGCTACTTTCGCGCACGATCGCCGAGCGCCGAGCGCGGGGGCACGTGGAGCATCCCCTGCGCGTGCCGCTCGCGCTGCAGGGCAGCTTCACGCTGGTCTTCCTCGTGGTGGCGTTGGCGCTTCGCGAACCGCTGATCCATCAGGTGTTCGACGGCTACACCGCGCTCTACTGGGTGCTCCTCGTCGGCACGCTCGCCTACGCCGGCTCCTACTTCGCGCGCGGCTGGCTGGCCGGCCACGAGTACTTCGCGCTGTTCGGGGCGCTCGTGCTGATGGAGTCCACCTCGCGCATCTGCTTCGCGTTGGCGGTCGCGCTGGGGATCGCCTCCGGCCAGACCGCGGTTGCGCTGGGGATCGCGGCGGCGCCGCTGCTCTCGCTGGTGGTCGTGCCGGCGGCGTTCGCGCGGTCGGCGAGCGAGCGGCGAGCGGCACATGTTGTCCTTTCCGGACGCCAACCAAAAGCCGACAACAAATATGTTGTCACGGTGGAGCCTGGGCACGCGGACGCGGTGGAGCCTGGGCACACGGACGCGGTGGAGCCTGCGCACGCGGACGCGGTGGAGCCTGCGCACGCGGACGCGGTGGAGCCTGCGCGTGTGGATGTTGTCTTTTCCGATGCCAACCAGCTGGAGGCGCCGTATACCGCCGACGAGGCCGACGCCGCACTCGCCGGGCCGGGCACCCTGGGGGTGCGGGAGGTCATGGCCGCGCACGACGAGCTGTCACTGTCGCGCGGCGGCCGCTTCGCGCTGTGGGTGTCGGGCATCATGCTCTCCGAGCAGACGCTGCTCAACGCGTCGGTGCTGACCGTGGATGCGCTCTCGCCCGATAAGGCGCTGGCGGGGATCGTGTTCAACGTGATGCTGATCGCCCGCGCCCCGCTGCAGCTTTTCCAGGCGATCCAAACCTCGCTGCTGCCCCACCTCACCGGCCTGGAGGCGCGCGAGGGGCACGCCGCGTTCGCCCATGCTATCCGCCTCACGCTGCGAGCGATCGCCGCCTTCGCCGTCGCCGTGGCGCTCGGCCTGCTGGCGATCGGCCCACTGGTGCTCAACCACGCGCTGTTCGGCCAAACCTTCCACTACAACCGCTTCGGTCTCGCGCTGGTGGGCATCGGCATGGGTATGCATCTGGCATCCGGCACGCTCAACCAGGCGGCGCTGGCCCGCGACGGGGCACGAGCAGCGGGACTCTGCTGGCTGGTCGCGGCGGCGGCGTTTCTCGTGTGGATGTTCGTCCCGGCCGTCAGCGAACAGGTGCTGCGCGCGGAGATCGGTTACTGCGCCGCCACCGCGCTGCTGGCGGTGCTGCTGGGGGTGGTGTACCGGCGGGGAGCGCCCGGGGACACAGTCCGCCCTCAGCAACCGTGACCGGGCTCGCTCGAGCCGGGGGCCAGGCAAGCGACCGTGACGCTTGGCGCCCGGTCGACGCGCACCGTGAACAGGAACGACTTGCCAACCCACCCAGCCTTAACGATGCTCACCGAGATGCGCGCGCCCACATCCAGGCGCCGACCCTTGAACAGGCCCGTCAGACTTACCGTCGGACCCTGGCGCGTCAGATGTCTGGGGCACTTCCTGCCGTGGCAGCGCTCGTGGCTTGCAACCGTTGCCGACCGATGCCGGGCGAACGGGCACCCCCGGCCCCTGCAGAAGACCTCGACGTAGGCGCCTTTGGGAATTGCATGCGCAGTCAGCGACTCGACGATCGTGTATCGGCGCGTCCACCCGAAGCTCCAGGTCATGCTCGCTTCGATCCGCGGCAGCGAGGGCGCAGCGTTCGCCGCGGTGGTGAACGTCTCATCCTCACCGTAGCTCGTGCCACCCGCGTTGCTCGCGACGATCCTGAAGTGGTAGGTGGTGCTGGTGTTGAGCCCGACCAGCGCGCCGGATACCCCGATGGGGTTCTCGCCCGTCTGCCCGGAGGCCGAGCACGGCGTCACGGAGCCATAGGAGGATGACGTGCCGTATTCGAAGCGACAGACGCCCAACTCTCCACCGTTGGGGTTCACCGTCGCGTTCAGCGTCGCGTAGCTCGATCCCACCGACGATGCCACTCCCGTGACGTCTGCTGGGGGATTTGGCAAAGTCTGAAACGTCTGGTCGCCACCGTAGCTCGTGCCCCCCGTGTCGGTGGCCACAACCCTGAAGTGGTAAGTGGTGTTCACGGTCAGCGCCGCGATCGACGCTGACACAGCGACCGGATTGCTGCTCGAACCCGGTTGCGGCACGCAGGGCGCGGTCGATCCGTACGCCGTGGTGGCGCCGTATTCAAATCGACATTCGCTGGTTTCCCCGCCGTTGGGGTTGACGGTGGCGCTGATCGTCGCGGCGCTCTGTGTAATCGCTGTCGCCACGCCGGCCGACGCCGCTGGAGGATTCACGAACGCCCACGTCGCTCCAGTGGTGCCGTCGTGGGGGCCGCCGATCAGCGCCGTGTTCCCGTCAGCGGACAGCGCCACGCTGGCGCCGAAGACGCCTTTGCCGCTCTCTTCGGCGCCCGTGAGCTTTTCGCCCTGCTGAGTCCAGGTCGAGCCCGAGCGCGTGAACACCCACGCCGCCCCGACGGTGAGATTGTCGGCGAGCCCGCCAATCAGCGCCAAGTTGCCATCGGCGGACAGTGCCACGCTGTTGCCAAAGACGGAGGTGAAACTCTCCCCGCCGGCGGTGAGCTTTTCGCCCTGCTGGGTCCAGGTCGAGCCGGCGCGCGTGAATACCCACGCCGCCCCGGTGTCATCGTCGTCGTAGCCACCGCCGACGAGCGCCGTGTCGCCGTCGGACGACAGCGCGACGGCTTCCCCAAAGCGCGCAGCGGAGTTCTCCCCATGCATACCGGTGAGCGCTTCGCCCTGCTGGGTCCAGGTCGAGCCGGCGCGCGTGAACACCCAGGCTGCGCCCCAGCCCGTGCCAAGCCCTCTGCTGTTATCTTCGGGGCCGCCGATCAGCGCGGTATTGCCGTCAGCGGAGAGCGCCACGCTCCCGCCGAAGTAGCGTTCGCCACTCGCCCCGGCGCCGACGAGCTTTTCGCCCTGCTCAGTCCAGGTCGAGCCCGAGCGCGTAAACACCCAGGCTGCGCCGACGCTGGAGTTGTCGACGGGGCCGCCTATGAGCGCGGTCTTGCCGTCGGCGGACAACGCCACGCTTCTACCGAATTCACTGTCGCCGCTCTCCCCGCCGCCGGTGAGCTTTTCGCCTGCCTGAGTCCACGTCGAACCCGACCGGATGAAGATCCACGCCGCCCCGGCTCCGTTGTCGTCCTCGCCACCTCCGATCAGCGCGATATTGCCATCGGACGAGAGCGCCACGCTTTGGCCGAAGAAGCCTTTGCCGCTCTCCCCGCCGCCGGTGAGCTTTTCGCCTGCCTGAGTCCACGTCGAACCCGACCGCGTGAACACCCAGACCGCACCAACACCGGCGTGATCCCCGGAACCGCTGATCAGCGCCGTGCTGCCGTCAGCGGAAACTGCCACGCTCCCCCCGAAGGAGATGCTGTACCCGCCTTCGCTGATCTCTTCAGCTCCGGTGAGCTTTGCGCCCTGCTGGATGAAGGGGTCGATCCGGATTGGATAGCTCGCGTTGCTGTCGTTCACGATCAGGCGAAGCGCTCCATCGTGGATCCGCATCTGCGCGGGCAGCCGCCGACCCGTGGCGTCCAGCGCGCTGAGCTGGCTGTAGTGGAGCACCGTGGCGCCCGCATGGGTTCTGAACAGGATCTGCGATCCCGCACGCGCGGGGATCAGTGTCCCGCGGCTCTGCAGCACCAGTTCGAGCGGCCCTTCCCCGGACAGCGGGCGCCGGGCGAGCGTGAACTCCTGCTCGAGCCCATAGGGTCCGTTGCGGTAGAACGCGGCGATCGGCCCGTGACGGTAGAGGACTCGGTCCGCCACCGCGGTTGGCGCAACCGCGGGCAGCGCCTGCAGGCGCCCGCCCCGGCCGACCGCGGCGAGAGAGAGGCCAAGCGTTGCTCGGGCAACTTGCAGCGCGGCCCCCGAGGCGGTGAACGTGCCGCGAATGCCACCGCTCCGGGTCAGCAGCGAACCACCGCGGCGTACTGGCCAGAAGCTGCGATCCGAGGCGCCGATGCTCGCCGAGGCGGCCGGCGCAAGACTCGCCGGAATGAGCGTGTGACTCTGCATGCCCGGTCGCGGCACCGGCGGATGGCTGCTCGGCGCCGTGGGCGCAAGGAGCGTGGCCAGCGCGAGCGCGGCGACGCAAGCCAGCAGCGCGCCCACGACCGGCGCCCGGGCTCGACGGCGCGTCGGGCGGCGACCCGCGACGGCCGCCCACGTATCACCGGGCGCCGTATTGAGAGTCTGTGCGTGTGCGTGTGCCAATCCTCGCCCCGTCACCGATGTCGCAACCCGCGCAAACCTACACACCGCCGACCAGTCGAACGTTACAGCTGCGTTACGTCCCCAGCGACCGCGCCACCCCAGCCCCGCTCATGCGACACACGATCTCCATGTGTGGAGTCTCCGGGAACTCACATCGCTCCCACCGAGCGGGCGATCGCGCAGTAGGCCGCGCCCGGCTCGGGGGAGTCGAAGATCGCCGAGCCCGCCACGAACACGGTTGCGCCCGCACGGCGGCACACCAGGGCGGTGCTCGGGTCGATGCCGCCATCCACCTCCAGCGCCGCCGCAGCGCCGCGCGTTCCCGCAACCACCCTCCCCTCCTCCGGGGCTCCACCACCTCCAGCCCTGCTGTCCCCACCGACCCCGCCGTCCAGCAGCGCCCGCAGCCGCGCGATCTTGGCCGGCGAGCGCGCGATGAACGGCTGGCCGCCCCAACCGGGGCTGACGGTCATGCACAGCGCAAGGTCCACCGTGCCCGCCAGCTCAGCAAGCGCCTCGACCGGCGTAGCGGGGTTGATCGCCACGCCCACGCACGCGCCGCCTGCGCGAATCTCCTCAGCGGCGTACTCCGCGTGCGGTGTGGCCTCCGCGTGAAAGGTGACCGAATGAGCGCCGGCGCGCACGAACTCCCCCACCTGGCGCTCGGGGCGCTCGATCATCAGGTGCACGTCCAACATCCCCCCCACCTCCTCGACCTGCTCGCGCAGCGATTCCACCACCACCGGGCCCAGCGTGATCGGCGGCACGAAGTGACCGTCCATCACGTCCACGTGGATCACCCGCGCGCCGGCTGCCAGCACCTCGCCCACCTGCGCGCGCAGCGCCCCGAAGTCGGCCGACAGGATCGAAGGGGCCACGCGCACGCTGCGCAGAAGCTCTCGGGTTGAGTCGCTCATCTCATCCTCGTTGCGGTCTGGTCGGCTTCAGATCCGCATCAACATGCTGTCGCCGCAGCTGTTGCACTTGAGGATCGCCGTCGACGACATCCTTACGATCGTTGAGTGCTCGCCGCAGTTGGGGCACACCGACGCCAGCTCGAAGCGGTGCAGGCAATACACGCAGCGGTAGCGCCCCGGCAGATTGGTGGGGCGCAGCCACGGCTCCGAGCAGTGCGGGCACACCGGCCCGAGATCGGCCGGCGGGGTCTGCTCACGCTCACTGGCCATCGATCGCCTCGCCGATCATCGACTCGCCCGTTCGCGGCGCAGCCGCGCGATGAAGAAGCCCGCCGTGCGGTCGCGGTGGGGCAGCGTCTGCACGCAACCCTCGCGCCCTTGGCCAATCTCCACTCGGCCGCCCCCCATCCGATCGACCCCCGCACAACCGACACTCACTCGATCGGCCGCCAGTCGACAATCGACACTCGCTCGATCGACCGCCGCTCGATCGCACAGCTCCGCACCAAGATCGTCTAGGGCGAACTCGGGATGTGATTCCAAGAAAGCGGATATCTGCTGCTGGTTCTCGATCGCGGAGATGGTGCACGTAGAGTAGACCAGCACACCCCCCGGACGCACCGCTGCAGCGCCGGCTGCAAGGATCGCCGCCTGGATCCGCGCCAGGCGCGCGGGGTCTTCGGGACCGATGCGCCAGCGCAGGTCGGCGCGCGCCTGCAGCGTGCCGAGACCCGAGCAGGGCGGGTCCACCAGCACGCGGTCGTAAGGCGCCGCGTCGGTGAGCGGCCGCGCCGCGTCGCCGACCACCAGACGGGTGCATGCGCCCGCCCGCATCCGCGCGATCGTGCGCTCCAGTTCCACCGCGCGGCGCGGGTTGTGCTCCACCGCCACCACCTCACCCTCCCCGCCCATCAGCGCGGCCAGGTGCGTGGTCTTGCCGCCGGGCGCCGCGCACAGGTCGAGCACGCGCTCGCCGGACCGGGGCGCCAGCGCCCGCGCCGGCAGCATCGCCGCGCGCGACTGCGCCAGCACCGCGCCTTCGCGCCACTGCGGCGAGCCGTGCACGTCCCACGGCCCCTCCAGCACCAGCGCCTCGGGGATCGCGGGATCGCCGTGGACGCCTACCGGCTTGCCCGTCGGCGCCGCACCACCCGCCGCCGCATCACTCGCCGACGCACCATCCGCCGACGCGGCACCAGCCGACGGAACGCCCGCCGACAGCTGCGCCGCAATCTCCGTTGGCTGGGCGACGAGCGTGTTGACGCGTAGCGCCAGCTCCGCCGGCTCGTTGTCGTACGCGAGCAGCGCGCGCGCCTCTTCGGCGCCCAACTCCTCCCACCACATGCGCGCCAACCACTCGGGATGGGAGTGCTTCACCGCCGCGCCCTGCGGCGTCGCGTCGTCGAGCGCCGCCAACAGCCCCTCGCCCTCGCGCGTGGCGCGGCGCAACACCGCGTTCACCAGCCCGTGGCCGCGACCGACCTTCGCCAGCTCCACCGCATCGGCCACCACCGCGTGGTTGGGGGCGCCGGAAAGGAACAACAGCTCGTACAGCCCCAGCCGCAACGCCGCCAGCACCGGCGCGTCGAGGCGCTGCACCGGCCGTTCGGCCAGCCGCTCGATCAGATGGTCGAGCGTGCCGCGGCGCTGCACCGCCCCGTACGACAGGCGCATCGCCAGCGCCCGATCCCGCGCGTCCAGCTCACGCGCCTGCGCGCGCAGCGCGAAGTCGGCGTAGGCCCCCTGCTCGAACACCCGGCGCAGCACCGCATACGCGCACACGCGCGCGCTAGACGGCATGTCCCCGCAGATACGCCCCCGCGTCCATCGGCCGGCCGCCGGGGGGTTGCACCTCCAGCAGCTCCAACGCTCCCTCGCTCGTCCCGTACAGCAACCGTGCCGGTCGCTCGCCGACTCCGACGAGCGCCCCGGTCGGGAGGCCTCCAGCCTCGCCCCCCGTACCCGCCTCCCGCCCCACGCCCACCACGCTCCCCGTACCCCAGGCGTCCTGCGCGACCCTCGCCCGCAACACCCCCACCAGCGACCCGTCGGCCCGCGTCAGGCGGGCGCCAATGTGCGGATGCAGCGCGCGCACCCTGCGCTCCAGCTCGATCGCGGGACGCGCGGGGTCGAGCAGCCGATCCTCGGCGATGATCTTCTCGGCGTACGTCACGCCCTCCTCCGGCTGCTCCTCGAAACGCGGCGGCTGTCCCTGCTGCCAACGGTCGAGCACGCCCACCAGCAGATCGCCCCCCAAGCGTTGCAAACGCTCAGCCACCGAGCCGTAGGTGTCGTGCGGCCGGATCTCCTCCTGCCCCGTCGCGCACACCGGCCCGCTGTCGAGGCCCGCGGTGAGGCGCATGATCGACACGCCCGTGCGCGCGTCGCCAGCCATAATCGCCCGCTCCACCGGCGCCGCGCCGCGCCAGCGCGGCAGCAGCGAAGGGTGCACGTTGAGAGGCACGAACGTGCTCAGCAGCGGCTCCTTGACGAGCGCGCCGAAGGCGCACACCACCAGCACCGCCTCATCTCCGGCCGTATCGCGCACCAGCTCGCATACGGCCGGATCGTTCACCCGCTCCGGCTGCTGCAGCGCGATCTCGAGCTCCCGCGCCGTGTGGGCGACCGGCGGCGAGGACAGCCGGCGGCCCCTGCCGCGCGGGCGGTCGGGGCGGGTGAGCACTAGCGCCGGCCGGTGATCGCTCGCCGCCAAACGCTCCAGAACGGCCGCCGCAAAGTCGGAGGTGCCGAGGAAGACCGTGCGCAACTGCCGTGCCTACGCCGGGGTCGGCTCCTGCGAGCGCTCCGGCGAGCGCTCCGCCGCCTCCCCGGACGCCTCGCCGGGCCCCGCCTCCGCTTCGCGCGCCTGGCGCAGCGCACGCATCGCGTCGCGGCGCGCCTCGCGGGAGATGCGGTCGAGGATCAGCACCCCGTCGAGGTGGTCCATCTCGTGCTGGATCACGCGCGCCGGCAATCCGTCCTCCTCGACCACCACCTCTCTGCCGCGCGGGTCTTGGGCGCGTACTCGCACCGCCACGGCGCGCTCCACCTCGACATGCACGCCGGGGAGGCTGAGGCAGCCCTCCTCCTTGCTCTCGCGCTCCTCGCTCTCCCACTCCAGCACCGGGTTGACCAGCGCACCCAGCGGGTCGTCCTCGTACGCTTTGTACACCAGCACCCGGTGCAGCACCCCCACCTGGGTGGCAGCCAACCCGACGCCGAGTGCAGCGTGCATGAGCTCGCCCATCTGCTCCACCTCCGTGCGCAGCCGCTCGTCGAAGCGCTCCACCGGCACCGCGGTGGCGCGCAGCACCGGGTCGCCCAGCTTGCGCACGTGCGCCAGCGCCGCGTCGCGGCGGGCGCGGGTCTCGTCGTCGAGCTCCTCGGCCGGCACGCGCTCCTGCTCGTCCGCCGGCGCGGCGGGCTCCTGTTCGGTTGGGATCCTGCTCTCGGTGTCGGTGCTCATCGGCTCTGCACCGATTCTATTGCGCTCCGCCGCCGCGCCGGCGCCGTCGCGTCCCGCGCTTACTTCTTGTGCCTCTTTCCCCCTCCCTTGCGGCTCCCGTGCCTCTTGCGGGCCTGCGCTTCACACTGGACACGCCTGCGCTTGGTGGGCTGCTTCTTGCAGGCTTTGAGCGCGTTCGCCAGTAGCTGGGCGCGCGTCGGGGATTTTGGTTTGGCGGTTTCTTTCGCCGCGAGCACGCCGCCTTTGGCGACCGATCCTTCGGGATGGTTGGCGGCGGCTTCTGCTTCGCGCTTCTTCTGCAGCGCTTCCGCTTCCCGCTTTATGACGGTCGCTTCTTCGGCCAGCTTTGCGATCTGTTTGACCTCTTCTTCCCGAGTCTTTTCGCGGTTCGCTTCTGCTTCCTGGTGTTTTTCGAGTTCTTCTTCGGCCTGCTTGCGCTTGGCGGCTTCTTCTTTGCGCTTTTCTTCTTCTTCGTGCTCACCAGGCTGCACGGCACCCAGCGCAGCGGTCCGTTCGATCCCCGTGCCACCCGCGTTGGTCGCGAACACCTGACAGAGGATCGAACGTCCGAGGTCGGCTGCGCTCAACACATATGCGGACGAGGATCCTTCTTGGAGCGTTGTGCCAGCGCCGTTGTCGATGAACGCATAGGTGAACGTCGGCGAAGCGCTCCAGACACCCGATTCACAGTTCAGCGTCTGGCCGACCACGGGCACTCCCCGTATCGCCACGCCTCCGCCGCGAGGTGCCCGCGGCGGGCTTTCGTTGTCTTCGAAGACGAAATCCCCGATCTCTGGAGCCGCCAGGTCGACGAAGCCTCCGGTCGCCCCCGGCAGACAAGGTTGGCCGTCGATCACCTGCACCGTGTCGGTGACACCGACAAGCGTGGCCGATGCGCCGGGAAGCGTCAGCGCGCTGCCGCTGTCGCCGAAGCAGAGCGAGCCGTCGGGCGAGCTGGCACACAGGAACAGGGCACTGGCTTCGCCGCCGCATTCGTTGCCTGACCCGAGCGTCATACCGAGCCCGTACAGCCTGCCGTTCGGCCCTTCTTCGGGGTGCTGGGCGCCGAAGCCGGTCAAGTGAACCGCCGTCCCCTCCGATAGCAGCGAGCCGGCCGCGATCGGGGCGATCGCCTGCACGTTCCGATTGAACACGAGCGATCGTTCGAGTTGCAGCACCGCCACATCGTCGGCCTCGGGCAGCGGGGCACTTGGGTCGTAGTAGGGGTGTACGCGCAATCCATCCGCCAGGCTGACCTGTTCGGGCCTGACTTCGATGTTTTCGGTGCCTGCCCCAACCACGATGTCTTCCGGCGGGATCCGTGTCTTCGAGCTGGGGTTGAACACACAGTGGCCAGCCGTCAAGATTTCGGTTTCGTCCAAGATCGAGCCGCCGCAGAGAAGCGCTTCGGTTTCGGAGATGAAAGCGATCACGACGACCTGCCACGGCGCCTGTTCGATCGAAACTCGGCTGCCATCGACAATCGCGGCGTGGGCATCGAGCAAGCCGGCGTGCACGCGCTCGGAGCGCCGCTTCCACAAACGATCTTTGCGTACGTGTATCCGCGTGAAAATCGGCTCCATCGAGCTGTGCGGCCGTGCGTTGGCCACCGCCGTAAATCCGCAAGCGAAGACGGCGACTATCGCAAGCGCAACGAGCAACGCCGACGCAAATCGTCCCTTTTTCATACGCTCGCGCCGACCGGCGCGTGCCTCTACGGTGGCCGCCTGCATGTGGATCCCTTCGGTGGTGTGATGTTTCGCGCCGCGCGCGATGCTACGCCGAGAGCGCGGAACAGTATCAGATAGCCAACTAACGGAGAAGCGATCTATTTCCTTCCCCGGAGGTGGCATGGCGTTTGCGCCACAAGCCCCCTACGCCGAGAGCGTAGGAAAGTATCACATAGTCCAACCGCCGGCTGTCAGCCCCGCACCTGGCGAATCCACCACATGGTCCAACCGCTGGCGGTCAAGCCTGCGCCTGGCGCATTCGCTACTGCGGGTCCACGTCCACGCTGAAGTTCACGCCCGTATGCGCGCGGCCGGCGGCGGCGCGCTGCACCGCCGCGCCCACGCCGCGCACCGCCGCGGGGCGGTCGTGCGCCTTCACCAGCAGCATCCGGCGTTCGCGGCCGCGCAGCCGAAACAGCGTGGCGGGGCCCAGCACGGTGGCCTGGGCGGAAGTCAGCCGCTCCTGCCCCGCGCCCGCACGCAGCGCCTCCCCCACCGCATTCGCGGCCGCCTGCGCGCGTGCCCCCTCCTCGGCGGCGCACACCACCCGGATCAGGTGCGCGTACGGTGGGTAGCGCAGCGCCTCGCGCCGGCGCAGCTCGCCGGCGAGGAAGCCCTCGCTGTCGTGGGCGGCGGCGTGCACGATCGCGCGCGCGTCGGGGTCCAGCGTCTGCACCAGTACGCGCCCCTCCCCGCCGCGCCCGGCCCGGCCGGCAAGCTGCGCGATCAGCGCGAACGTGCGCTCCTCCGCGCGGAAGTCGGGGAAGCGCAGCGTGGCATCGGCGTCCACCACCACGCCCAAACGCACGTCGGGGAAGTCGTGGCCCTTGGCCACCATCTGCGTGCCGATCAGCACGCCCGCGGGTGCGGCCGCGAAACGCCGCAGCAGCGCGCCCACCCCCTCTCCGCGCGTCGTGCCGCCCGCGCCCGCGGGAACCGTGTCGGCGTCGAGGCGGAAGATCGGAAAGCGCTCGCCGTCGCCCAGCGTCGCCTCCAGCTCGTGCTGCAGCCGCTCGGTGCCGGCTCCGTGGCGCGCCACCGCGGTCGAGCCGCACGGGCAGCGCTCCGGCGCCGGCTGGTGATGGTCGCAGTGATGGCAGCGCAGCTGCGCCACCTGCCGGTGCAACACCAGCGCCACATCGCACTGCGGGCAGCTCCACACCTTCCCGCACGCGCGACAGGAGAGGAAGTTGGACCAGCCGCGGCGGTTGAGCAGCACGATCGCCTTGCCGCTCTCGCTCCGCACCTGCGCCAGCGCCTCGACGGTGCGCGGGTGCAGGCCGTGTCGGCACTCGCGCATGTCCAGCAGCTCCACCGGCGGCAGCGGCCGGCCGTCCACACGCCTTGGCAGCCGCACGCGCTCCAGCAGGTGGAGACTCTCCGGCCGGGGGGTGGCGCTGCCCAGCAGCAGCAGCGAGCCCTGCAACTCGGCCCGCTTGGCGGCCACCTCGCGCGCGTCGTAGCGGGGGTCGCCCTCATGCTTGTAGGAGGAGTCGTGCTCCTCGTCCACCACGATCAGCCCCAGCCGCTCGATCGGCGCAAACACCGCCGAGCGCGGCCCCACGCACACGCGTGCCGCGCCGGTGCGCAACCGCCGCCACTCCTCGCGGCGCTGCGCCGGGGTGAGACCCGAGTGCAGCACCGCCACGGTCTCACCGAAGCGCGCCACGAAGCGGCCGACGATCTGCGGGGTGAGCGCGATCTCGGGCACCAGCACGATCACCCCATGCCCGCCCTCCAGCGTGCGGGCGGCGGCGCGCAGGTACACCTCGGTCTTGCCCGAGCCGGTGATCCCGTGCAGCAGCAGCCGCTCGGGTCGCGCCGGGGTGCAGGCAAGCGCACGCTCGACCGCCGCCAGCGCCCGGCGCTGATCGTCGGTGAGCGGCGGCGGCTCGGCGTGGAGCTCGCCGACCGGCGCGTGTGACGGGCGCGCCACCGCCCGCGCGGGGGGCGCTTTGCGCCTGCGCCGGCCGGCGCCGAGCGCGGCCGCGGTACGGCTGGTGGCACCCGCCGGCAGCACCAGCCGCAGCGCGCGCGCCACCGTGGAGCAGTACTCCTGCGCCAGCCACTCCGCCAGCGCCACCAGGTCCACCGGTACGCCGAGCTCCAGCGCGCGCAGCGGCTCCAGCAGCTTCTCCTCGGCCACCTCGCTGCGCTCGGCCAGCGCCGTCACCACCCCCAGCACCTGGCGGCGCCCAAACGGCACCACCAGCATCGAGCCCACGCCCACCGCGCCGCCCTCGAGGTCGGGCGGCAGGCGGTAGTCGAACGGACCGCGCAGCGCGCGTGCGGTCGTCAACGGCTCTACCTGGGCGATCTCCTTTGGCTGGTTGGGCGGGATTCAACCACCCTAAAGGGCGCGCCGGACCGGTTTCAGACCTGCGCCGCGGCCGCCAGACCGGCCGCCTCGCGCAGCTGCTCGGCCTTGTCGGTGCGCTCCCACGTGAAGTCGTGGTCGTCGCGGCCGAAATGGCCGTAGGCGGCGGTCTTCTGGTAGATCGGGCGGTGCAACCGCAGCTCCTCGCGGAAGGAGCCGGGGCGCAGGTCGAAGTGCTCGCCCACCAGTTCCAAAATCCGCGCGCGGTCGATCTTCTCGGTGCCGAACGTCTCCACCATCACCGACACCGGGTGCGCCACGCCGATCGCGTATGCCACCTGCACCTCGGCGCGGTCGGCGAGACCGGCGGCCACGAGGTTCTTGGCGACCCACCGCACCGCGTACGCCGCCGAGCGATCCACCTTCGAGGGGTCCTTGCCCGAGAAGGCGCCGCCACCGTGACGCGCCATCCCGCCGTAGGTGTCGACGATGATCTTGCGGCCCGTCAGCCCACAGTCGCCCATCGGCCCGCCGATCACGAAGCGGCCGGTGGGGTTGACGAGGAAGTTGCGCAGCAACGTCTTCTCCTCGTACAGCTCCACCGGCAGCACCGGGCGCACCACGTGCTCGAACAGGTCGGGCTTGATCAGCGTCTCCGCGTCGATCCCGTCGGAGTGCTGGGTGGAGATCAAGAGCTTCTCCACGGCGGCCGGCCGGCCGCCCTCGTAGCGCACCGTCACCTGGGTCTTGCCGTCGGGACGCAGGTAGGGCAGCAGACCTGCCTTGCGCACCTCCGCCAAGCGCTTGGAGAGCTTGTGCGCCAGCAGGATCGGCAGCGGCATCAGCTCCTCGGTCTCGTTGGTGGCGTACCCGAACATCATCCCCTGGTCGCCCGCTCCGGCCACGTCGAGCTTGTCGTCGTCGAGCGGGTCGTGGCGGGTCTCGTACGCCGCGTCGACGCCCTGGGCGATGTCGGGCGACTGGCGGTCGATCGCGTTGATCACCGCGCACGTGTCGCAGTCGAAGCCGTACGCCGCGTCGTCGTAGCCGATCCCGCGCACCGTCTCGCGCGCGATCTCCTGGATGTCGACGTAGGTGTCGGTGGTGATCTCGCCCGACACCACGATCAGGCCGGTGTTGACGAGCGTCTCGCACGCCACGCGACCGTACGGGTCCTCGCGCAGCACGGCGTCGAGCACGCCGTCGGAGATCTGGTCGGCGATCTTGTCGGGGTGGCCCTCGGTCACCGACTCGCTGGTGAACAGGAAGCTTCTGTTTTCGGATGCGCTGGTCATAGGCGGCGAAGTGTATCGGCGATCACGCGGCACGACGGCGACGGCCGGCGGCGCCCCCGGCCCGCTGGCCGCGCTCGACGAAGTCGATGATCAGCGGCACGCCATCCATGTTGTAGCGGGCGCGCAGCCGGTTCTCCAGGAAGTAGGCATAGTCGCGCGTGACGCGCTCGCGCGAGTTGACCTGGATCGCAAAGCGCGGCGGGCGCTCGCCGATTTGGGTCATGTAGATCGGCTTCAGCCGGTGCTGCGAGGAGCCGCGGCGGGTGCCGACCGGCGGCTGGCGCGCCTGGACGGCTTCGGCGAGGAAGCGGTTGAGCTCCGGTGTGGGGATGCGCGCCGCCATCCGATCGCCCAGCGCCAGCGTCTCGGTGAGCAGGCGCGCGGAGTGGCGGCCGGTGGCGGCGCTGGCCGTCAGCACGCGGGGGCGCAGCCGCAGCCGTTCGGCCACCCGGCCCCGCTCGTATCGCAGGCGCTCCTCGCGCGGGCGCTCGGAGTCGTCGATCAGGTCCCACTTGTTGAGCACCAGCGCCGTGGCGCAGCCGGCCTTCATCGCCAGCTCGGCGATCCGCAGGTCCTGGGCGGTGACCCCGTCGGTTGCGTCGCACACCACGAGCGCCACGTCGGCGCGCTCGGCGGCGCGGCGGGAGCGCAGCGCGGTGTAGTACTCCACCGCATCGTCCACCTTCGCCTGGCGGCGCATCCCGGCGGTGTCGATGAGCGTCAGGCTGCGTCCCTCCACCAGCAGCGGCGTGTCGATCGCATCGCGGGTGGTGCCGGCTCGGTCGGACACGATCACCCGCTCCTCGCCGAGAAAGCGGTTGACCAGCGACGACTTGCCGACGTTGGGGCGGCCGATCAGCGCCAGGCGCAGGGTGTCCTGCGCCGGCTGGAGCTCTGAGGCCGGCAGCAGCGCCACGATCCGGTCGAGCAGATCGCCGGAGCCGAGGCCCTGGGCGGCCGACACCGCCAGCGGCTCGCCGAGGCCGAGGCGGTGAAACTCGCTCGCCAGCGGCAGGTCGCGCACGCCGTCGCACTTGTTGGCGGCCACCACACTGGGCAGCGGCGCGCGGCGCAGCAGATCGGCCAGCTCCTCGTCGCCGGGGCGCACGCCCGCCTGCGCGTCCACCACCAGCACCGCCACCTGCGCCTCGGCGAGTCCCGCCTGCGCCTGCTGGCGGATCGAGCCGGCCAGCGGGTCCTCGTCGCGGAAGTCGACGCCGCCGGTGTCGATCAGCACGAACGTGCGCCCGTTCCACTCGCACTCCACCTCGTTGCGGTCGCGCGTAACCCCCGGGCGCTCGTGCACCACCGCCGCGCGCGTGCCGCTCAGGCGGTTGACCAGCGACGACTTGCCCACGTTGGGGTAGCCCACTATGGCGACCTTCAGCATTTTGGGGTCAGCTCTCTTCGGAACTCTCTGACGGGGGGAAGGATGGACCGGCGGATGTGGGTGGGTGTGTGTATGTACGTACTTTTCGGACGCCAACCATTCATTTTGTGAAGTGGTTGGCGCGCGTTTTTATTGCATCGACGCGCCCGAGTCTCGACCCAGTATGCCCACCACGCGCTCCACCACCTGCGCGACGGTCAGCCCGGTGGTGTCGATCGTCACCGCGCCCGGCGCCGGCCGGAGCGTGCTGCGGCCGTGGGTGGAGTCGCGCTCGTCGCGTGCGCGCAGTTCCTCGGCGACCTGTCGCTGGCCGATCTCCGATCGGTCGCCTCCGCTTTCGGCCGCCCGCCGCCGCGCCCGCTCGTCGGGGTCGGCCGTGAGGAACACCTTCAGCTCCGCGTCGGGGGCGACCGCGGCGGCGATGTCGCGCCCCTCCGCCACCCAATCGCCCGCTGCCACCAGCCGGCGCTGAGCGGCGACCAGGACGTCCCGAACCGCCTGGTCGCAGGCCACGTGCGAGGCCTGCTCGGAGACCGCCGACGCGCGGATCTCCTCGGTGACGTCGCGCCCGTCGAGCAGCACCCGCTCCCCCAGCTCGATGCGCGCTCCCAGCGCCAGTTCCGCGGGGGGCTGGTTGGGGTGGGCGAGCGCCAAAAACCCCACGCACCGGTACATGGCGCCGGTGTCGAGGTAGGTGAATCCAAGCGCCCGCGCCACCGCGCGCGCGACCGTGGACTTGCCGGCGCCGGCGGGGCCGTCGATCGCGATCACCATGCGCCCACCGCCACCCGCACCCTCGCCGCGGCCCGCGCCCTCGCAGGCCGGCTCACCGACCCGCCAACCGTTCGAGATCCTCGACAAACCCCGGGTAGGAGACCGCGGCGGCCTCGATCCCGCGCACCTCGACGCCCTCGCGCGAGGCGAGGCCGGCGACGGCTCCGAGCATCGCCAGGCGGTGGTCGCCGTGAGCGTCGAGCGCGCCGCCGCGCAGGCCGCCGGTGCCGGTGACGGCGAAGCCGTCGTCGGTGGCCTCGATCTCGGCGCCGAGGCCGCGCAGGCCGCCAACCACGGTGGCGATCCGGTCGGACTCCTTCAGGCGCAGCTCGTGCGCGCCGCGCACCACCGTCTCCCCTTCGGCGAAGCACCCCAGCAGCGCGATCAGCGGCAGCTCGTCGATCGCCAGCGGCGCCTCCTCGGGACCGACGAACGTGCCCTCGAGCCCACCGGCGGCCACGTCGAGGTCGCTGACGGGCTCCTCCGCCACCAGTTCGCCGCCCTCCCCCTCCAGGTCGCCGAGCACGATCCCCCGCATCCGCATGAGGATGCGCAGGAAGCCGGAGCGCGTCCAGTTGACGCCGACGTCGCGGATCAACAGGCGCGAGCCCCCCACCAGCACCCCGGCGGCGATCATGAAGGCGGCCGAGCTGAGGTCGCCGGGCACGCGCACCCGCTCGAGCACCAGCTCGTCGGTGTTGGTGACGGTGACGGCGCGGCCGTTGCGGTGGATGCGGGCGCCGGCGCGCAGCAGCATCCGCTCGGTGTGGTCGCGGCTGCGCTCGGGCTCGGTGACGGTGGTGGCGCCGTCGGCGGCCAGCGCGGCCAGCAGCACGCACGACTTCACCTGGGCGCTGGCCACCGGGAGCGTGTAGGAGATCGAGTGCAGACGCGCCCCCTCCGCGCGCAGCGGGGGCAAACGTTCCTCGCGCGCCTGCAAATGAGCGCCCATCAGCCGCAGCGGCTCGATCACGCGATCGACGGGGCGGCGGCGGATCGACTCGTCGCCGTCCAGCGTGAACGCGCGCCCCTCCTGCGCGGCCAGCCAGCCGGGCAGCAGGCGCAACAGCGTGCCGGCGTTGCCCACGTCGATCGGCTCGGACGGCTGGCGCGCCTCGCGCAGGCCGGTGCCGCGCACGACCAGCCCGTCGGGGTGCACCTCCACGAGCGCGCCCAGCGCGCGCACGGCCTGCAGCGTGGAGGTGGTGTCGGCCGCGTGCAGGTAGTTGTCGACCCGCGTCGGATAGGAGGCCATCGCCCCGAGCAGCGCGGCGCGGTGCGAGATCGACTTGTCGGCGGGCGGCGTCAGCGCGCCGCTCAGCGGGCCGGAGGGCTCGAAGCGGAGGTTCATTCTGCTCGCAAGCCTACGGGGCGGCGTCGGCGGGAGGCGTGTCGGCCGAGGGCGGGTGGGCGGCCAATATCTGCTCACGCGCGGCGCGGGCACGTTCGTTCCACGCCGCCAGCGCCTCGCCGTCCGCGCGCGTCAACGCCGCCCGCACTTCCCCGAGCGCGCCCGTGGCCTGCTCGATCGCCTCGATCAGCGCGTCTCTGTTGGCAAGGTAGATGTCGGTCCAGATCGCCGTGTTGGCGCCGGCCACGCGGATCGTGTCACGCAGGCTGGGGCCCCCGGTGGGCGGTGCGCCCTCGCGGGTGAACGCCGCCGCGGCCTGCGTGGCGAGCACGTTGGCGAGCACGTGCGGCAGATGCGACACGCACGCCATCAACCGGTCGTGGGCTGAGGCGTCGATCTCGGCGGGGTGCGCGCCGAGCGTCTCGATCACGGTGCGCAGGCGCGCGTATAAGGCGCGGTCGGCGGTGGGCGTCGGCGTGAGGTACCAGGTGGCGCCGTCGAACAGGTCCTCGCGCGCGTGCGCCACCCCCGCGGTCTCGGCGCCGGCGAGCGGGTGGCCGCCGACGAAGCGCGGGTCCTCGCGCGCGCCGGCGAGCGCCAGCTTGGTGGAGCCCACGTCGCTCACGACACAGTCACCGCCGGCCGCTGCCAGAGCCTCGCGGACGGTGCCGGCGAGCACGCCCACCGGGGCGGCGGCGAACACCACCTGCGCGCCCGCCACCGCCGAGGCGACGTCGGGTGCCCGCTCGTCGACCGCGCCCAACTCCAACGCGGCAGCCGCGGCCCGCAGGTTGGGGTCGTAAGCGGATACATATGCGCCCGCGCGTCGCCGGGCCGCGAGGCCGATCGACCCGCCGATCAAGCCGACGCCCAGGATCGCGATCCTCAAGGCGCCGGCTCCCGGCAGGCCGACGGACCGCCCGCGGCCGGCGGGCGGCGGCGGCCCATCACGCGGGGCTGAGCGCCTTGCCCGCCAGCGCGGCGGCGCGCTCGACGGCCGCGGCGTACTCGGCGAACGTGTCGGTGGGCAGCGACTGCGGTCCGTCGCACAGCGCCTCGTCGGGGTCGGGGTGCACCTCGACGATGACCCCGTCGGCACCCGCGGCGGCGGCGGCGAGCGAGAGCGAGAGCACCAGATCGCGCCGGCCGGCGGCGTGCGAGGGGTCGACGATCACCGGCAGGTGCGACAGCTCCTTGAGAATCGGAATCGCCATCAGGTCGAGCGTGGAGCGCCGGTAGGCGTTGTCGAAGCCGCGCACGCCCCGCTCGCACAGCATCACCGCGGGGTTGCCCTCCTTGAGGATGTACTCGGCCGCCATCAGCAGCTCGTCGAGCGGCGCAGACAATCCGCGCTTGAGCAGCGCCGGGCGCCCGGAGCGGCCGATCTCGGTGAGCAGCGTGTAGTTCTGCATGTTGCGCGCGCCGATCTGGATGACGTCGGCGACCTCCAGCACCGCGTCGAGGTCGCGCACGTCCATCAGCTCGGTGACCACCGGCAGTCCCGTTTCGGCCTTGGCCTCGGCGAGCAGTCGCAGCCCCTCCTGCCCGAGACCCTGGAAGGCGTAGGGGGATGTGCGCGGCTTGTAGGCGCCGCCCCGCAGCAGCGTGGCGCCGCCGTCGCGCACGGCGCGCGCGGTGGCGAGCGTCTGCTCGCGCGATTCCACCGTGCAGGGGCCGGCGATCATCGCGAAGTGCTCGCCCCCCACCTTGCGCCCGTCGATCTCCAGCACGGTGCGCTCGCCGTGGCGGAACTGGGCGGAGGCCAGCTTGTAGGGCTTGAGGATCGGCACCACTCTGTCGACTCCGGGCTGGCCCTCCAGCCCGAGGCTCTCCACGGAGGCGTCCTGCTCGACGTCGCCGATCGCGCCGATCACGGTGACGCGCGCGCCGGTGCTCTGGTGGGCGCGCGCGCCGGCTCGCTCGATCTTCTCGACGACCGCCTCGATCTCCTCGTCGGTGGCCGACTCTTTCATCACGATCATCATCTCTTCAGTCCTTTCCGGTGCCCGAATGTTAGGTGTTGGCGGTTGCCGCGGGAGCGCCGCGGGCGGATCGTGAGCGAAGGCGAGACGCGCCCGACGGGATGGCGCTCGGTCGGCGAAGACCCGGTGCGGCCGGAGGGCCCGCTCTCACGACGCGGGCACAGGCCGAAGCGCCTAGCTAAATCGCCAGGCGCAGGCGTAGGAGAACGACCACGCGAGGTGCGCGGCAAGGCTGGTGCCAGATGTAGAGGCCGTCGCGCTCATGGTCGTCTCCGAAGTTTGTAGCAGCTTCACAGCGCCGCGGCAAGCGCATCCAGGAAGATGGCGTTCTCCTCGGGCGTCCCGTAGGTGACGCGCAGCGCCCCCTCGCGCCCGAGCGCGGCGCCGCCGCGGACGAGCACGCCGCGCTCCGACAGCCCCCGCATCACCTCGGTTTCGTTTCTCTCTTCGCCGAGCCAGAACCAGCAGAAGTTGGCTTGCGACTCGGCGGGCTGCAACCCGAGCGCGCGCAGCCGCTCGTCCATCGCGATCCGCTCGGCGATCGTGCGGGTGACGCGGTCGATGACGGCGTCCTGGTGGGCGAGCGCCTCGGTGGCGGCGGCTTGCGCGACCGCGTTGCAGAAAAACGGCTGGCGCACCTGGTCGAGCGCGCGCGGCAGCTCGGGCGAGCCGCACAGCGCGAAGCCGACGCGCAGCCCGCAGAGGCCGTACACCTTGGAGAAAGTGCGTAGCAGCATCAGGTTGGGGTGCGCGGCGAGCAGCTCGATCGAGGCGTCGGGGTCGTCGAGCAGGTTGAACTCGCAGTAGGCCTCGTCGATCGCCACACACACGTGCGGCGGCACCTCGGCGACGAACGCCGCGATCTCGGCGAGCGCCAGCGCGGTGGAGGTGGGGTTGTTGGGGTTGCACACGATCACGAGGCGCGTGGCCACGGTGATCTCGCGCAGCATCGCCGACAGGTCGTGGCGGTCGTGGGCGTCGAGCGCCACTGTGATCGCTCGCGCCCCGGATGCCGCTGAGAGGTGCGGGTAGACCGAGAACGACGGCCACGCATACACCAGCTCGGCGCCCGGCTCCAGCAGCGCCTCGCCGGCCGCCATCAGGATGTCGCAGGAGCCGTTGCCGATCGCGATCTGCTCAGGGGGTACTTCGTAGCGCTCGGACAGGCGCCGGCGCAACGCGCCGCTGGTGGGGTCGGGGTAGCGGTTCAGCGAGGCGAGCGTGCGCTGGATCGCGTCTTGGACCGCGGGCAGCGGCGGCCATGGCGACTCGTTGCTGGCGAGCCGCACCGGCGGCGCGGCGTCCGCGTAGCCGCCGGCCGCCGGATAGCTGGGCAGCCTTTGGACGCGCTGTGAGAACTCGACGGGCACCGCGACATTGTGACGGACGGCGGCGACTGGCCGCCTTCACCGCAGCACGGCGGCGACTTGGCCGCCTTTTTTACTGCGCCGCCTGCAGATCGGCGCGCAGCGAGGCGGCGTCGCGCAGGTAGACGTGCTTGGCCTCGTGCGTATCGTCGGCGTGGTAGTGGATCAGCACCCGGATCACGCGAGGCATCGCCCCCTGCACAGGGATCTCCCGCGCGCACAAGAGCGGCACGCCGTCAAACCCCAGCGAGCGCGCCGCCACGGCGGGGAACTCGGCGTTGAGATCGTCGGTGGCGGTGAAGATGCAGCTGACAACGTCCTGCGGGTGCAGCGCGTTGCGCTCCATGATCGCGCTCATCAGCTCGGTGGTGGCGTCGAGGATCTCGGTGGCGTCGTTGTGCTCGACGGTGACGGCTCCGCGCAAGGCGAACAGGCGCATGGTGGGCGATTGTGTCAGAGCGCGCGGCCGGGATCGCCTCACAGCGCGCAGCCGGGGTCGCCTCACAGCGCGCAGCCGGGGTCGCCTCACAGCGCGCAGCCGGGCTCGCCTCACAGCGCGCAGCCGGGCTCGCCCGTCGCACCGCTGCCGGCGGTGCGCAGCTTCCGCAGCTCCGCGTCGCTCAGGCGCCGGTGGCCGCCCGGCGGCAGGTCGCCGAGCCGCAGCGGCCCGAAGGCGACGCGCCGCAGCTCCAGCACGGGGTGGCCGACCGCCTCCCACATCCGCCGCACCTGGCGGTTGCGGCCTTCGCGGATGGTGATCTCCAGTCGGTTGCCGCCTCCACCGAGCTGCCGGACCCCGGCCGGTGCGGTGAGACCGTCCTCGAGCGTCACCCCGGATCGCAGCGCGTGCAGCGCCCGCTCGCGCACCGGCCCGCCGCCGACCCGCACGCGGTAGGTGCGCGGCACTTCATGGCGCGGGTGGGTCAGCCGCTGCGCGAGCGCGCCGTCGTTGGTGAGCAGCAGCAACCCGCTGCTGTCGGCGTCGAGGCGACCCACCGGGTACAGCCGCCGGTGCTCGTCGGGAATCAGCTCGAGCACCGTGGGGCGATGGTGGGTGTCGCGCGCGGTGGACAACACCCCGACGGGCTTGTGCACGGCGTACACGACGTGCGGCTCGGGACCCGACAGCGCCCGCCCGTCGACCTCGACGCGGTGATGCTGATCGACGTCGCGCGCGGGATCGCGCACCAGCTCGCCGTCGACGCGCACGCGCCCGGCCGCGATCAGCCTCTCCGCCGCCCGCCGCGAGGCGACGCCGGCGTGGGCGAGGTACTTGGCGAGGCGCATGGCTGCCACCATAGGAGCCCGGCCCCGATCCCCCTCCCCCTCCTCCTCCCCTTTTTTCTCCATCCACAACTCGAAGACATGGACCTGCAACTTCTCGATCAGACGCTGGCCGCCCGCGGCGAGCCGCGGTTCCGCGCCGAGCAGGTGTGGCGGTGGGCGGCGGGCGGCGCGGCGGGGTATGAGGCGATGACCAATTTGCCGCGTGCGCTGCGCGAGGAGCTGGCGCGGGAGGTGCCGTATTCGAGCCTCCAGTGCAGGCGCGAGGCGAAGGCGCGCGACGGCACCGTGAAGGCGCTGTTCGCCACGGACGACGGGCGGCCGCTGGAGGCGGTGCTGATGCGCTACCGGGATCGGGCCGACGGCGGCGTCGGCCGGCGCTCCATCTGTGTGTCGTCGCAGTCGGGGTGTCCGCTGACCTGCACGTTTTGCGCGACCGGCGCGATGAGGTTCGCTCGCAACCTCACGGCCTCGGAGATCCTCGACCAGGCGCTGCACTTCCGCCGGCTGGAGCCGATCGACCACTGCGTGTTCATGGGGATGGGCGAGCCGCTGTTGAACCTGGACGCGGTGCTGGCGGCGTGCGAGCGGCTGCCGGACGTGGGCGTGACGCACCGTCGCACGACGATCTCCACGGTGGGGTGGATCCCGGGCATCGAACGGCTGACCGAGTGCGAGCTGCCGCTGCGGCTGGCGCTGTCGCTGCACGCAGCCGAGGAATCGCTGCGAACGGAGCTGATGCCGGTGAACGAGCGCTACCCGCTGCGCGACGTGCTGGAGGCGTGCCGCGCCCACTACGCGCGCAAGCGGCGAAGGGTGTTCGTGGAGTATGTGATGCTGGCGGGCGTCAACGACCGCTACGAGCAGGCGGTGGCGCTGGCGCGGCTGCTGCGTGGCGGTGGCGAGGGGGAGCGGATGTTCAAGGTGAACCTCATTCCCTTCAACTCCACCGGCGGACGGCCCGCGCCCGACTCGCGCCCCGACGAGGGGGGCACCGGTCCAGCGCCCACCTACCGCGGCTCCGGCCGCGAGGCGATCGCCGCGTTCAAGGCGGCGCTGGAAGCGCACGGCGTGCTGGCCACGGTGCGCCTCACGCGCGGACGCGACATCGACGCGGCGTGCGGACAGCTGGCGGCGCGCGCCGCGTAACCACGTTGGGAACCACCACGGCTGTTAATAGGTCATATTCCGACCTATAATGGGTCGGAATGCGTGATATCAGAGAGCTGTTCCCGACCGACGACCCAGTCAGACCGGGGTTGCTGATCGGCCGCCGAGAGGACGTGCGCGATCTTGCCGCACGTTTGGGAGAGGGCACCCACATGGTGATGGCTGGCCCCAGGCGCACCGGCAAGTCGTCGGTCGGCCTGGCTGCCCTGGCGCGCGTGAGTGCCGCCGGCGTCTACACGGCGCACGTGGACCTGTGGGACCACGAGGATTTGGCCTCGCTGACGCGGACGCTGGCGCAGTCGATCATCGCCAACCGCGGCCCGGTGGCAAAAGCGCTGCGTCGCGCGCGCGAGACGGGCAGAGGGCTGCGTGAGCTGCTGCCCGCCGGCGTGACGGCGTCGCTGCGCACCCATCTCGGCGAGGACGTGGAGCTGGCGTGGAGCACACCCTCCGCCGACCCGGCCGCAACGGCGGGGCTTGGCGCCACGATTCGTTTGGCACAGCGCATCGCCGAGAAGGACGGCAAGCGGGTGGTGCTGTTTTTGGACGAGTTCCAGGACATCGCAGCCGAGCAGCACCGCTTCGGCGATGCCGACGTGCTGACCAAGCAGCTGCGCGCGCAGCTGCAGCGCTCACCGTCGGTGAGTGTGCTGTTTGCGGGCAGCATGGAGCATTTGATGCGCGACCTGTTCGGCCCCACACGCCGGGCGCTCAGCCAGTTCGGCAATTTCCACGCGCTCACCACGATCTCCCCACGCCAGTGGGAGGGCGGGATCGCCGCCCGCTACCGCGACCTCGAAGTGCAGGCGGCCTCGGGCGCGATCGCCGAGATCGTGACGCTCGGCGAGGGGCATCCGCGTACCACGATGCTGATCGCCAGGGAGACGCTGACGGTCGCGCTCGCCCGCAACGGCGACCGCACCGTCGAACACGGCGACGTGCGCGGCGGCCACGAGTTGGCGATGCAGGCCGACCGCCTGCGCCACGAGGAGATCGTGCAGCGGCTGCGCTCCACCGCCCACGCCTACCCGATCGCACTGCGAGTCGCGCGCGGCCAGCGCCCCTACAGCGGGACACCATCTTCCGGCGCCAGGCGCGCGTTGAGCGCGATGGAGCGCGCCGGGATCGCCGAGCACCACAGCCGCGGCGACTGGACGATCCCCGAGCCGCTGCTGCGCAGCTATCTCGCTGCGCGCCTCTGAGGGATCACTGCTCGACCGGCGCCACCGCCGAGGGCCCGCCCTCCGCGCGCGCCTCGCCGGCCCGCAGCAGCCGCTCGCGCAGCTCGGCCTGCTCATCGGGGGTGGGGTCCCACCGGGCGACGTCGGGCAGCTCGCTGAGCGAGCGCAATCCGAACAGCTTGAGGAACTGCGTGCCGGTGCGGTAGAGCACAGCGCCGAACTGCGAGCGCCCGGCCTCCTCGATCAGCCCGCGCTCCAGCAGCGTGGTGGTGGCCGAGTCGGCTGACACGCCGCGGATGCGGGTGATCTCCGGGCGCGACACGGGCTGCAGGTAGGCGACGATCGCCAGTGTCTCGGCCTGCGCGGGTGTGAGCGTGGCGGCGCGCGGACGGTTGTAGAGACGCCGCGCGGCGTCCTCGCAGGCGGGGTCGGTGGCAAGCGCGTAGCCGCCGGCCAGCTCGCGCAGCTGGATGCCGCGTTGCCCGGGGGCGTACTGCTCGACCAGCAGCGCCAGCGCCGCGGCGACCTCCAGCTCGTCGGCCTGCGCGGCGTCTGCCAGCTCGCGGGTGGAGAGCGGGTCGCTGGAGAGGAACAACAGCGCCTCGACGGTGCGCGCCAGCAGCTCGACGTCACCGGCCCCGGACTGCTCGACGCCCTCCAAGAGCTCGACGTCAGCGCCCGTCGGCTGCTCGGCGCCGTCCGCCCACACGACGTCACCGCTCCCCGGCTGCTCGGAGTCGGCCCCGTCCAATCGCTCGTCGTCGCTCACTCCGCCGCTCCCGCGACGGCCGACGGCGGCGAGGCGAGCGCATGGATGTGGATCTCGCCGAAGCACTCGCCCTGCTCCCACGAGGCTTCGCCGCGTTTGTACAGCTCCAGCAGCGCAAACACGGTGATCGCCACGGTCATGCGGTCGGCGTCGCCGACAGCCTCCTCGAAGGAGAAGCGCCCGCGGTGCAGCAGCGCCCGCAGGTGCGACAGCCGCTCGGCGAGCGACACGCGTGGGACGGTGATGTGCCGGAGGTTGATGGCGGGCGCCACCACCAGCAGCCGCCCCAGCGCCTGCCCGAGCAGCGCCGGGTCGAGCGTGCCGTCAGCGGGTGCGGGCGCGGCTCGCAGGAGGTGAGGAGGAGGGGGGGTGCTGCGAAACCGCACCCCCTCCTGCGCCTGCAGGAGTTCGCGCAGGTGCTCGGCGGCGGAGCGATAGCGGCGGGCGTCGAGCATCCGTGCGAGCAGCTCCTCGGCGGCCTCGGCGGGCTCGATGTCGAGCAGCTGCTCGTCGTCGTCGCCCGTGAGCATCAGCCGCGACTTCAGCTCCAGCAGCGCGGCGATCAGCACGATGAACTCGGTGGCGGTCTCGAGGTCGAGCTCGCCGCGCGTTTCGAGGTGGTCGAGGTAGGCCAGCACCACCTCCGCGAGCTGCAGCTCCAGCAGGTCGATCTCTTCGCGCAGCACCAGCGTCAGCAGCAGGTCGAACGGCCCGCTGAACAGGTCGAGGTCGAGGTCGAGCGCGGCGACTGCGGTCATCCCCTCACCGTACCGATCGGGGCTGACGAGGTCAGCCCCGGCGGGGGGCGCCGACGCCCATCCGCTCGCGTACGTCGGCGAGCGTGTCGGCGGCGATCGCGTGGGCCCGCGACGCCCCATCGGCCAGCACCGCCTCCAGGGCGGCCTCGTCGGCGCGCAGGTCGGCGTAGCGCTCGCGCACCGGCGCCAAATAGTCGACCACGGCGGCGGCGACCGCCGCCTTCAGGTCGCCGTACCCGCGCGCATCGGCGAGGTCGGCTTCGACGGCCTCCGGCGCGACCCCGCGCGCGACGGCGAGGATCTCGATCAGGTTGGACACGCCCGGCTTGCCCTCGGCGCGGCGGATCTCGTTGCCGGAGTCGGTGACGGCGCTCCTGATCTTCTTTTCCAGCGCGGGCGGCTCGTCCAGCACGTACACCGTCCCCTGCGGGCTGCCGCCGGTGGTGGACATCTTGCGGGTGGGCTCCTGCAGGTCCATGATCCGCGCGCCCACCGGCGGGATGCGGTGCTCGGGCACGACCAGCACCTCCTCGCCGCCGCCGAAGCGCGCGTTGAAACGGATCGCGATGTCGCGCATCAGCTCGACGTGCTGGCGCTGGTCGTCGCCGACCGGCACGTCGCTGGCGCGGTAGGCGAGCACGTCGGCGGCCATCAGCACCGGGTAGAGGAACAGGCCGGCCGAGACCAGCTCGCGCTGCGCGGCCGACTTGTCCTTGAACTGGTGCATGCGCTGCAGATCGCCGTAGGCGGTGACGCTCGTCAGCAGCCACGTCAGCTCGGCGTGCTCGGGCACGTCGCTCTGGCGGAAGAGGATGCAGCGCGCGGGGTCGAGGCCGGCGGCAATCAGCAGCGCGGTGAGGTCGTACAGGCTGCGGCGCAGCTCCGATGGGTCGTAGGCGACGGTGGTGGCGTGCAGGTCGACGATGCAAAACAGCGCCTCGCCGCGCTCCTGCCCCTCGACGTACTGGCGGATCGCGCCGATGTAATTGCCCAGGTGCTTGGTGCCGGTGGGCTGGATGCCGGAGAAGATGCGCACGTCGGGCACCCTAACCCAGCCGCGGCAGGTTGGTTGGCGTCCAAAAAGTCGATGCGCAACCACGCCCACCGGCGGCCGCGCCGGAGCCGCGGACGATCACGCGGCCAGCGCCTGGCGAATCACCGGCCGCTTGGCGGCGGCCACCTCGTCGAGGCGCCGCACCGGCGTGGTGTGAGGGGCGGTGCGTGCCACCTCCGGGTCTTCAGCCGCCTCGCGCAGGATCGCGGCGATGGCGTCGGCGAACGCGTCGAGCGTCTCGCGTGTCTCGGTCTCGGTGGGCTCCACCATCAGCGCCTCCTCCACCAGCAGCGGGAAGTAGACGGTGGGCGGGTGGAAGCCGAAGTCGAGCAGGCGCTTGGCGAGGTCGAGCGTCTTGATGCCGAGCTCCCGCTTCATGGGGCCGCCGCAGAGCACGAACTCGTGCATGCAGAGATCGCCGTACGCCAGCGGCAGGTAGTCGGCGACGGGTGGGTGGGAACCCCCATCCCGCAGGCGCGCCAGCAGGTAGTTGGCGTTGAGCACCGCTGTCTCGGAGGCGTCGCGCAGCCCCTCGGCGCCGAGCGAGCGGATATAGGCGTAGGCGCGCACGAAACAGCCGTAATTGCCCTGGAAGCCGCGCAACCGGCCGATCGACTTGGCGCCCGGATGGGAGGGCTCGCCGCCCTCGCCGTAGTCGAGGTCGAACACCGGCGCCGGCGCGGCCGGCTCCGCCCCGTTGCCATCCGTGTGCGGACGGACCGCACCGTTGCTGTCCGCAGGCTCGCGCCGGACAACGCCCGGCACCGGCAGATAGGGGGAGATGCGTTCTGACACCGCGATCGGTCCCGAGCCCGGGCCGCCGCCGCCGTGGGGCTGGGTGAACGACTTGTGGAGGTTGAAGTGGACGATGTCGAAGCCCATGTCGCCCGGGCGGGAGTGGCCCATCACGGCGTTGAGGTTGGCGCCGTCGTAGTAGAGGATCGCCCCCACCCCGTGCACGATCGCCGCGATCTCCTCGATGTGAGCATCGAAGATGCCGAGCGTGTTGGGGTTGGTGAGCATCAGACACGCCACGTCGGGGGACGCCTTGGCGCGCAGGTCGTCGAGGTCGATGCCGCCGGCGGGGTTGGTGGCAAGCTTCACCACCTCCAGCCCCGCCATGGTCACCGTGGCGGGATTGGTGCCGTGCGCGGTGTCGGGCGTCAGCACCAACCGCCGTTGCTCGCCCCGATCCTCGTGGTAGGCCCGCGCCAGCAGCACACCCGCCAGCTCGCCGTGCGAGCCGGCCGATGGCTGCAGGCAGACCTGCGGCAGGCCGGCGATCTCCCCGAGCGCACGCTGCAGGTTCCACATCAGCTCCAAAGCCCCCTGCGCGCGCGCGGGATCCTGCAACGGGTGCAGCCGTGCATGGCCGGGCAGCGCCGCGACACGCTCGTGCAGGCGGGGGTTGTGCTTCATCGTGCAGGAGCCGAGCGGGTAGAAGCCGGAGTCGAGGTCGAAGTTGCGCTTGGAGACGCGCACGTAGTGGCGCACGATCTCGGGCTCGGAGAGCTCGGGCAGCCGCGCGGGCGCGGAGCGGCGCAGGCGCGCGGGCAGCAGCCGCTCGGGATCGACGGCGGGCACGTCGAGCGCCGGACACTGAAAGGCACGCCGCCCGGGAGCGCCGCGCTCGAAAACCGTGAGCGTGTCGGTCATGCGGCCACCAGCTGTCGCTCTGCCGCCACGGCCGCCCCCAGCACCTCGGCAAGCCGGTCGATGTCCGCGCGGGAGCGCCGCTCGGTGAGCGCGACCAGCAGCCCGCCGCGGTCCTCCTCGCGCCCGGTGAGCGCGTGCAGGTCGGCCCCGGGGTTGATCCCCTGGGCGGCGCAGCGCTCCCGCACGGCGGCGACGTCGGCGTCGAGGCGCAGCGCGAACTCGCGCACGGCCGGCTGGGAGTGCGCGACCTCGACACCCTCCAGTGCGGCGAGTGTCTCGCGGGCGTAGTGGGTGCGGGCGAGCAGCAGCTCTCCGAGCTCGACGATCCCGCGGCGCCCCAGCCACGTCAGGTAGACGACCCCCGCGAGCGCGTTGAGCGCCTGGGAGGTGCAGATGTTGGAGGTGGCTTTCTCACGGCGGATGTGCTGCTCGCGCGTCTGCAAAGTGAGCACGAAGCCGCGCCGCCCCTCGGCATCCACCGTTTCGCCCGCGATGCGGCCGGGCATCCGCCGCAGGTAGGTATCGCGTGCGGCGAAGAAGCCGAACGAGGGGCCGCCGAAGTCCAGGCGGTTGCCGAGCGACTGGCCCTCGCCGACGGCGACGTCCACGCCGCACTCCCCCGGCGGGGCGAGGATCCCGAGCGTGATCGGGTCGACCTGGGAGACCGTGACGAGCTGCTCGCCGCCGGCGGCCTTTGCGGCGGCGCTGAGCGCGGCGGCGTCCTCGACGGCGCCGTAGAAGTTGGGCTGGGCGAAGATCGCGGCGCAGGTGTCGGCGTCGATTGCCGCGCTCCACGCCTCGAGATCGGTGGCGCCATCGTGCAGCGGCACCTCGACCACGTCCGCGTCGAAGCCGTGCGCGTAGGTGCGCAGCGTCGCGAGCGTGTGCGGGTGCAGTCCCGCGGAGACGACGAAACGGCGGCGTCCGTTGTGCAGCTTGGCCATGTACGCGGCGGAGGCCACCGCCGAGGGCCCCTCGTACACCGAGGCGTTGGACACCGGCAGCGCGGTCAGCTCGCTGATGGCGGTCTGATACTCGAACATCACCTGCAACCCCCCCTGCGAGACCTCCGGTTGGTAGGGGGTGTAGGGGGTGAGGAACTCCGAGCGCTCCATCAGCATGTCGACGAGCGCGGGCACATAGTGGTCGTACATCCCCGCCCCCAGGAAGCACAGCTCCTCTTCGGCGCTGACGTTGCGCGCGGCCAGCTCGCGCAGGTGCGCGTAGACCTCCTGCTCGGGCAGCCCGGCGGGCAGCTCTAAAGCGCGACGCAGCCGCACCGCCTCGGGGATCTGGCGCTCGAACAGCTCTTCCACCGAACCCACGCCGATCGCCGCGAGCATCGCGGCGCGGTCCTCGGGGGTGGTGGCGGTGTAGCGGGTCACCGTTCCCAGCCTAGCCTGCGGCCATGACGCACCTCTCCGGCAGCATCCGAGACGGGATTGCACGGTACGCGCGCGAGAACGGCGCCACAGGCGAGGACCCAGGCGGGTGGGGAGCACCCAGACGCGGGCTCCTACCGCCGCCCGCCCTTGCGGGCCCCGGCTCAGACTGCGCGCCGTCCAACCCGAAACTTTGCGAATTTCAAGAAATGGACGTCAGCCGTCGATGATCGGCTGAGATGAAACCACAGCGCTCGAGCTCCGAAAGCAAGGAGATCCGCGTGCCGCTGCCACCGTCCGCCGTGGTGGGAGAGTCCGGGGAGGATGTCCGCCGGCTCGGCGAAGCGCTGAGGGCGCGCACCGAGGATGTGCTGGAGCGGACCGTCGCGCACACCGCGGGATCCGGCCACGAGGTCGACGCCGTGGTGCAGGGCAGCTTCGAGCGCATCAGCCGCAGCTCCACGATCGCGGTGGCGCGATGGATGGAGGGCGAGGGCATGGCGGTGGCGATCGAGGCCGGCCAGGAAACCTGGGAGATCTTCGGCGAGCTGGCGGCCCACCGCGCGGCGCCCCTGAACGAGGTCACGTGGCGCTGCTTCTGGTGGCGCAACGTGATGGCGGAAGTGTTGCGCGAAAGCGCCGCGCAGCTGGAGGTCTCGACCGAGGCGCTCTCGGAAGCCATGCACATCCTGCAGCTGAGCCTCGAGTTCAGTCTGCTGCGGATGTGCGAGTGTTTTGAGAAGGAGCGCCAGCGCACCGACGAGGAGCTCACGCGGCGCGAGGAGGAGCTTTCCTTCCTGGCCACCCACGACCCGCTGACAGGCCTCCCCAACCGCACGCTGATACTAGACCGCGTCGAGCAGATGCTGGCGCGCTCGCGCCGCAACCAGACGCCGACGGCGGCGCTGTTTGTGGATCTCGACAATTTCAAGAGCATCAACGACACGCTCGGCCACGCCGCCGGCGACGAGCTCCTGCAGGCGGTGGCCGCGAGGCTGGACGGCGTGATCCGCGGAGCCGACACGCTGGGACGCCTCGGCGGCGACGAGTTCGTGGTGATCTCCGAGCACCTCTCGCTGGCGGCCGGACCGGAGCTGATCGCCGAGCGTCTGCTGGAGGCGCTCAAGCACCCATTCAAGCTCGGCGAGGACGGGGAGCATCGCCTGACCGTGACGGCCAGCATCGGGATCGCGGTGGGCGATCGCGTGTCGCCGGACGAACTGCTGCGCGACGCGGACATCGCGATGTATCGCGCCAAGTGGGACGGCAAGAATCGTCATGTGGTGTTCGAGGCCAGCATGCAGGACACGGTGCAGAACCGCATGGAGCTCGAGATGGACCTGCGCGAGGCGCTTCAAAACGGGGAGTTCGTGCTCGCCTATCAGCCCACGCTCGCCCTCAGCGACATGACCCCCAATGGGGTGGAGGCGCTGATCCGCTGGCGGCATCCGGTGCGCGGCCTCGTGCAGCCCAACGATTTCATCCCACTGCTGGAGGAGACGGGGCTGATCACGGAGGTCGGCAGGTGGGTCCTGAAGGAGGCGTGCCGCCAGGGCGCGGCGTGGCGGGCCGAGGGGCATCCGATCAGCATGGCGGTCAACGTATCGGGGCGCCAGCTCGACACCGATCGGCTGATCCTCGACATCGAAGAAGCGCTCTCTCAGAGCGGCCTGGACGCGGGAGCGCTGACGATCGAGATCACCGAGACCACGCTGATGCGCAACATCGAGGAGACCGCCCGCCGGCTCGCCGCGATCAAGCAGCTCGGCGTGCGGATCGCGATCGACGACTTCGGCACCGGCTACTCGTCGCTGGCCCACCTCCAGCGGTTCCCCGTCGATGCGCTGAAGATCGACCGCTCGTTCATATCGGGGCTCAAGAACAACAAGGAGGGCGAAACGCTCATCCACACGCTGGTGCAGCTCGGCAAGGCCCTCTCGATCGAGACCTTCGCCGAGGGCATCGAGCAGCAGCAAGAGCTGGCGCTACTGCAAGGCGAGCAGTGCGACAGCGGACAGGGCTTCCTGTTTGCGCGTCCCCTCGATCCGGCGGAAACCGAGACGTTTCTGCGGGAACTGCGTCAGCAGGCCACTTCTGCGCTGGCGCCGGCGCCACCACGCACCTGAGACGAGCGCCGCGGCCCCCGAGGTGCACCGCGGTCCGAGGAGCGCCGAGTGCCCCCGAGGGCATCCCTCGCAAACGCCCCACCCCACCGTGTGACCGAACGCGCGCCTGCTTGCGGCCGTGGATCTTGACCGTGCCTAAAAGGCCGCGCTCCTCCCGTGCGAGTGCCACCCGGGGCGATTGGCCTTCTTGGCCTTCCCGTCCTTCCTACCTTTATGCCTCTTCTTGTGCGACGCCTTCCTTACCTTGCCGCAGCCAGTGACCGCGATCTTCGTGTCGGTGTTGATCAGCGCCCCGTTCTGCCCCACGAATTCGGTCGGCATCGAGAGGCTCTTGGGCTTGCAGAGATTCCCGAGCGCGGTCAACGCCGAGTACGGGCCAGCCGGCAGGTTCAGTTCGAAGCTGCCAACCGGCACGTCGGGGACCGTCTTGAACGTGCTGGAGGTGACCCCTTGTTTGCTGATGAGGGTCGTCCCTACCAGGTGCACGGTCACGCCGTACCCCTGCAGCACGATGATCAGGCTCGGCCATGCTTCCCCGCCGTGGGAGACAAAGTACGCCGGGCCCGACAGGGGCACCGGCAGCACCGGCGTCGTCGCGGTCGCGTGACCGATCACCGACGCGGCCGGACACGCCGCCGGGTTGGATTCGAACACGCTCGACAGACACGCTTTCTGAAGCGTCGGCAGCCGCGAGGGCAGCCCCTTGGGCAGTTCGACTTTGACCTTGGAGATGTTCGCGTCGTACGGCCCGGCGGGGTAGCTCAACTTCACGTTCAGGCTCGTCCCATCAAGCCGCGAGGACTTCCCCGAGGTGGACGCTTCGAGCTTCGGCTTGAACGCGAGGACCGCGCAGTTGGTCACCTGGTAGGGAATCGACAGAGCCGACGACGCGCCTCCGGCGCTTGTCAGCGTCCCCGTGATCTTCAGCGGGCTGCAGTTCGTCGCGTTGAACGTGAACCCCGGCCGGTTGATATTCACGTTGACGTGCCTGATCTGCAGGGGGATCCCGTCGATGATCGTCGGGATCTTGTACGGGCCTTCGTTGTCGGTCGTGATCGTGAGCGCGGCGGTTTCCTCGTTCACTTCGATCTTCGCGCGGACCACGACATACCCGAGGTTGAACGGCCCCGCCTTCGCGGGATTCACGATCGACAGGCCGAACGGGGCACCCTTGTACGGGCCGGTGATGTAGACCTTGCCGCCCTTCACGGTGTACGGGTCCCCGCCGACACCGACGCTGACGATCGTTTCGCCGATTTCGCTTTCCGGGCCGCACGTCCCCGCATTCGCCTGTTCTTCACCGCACAGCTTCACGTTCGAGAGCGTCCCCGACATCCCCAACGGCATCGTCAGCTGAATGCCCTGCAGGCTCTGTTCGCCGTCTTCGCGGCCCATCGTCACCACAAACGGCGTGAACCCACCCGCCTGATTACTCGTCGTGCCGGCCGTCAACGTCGGGCTGAACGGCAACGGATCCGAGCACGGACTCCCGTTCGGGCCCGAGACGATGTTGAACGTCGAGGAGGATTCGGTCGTCGTGCCTTCCGACCACGGCGTGAACGTCCCCGTCGTCGTATACGCCCCGCACAGCGCCGGCGTCGTCAACGGCGCACGGTCCCCACCGAAGAAGTGCAGTTCGACGTCTTCAAACGGCGTCTGCGGCAGGAACTGCGCCGCGACGTCATTCGCGTACGCCGGGTCGTTCTCGAACACCGGGTCACCTTCGAAATGCGCCGTCAACTGCCCCGTCACCGGGTTCTCCAACACTTCGCCCGCCGCCTTCGCGCGAATCCCCGAGGTCGGGTCGTACGCTTCGATATACATCCCGACCAGCGACCCGAACGGGTTCGTGTCCTGCGTCGCAAGGTACGCCCCACCTTCCAACGGGTTGGGCAACAGCGGCGTCTTGATCTTCACCGTCGCGACCTTCGACGCTTCCGGACAGCCACCCGCTTCACGACTCTGCAACGCGATCTCTTCCATCGAACACGCCAACAGACCATCCGCGGCCGCCGGGTTCAACGCCACGCCTTCGGGCAACGTCACCGACAGGCCCTTCACGTCAGCCTCCGCCAGACCGCTCGCATTCAAGCTCGATTCCTGCGGCACATGCTCATCGACCGTCAACCCCGTCGGCGTGCTCCCCGCCTGCCCATCCGGCGTCACCCTGACACTCGGCGTGAACGGCACCTGGTTACAACCATCCAACCCGGCCGGTTCCCCCAACTGGTTCTGGAACGTGTATTCCTGCGTGGAGCTGAACACACCCTCTTCCTTCCACGAGTCCGCTTCGACGGTCGTGTGCAACGGGCCCGTGCAGGCCGAGGGCAACGTCAGCAGCGGCGGCGGGTTGTGCTGTTCGCTCGCGGCACACGGCGGCTGGCCTCCGAGAAGACCAGGATGGAGGCAGTTCCAGCCGCGAGAGGAGTCGTGGCGGGGATCGCCCGGCACACCCCAGAACGTCACGCTGCTGGAGATGAACGAGACCGTCTGGGTGATGTTCGGGACGGTCACCGTGACCCCGTAATCCCCGCCGGTCCGCACCGAGGTGTCCAGATACACCGGATCGCCCAGTACGAAGAAACCGAAGCGGGCCGGTTCCCCGACCGACGGCACCAACGCAACGAGCGGCACGTTCTGCGTCTGTTGGTGAAATGCAGAGGCTTCGTCCTCTTCTCCGCTCGCGATGTCCACCGACGCGACCCCGACAACCGTGTTGTCCGGGCACGCGTTCTCACCCTCCCCCGCCTGATCCAGGAACTTCGCCAGCGGGCACTGCGGAAACGGGGTTGGATTGCCGATCAACCCGGGCGGCAGATTGAAACGGAGATCCTTGACCATCGCCGGCGGCTTCTCCACATCAGCGCCCTGCTTGATCGCGATGTTGGTCGTCAGCTGAAACGGGTGCGAGCCCGCCTGCGTATCGGGCGTACCGTCCGCGTTTTCGGCCCGCAATTCATAGCCTTCGACGCCAAACGGGGTGCTCCGACCCACGGCGATCAGCCTCGAGGCCGACGCCCCCGGACCGCCACCGGCGACACTCGCTCGTTCCACTTCGCCCGACCGCGCGTCTTCGGAGACATCGACGGCGATCCTGGCTTCGAGAAAACCGTACGCTTCCGACGCGTAGACGGCCGGCACGTTGCAGACGACCTTCCGCGGCTGTACTTCGCAGAAGGCTCTCCCGACCTGCTGGGCGACTTCTTCGTTGATCACCGTTTGGCTGTAGAGCGCGACGCTCTGCGCCGTGAGTCCTTCCGGCAGCGCGTCGCTCAGGACGATCCGCGATTCCGTGCTTTCAGCGTCCCCAAGGTTCTGAGCCCGCACCGTCACTTGCGCTTCCCCACCCGGCGGCAGGACCGCTGGCAAGGACTGAAAGTTGACGTGCCACCACGCCCTGCACCCCGCGCATTCGGGCTGCGCCGACGCCGAAGCCGCAGCGGCCAGCGCCGCCAACGCACACACGGCAAGGAGCAGGAATACGTGCCTCTTGAACATGGTCATGTTCACTTCCTCCCCTTCGCCGACTTCTTGGCCTTGGCTTTCCCGTCCTTCACACATTTGCCCCTCTTATTCCTCCGCGACCCGCCACGGCACTTCACGGGCTTCGCCTTCGGCCCCGGTTTGACGGCCGCTGCCGGCGGCGCGAGATTGCCCGCGCCGGAGAACGTCTCGCTCGCGGGCGACCCGAAGATCGCCGGCTGCGGCGTCGGCGCCGGCTTGCACGCATCGCCCGTCGCGCACGGCGCCGGCGCGAGCGCCTCCGGCGTCGCGCACGGCGCCGCCACCGTGCATTCATGCGCGTCGTACATGTCATAGCTGTCGTCGTAATCCTGCGGCGAGAGCCGCGACGTCGTGATGAAGAAGACGTCGCCGCCACTTTCGCTGGCGTCCATGAACGCCGATTCTTCCGGCGAGGTACCGCCCGAGATCAACCCGACACAGCCACCCGCCGCTTCGCTATAGACCACGCTCGCGCTCTGACCATACCCCGGGCCCCGACAACTCCCGACACCGGCCGGCTCATACTCATACACATCCTCACTCCCATCCACATCGGCCGGCACCAGCGCATCGGAGCTGTTGAAGAACAAACGCCCTTCATTGGAGAGATACCGCGACTGGTAAATCGCCGTACTAACATCTCTAGTCGTCCAACCCGGGATGTCTCCAGCAACCCAGCGACCCCCCCAAAGTTGGGCGTAATCCCAAAGCCGTTCCTCGTAAGATGCGCTCCCGTTCGACCCCACCGGACGCGCGCCGGTCGGGTCGCACGACGCACACACCACACGTCCCGTGTCCGCGTCATACACGAAGACCTCCTCATCGGGTTCCCCGCTCACGGCATCCCGGTTGTCATATCCCGTCAGACTTTCCTCCGACATGAACGCCAGAAACTGGCCATTGGGCGAAACCCTCGACGTCATATCCTGGAGATTCTTGAAACCCGGCCCGCCCCAACTGTGCTGGTCCGCGCCCGACAGCGCCGCGATGAACACCGGCGCCATCCACGCTTTCGCCGCCTCGTCATAGTGGACGACGTAGAGATTGTTGCCCCCCGCTCTCGCGCCGTGCCGGGCGCCTTCACCAAGCACCCCATTCGCCATGAAGTAAACGTACGACCCGTCTTCACTCGCGCCGATCGCATTCCTCACGGCGGCGCTTTCTCCCGGGTTCGCCGCGACCGTCAGATCCGTCAGTCGGCCCGCCAGCCGTTCCCCCGGCCGGCTCGTCACTTCATACACATACAGATCGGGGCTTTCCGCGTTGTCCGGAGCCGTGGAATTGCTCGTCAGCCGAGCGCCACTCGTGAAGAACACTCTCGAATCGTCGCCGCTCGCCGTTTGATAAACGGCTTTGTTGGCTTGTTCAGGCGGCGCCGGAACTTCCTGTGGCGCGTTGATCCACACGCTTTCTTCCTCACCCGGCGTGGTGTCACGCAGGTAGTACCGCGTTTCGGTGTTGCTGGTGGCGGGCTGCCCTTCCCAGACCACGCGCGAGCCATTGCCCGAGATCGCATCCCTGGCGACCGAACCCCCACCGTTGGTGTAGCCCGCTCCGTTATCGCCGAGCCCCGCTACCGTTGGCTTGAGCGCGACTTCGCCGGTCGGCGGAACGCTGACCAGGCGCAGTCGCCCTTCCGACCACTCGTAGAGCCCTTCGGAGGGCGCGCCTTCCAGCAGCGCGACTTTGGCACGAATGACCACATGGCTGAGATCGGGCGATGCTTCGACGAACTCGATCTCGTCGAGTTCGCCGAACTTCACACCCGGCGCCACGTTCGCGGAGGTCACCAGCGCTCTGTATTCCCCACTCGCCATCCGCAGATAGATCGTCTTTTCCGACCCCGGCGGCAACGGCGGCAACGGCGAGGAATCAGGGGGTTCCACCAACCCAACCGAAAGATCGCTCGAGAAAAGCTTGTATTCGGCCGCGTGCCCTGCCAGCACCGGCGACGGTTCGGTTTCGTTGGGCGTCGTGATGTCCTGCGTCTGCCATATCCCCGGCGCCTGCCTGGTGGAGAGAATCTGATCCGGTTCGACCGGCCGGCTGCCCGGCGGATTGACAACGAACGCGCCGTTGGACGTATACGTGATACCGGCACCGTCCGCCGCCGCCTGGATGTCTGAGCCCTGTTCGTTGCCGACCGCGATGATTGCCGCGCCCTGCTTGTTCGGCGGCGAGACCATTTCCCACTCCCGGCCATCCGGCAACGCGATCGCCGTGCCCGCGGCCTGCGTCGCGAACGTCTCATCCGCGCTCATCAATGTGATCGGTTCGCCGGCCGGTTCGCTGACCGCGACGACCCGGTAGTGATAGACCGTGCCCGGCTGAAGCCTCTGCAGATGCACGCTCACCGGCACCGCGGCGGCGCCCGCGCCCACTTCGAAGCCGGGCGCCGCCGGCACAGACGTGCCGTAGGACGCGCTCGTGCCGTACTGGAAGTAGTAGCTCGTCGGCGTCCCGTTGGGATCGATCTGGGCGCGCAGCGTCGCCGAGCTCGACGCCACCTCCGCCACCGACGCCGCCCCGACGAGCGCGGGACCGAGCGTCGTGAACTGCTGCGGAGCTTCCGCGGGGATCACCCCCGTCCCGGGGTTGGTCCCGTTCGCGTTGCTCGCGACCAGATGATAGGTGTACGTCGTATCGATCGAGAGGCCGCTGAGATCGGCGTGCACCGCCACCGGGCTGTCGCCTTCAAGGAGGGCGCCTTCTTCCAGTTCGCACGGAACGGATTTCGTGGCTTCGCCGGCCGCGCTCACTTCGAAGCGGCACGTCGCCACCCCGGCTTCGTCGGGGTCGACCGTGCCTTCGAGCGTCGCGCTGTGAACCTTCACGTTCGCGACCCCATCGGTCGCGACATCCGGGACCACTTCGCCTTCCCCGTACACGAGGAGCCCCCCGTTGCCACCGACGTACACGCGATGCGTCGTCGGATCGACCGCCACAGCTGCCACCAGCAAACCCGAAGGGGGCTCAACTGGCTTCGTGTTCAATTCACCCAGATAGGCGCCTTCCGGGCCGAACTGGTAGACGACCGGCGTCTGCCTGGCCCAAACGTATATGTCGCCGTCGCCCCCGTCCACGGTTACACCCAGACCTTCAAAGTAGGCCGGCGGGTTTCTTTTGGAGATCGGGCCGCCCGGGGTTTCATGGAACTGCAGGACGGGCTTATAGGTATTGAGCGGCCCGGGTTCGAACTCCACCACCTCGCCGAAACTCGCGACAAGCACATCGCCATTCACCTGATCGACAGCCACGAACGCTTCCTGGGCGCCACCCCAACCGAAGTGGTCTTCCGGGTTGGCTTCGGGTTCCGGTCCGGGGATCTGCGTGATGTAGCGCTCACCGCCACCGGCCTTGGGTTCGAACACATCCACCACGCCCTGTTCCGGCGCGGCGACATACACGTCGCCTTTGGTGAGCGGGTTCGACGAGTCGTCAACAGCGAGCGCCGGATTCGGCTCCGAGGCACCGGTGAACCGATTGCCACAAAGGTTACCCCCCTCGAAGCAGCCGAACGACCCGGCCGGCGTGTCCGTCCCCTTCCAGGTATTCTGCAGCGCGCCCGTGGGGCTGAACACAGCCACCACACCATGTTCTCGGCTTTCGGCGCCGCCGACGTACACCTCCGCTTCGCCGGTTGCATGGCCCACCCCGACGCCCTCGTGGAGAAAGCTAAGGGACGGCACTTCGGGAAACTGCGCGATCAGCGCGCCCGTGGCATCGTCGAAGACAGACTGACTCGACCCTCCTTCTCCTCCGCCGTTGAGTCTCGTCGAACCCACGACGTACAGGTCGCCCGAGTCGACGGCCAATCCGGTCGGTTCCGGCGGCGCTTCGGCCATCGACGAGAGGTACTTGTGCACAACCGCCGCCTGGGCCGGGGCGGCGGGAAGCGCCAGCCACCCCGCCAGCGCGCACAACGAAACCAGAGCCACCGTGGTCAACCTGCGAGCACTCATCGAACCATCCCCTCCTCGAGATCGGAGGGGACGACCCCCCACCTATTGCATGAGAACGCGCCCAGCGGCGCGGCAAGACAAGGCAAGCGCCCCACACCTCGGCGGAATCCACGGTTCATGCGCATCACGCGGCCGCTTTCCGATCGAGGGTGACGACGCTCAACCGCTGCGCGACCTGGCGGCCCAGCGGCGTCAGCTGCCACGCGTTGGGCTCACCACTGAGATGCCCACCGCCGGTGTTCACCGCGAGACCGAGACGCTCCAGACGCCGCAAAAGCTTCGAGATCTGACCCGGGTCGGCGATCCCCGCACTGTCCGCCACCGCGCGATTGCTCGCCCCCGGCCGCTCGGCGACGCACTCCAACACCCGCGCCGTACGGTAGGTCAGACGCATCGGGACCTCACCCAACGGGTCCCGCTCGGTGTGCGCGCTCATCCCTCCACGGACTTGTGGCGTCAAGCGCAGCACGGGCGCCGGACGCTGCTGTTCACGGCGCGCCGCCCGCGGCCCCAAATACTGCAGCGCAATCATCCCCATCAACTCATCCAACAAACCCGTCAACGGCCGGCGATCACCACCGCGCAACCGTGCATACACCACGCCGAACGTCCCGCCCACCAGACCTTCCGCTGTCACCAGCGTGCACCCCTCCCCGCGCTCACCCTCCTCGCGACCCTCGTCGAGCACCACCGCCAACCGCGCGAGGATCGCCTCGCGACGCTCCAGCGCCCGCGATCCCCCATGCAGCGCCTGCACCACGCAGATCCGCGCCAGCGCCGGCTCGCGCTCCAGGAACGAGAGAATCGTCCACAACCCGCCACGCACCCGCTCACGCCACGCAAGACGTTCCAGGCCCGCCGCCTCCAGCTCCCGCTCGACCCGCCCGACCACCTCATCCATCAATGCGACCAGACACGCCTCGCGATTGCCGAACAGCTCATAAAACGTCCTACGCGACACCCGCGCGCGCCTGGTGATCCCCTGCACCGAGGTCTGCTCATACCCCAGCTCATCGATCGTCGCCGCCGCCGCCGTCAGCAGCCGCGAGCGCTGCATCTCCTCAACCTGCACCCGCGGCGTATCGCGCGGCAACACCAGCTTCCCCGACTCGCGCTCGAGCCGAGCCTCGATCGGCCGCCCCCGCTCACCCCCACGCAGACGCGCCGCCGTCCTCGCGCCGCTGCGCGTCGAGGACGCCATTCAGCACACCCCCCACACGCGCGCGGGTGAAGCGATCGCCCCGATCGGAGCCGTGCGAGGCCCACCCCCCGCGGGGGAAGAGAATCCGTAGCGCCGAAGCGCCCGACGAGAGGCCTCTTCGGCTAGACCACTAGCCGAAGAGAGAGAGAGAGAGAGAGAGATGCGACAGCGCCAAGCTGGCGCATCTAGCATCACTCCACTGGCGGGACGCGCACATCCCCATCATGAATCTCCCTCTAGAAACCACGCTGAAACAGCTCCCTCATCGTCCCGATCCAGCCCCTCTCCCACTCCTACAACCCTGTGAGCGCTTGACGTCAACCACAAAGCGGCATGACCCCAACCAGACCCTATGTACACCGGCCCCCCAAACGGGGGAGAGCCAGACTGCTGACGCAGCGTAACGCATCGCTGCGCAACTGTCAAGTCCCCAGATGAGCCTACGTACAGTAACGGCTACTTACTATCAATAAGCGAACGCGATCCGCTCCGCAAAGCAAAAACGTGGCGAGTGGAGCACGGGTGCTGGAGTCGGGTTGTGGATGACCCGAATAAGGTGGGCGCGCCGATCGAGCAGTAAGCGCTTTACGCCTCAGCCGAGGCTGGCGAGGTAGGCGGCGGCGTCCAGCAGCTCCTCGCGCTCTCCCGGGTCGGTGAGGCGGATCCGCACCAGCCACCCCTCGCCGTAGGGGTCGTCGTTGAGCTTCTCCGGTTCCTCGGTGAGCGTGTCGTTGACCGCGACGATCTCCCCGGACAGCGGGGCGATCACGTCGGAGACGGCCTTCACCGACTCGACCTCGGCGTAGGGCTCGCCCTGCGCGAGCAGCGTGCCGATGGCGGGGGGCTCGCAGAAGACGATCTCGCCCAGCTGATCCTGCGCGTACCAGGTGATCCCGAGCGTCGCCTCCGGGTGGGCGGGATCGGCCGGGTCGGGGGCGACCCGCGCCCAGTCGTGTTCGGGGTGGTAGAGCAGGTCGGCGGGGTAGCTGGCGTCGGCCATGGCGCTAGCGAGCCTTGCGGCGGTTGGCAAGGAGCGTCGGGGCAGCGGGCCTGCGGTAGTGGGTGTTGGACATCGCGGGTCAGGCGGCCTTTCGGTAGAGCGGCTTGTCGCGGACGGTTGCCCGCCGGATCTTGCCACGAACGTCGATCTCGAGCGGCGCGCCGACGGCGGCGCGCACGGCCGGAACGTAGGCCAGGCCGACGCCGACGCCCAAACAGGGCGAGAGCGTGCCGCTGGTCACCACCCCGCCGCCAACCACGGGGTTGCCCTGCCGCGCGATCCCGGGGCCGTCGATCGCGAACGCCACGAGCCGCTCGGGGGGGCCGGCGGCACGCACGGCGCGCACGGCGGGGGCGCCAATGAAGCCGGTGTCCTCCTTGCAGCACCACCCGAGACCCGCTTCGATCGGGTTGCGCTCGAGCGAAAGGTCGTTGCCGTACAGGTGAAAGCACGCCTCCAGCCGCAGCGTGTCGCGCGCCGCGAGTCCGGCGGGCGTGGCGCCGCGGCGCACCAGCTCGTCCCACACGCGCGGTGCGTCGCCGGGCGCGAGCAGCAGCTCGACGCCGTCCTCGCCGGTGTAGCCGGTGCCGCACACCAGCACCCCCGCCCCCGCCAGCCGGTTGGAGGCGGCGGTGTGGCGCGGCGCCAGCGGGAAGTCGGCCAGCTGCTGCACCAGCTCGCGCGCCTCCGGCCCCTGCACGGCCAGCATCGCGTAGTCGTCGATGCGGTCGCGCACGTCGGCGTCGAAGCCGCCTGCGTGCGTGCGCCACCACTGCAGGTCGCGCACGTGGTTGGCGGCGTTGGTGACGGTCAGGAAGCGATCGGAGGCGAGGCGGTAGGTAAAGAGGTCGTCGAGCACCCCGCCGTCGTCGCGGCACAACAGCGCGTACTGCGCGCCCCCCCCCGGCATCGCCTCCACGTCGTTGGACAGCAGCCGCTGCAGCAGCGCCTGCGCGCCCGGCCCCACCGTTTCGATCTGGCCCATGTGCGACACGTCGAAGATCCCGCACTGCTCGCGCACCGCCATGTGCTCCTCGCGCACGCCGCCGTACTGCACCGGCATCTCCCAGCCTGCGAACTCCACCATCCGCGCACCGGCGGTCACGTGACGGTCGTAGAGGGCGATGCGGCGCATCGCCGCAGGCTAGCGTGGTTGGCGTTTTGCGCCGCGCATGCGCGGCGGAGCCGATGGGCGCATGCGCCGCCAGCACGTCATGTCCGACCTGGTCGGCCCCCCGGCGATGGACCGCCGGGGACCACCCCACGAAGGTCAGGCCACCATGACCGATGCCGCGCCGTCGGAAGCATTTTTCTGTTGTCCGGTAAAGCCGGAAATGCAATCAAGCAAATTGCGTGAGGGGCGGAGTCGCAAAAGGTGAAATCAACGGCACGATTCTCAACGTAGGCGGAGAAGGAGCCAAACTCGAAGCTTTGTGACGAAAGCTCACGCCTGATCGAGACACGCCGACACGCGGGTGGGGCCGCGCGGCGACGCCGGCCCCATTCGCCTCTGTTGCCCGGGGCCGATCGGCATGCTTCTCGGCCATCGCCCAGGCTGACGGGTTGCCGTTCGACCCCGCGCATGCGCGGGGTCGCCATCAGTCGCATGCGACTGATGGATGACGGGTCGCATGCGACCCGTCACGGAACGGCCGCATGCGGCCGTTCCCCCGACGGTGCATGCACCGTCGGGCCAGTCGGCGCATGCGCCGACTGGAAAAGCATGCGCCGGCGGCTCGTCGCGCGTGCGCCAACCGGAACAGCTTCATCGAGCGCAATGCGCCAACGGGCTTACCGCAAAAACGGCGGCACGTCGATCTCCTCGTCAGAGATCTCCAGCGACGAGCGCTCGCGGTCGCCGATCCGCGGGCCGCGGTCGCGGGGGACGGCGCGCTCGCGGCGGCCGCCGCCGCCCGGCCGGTGGTCGAAGCCGGTGCCGATCACGGTGACGCGCACCTCCTCGCCGAGGCTCTCGTCGATCACCGCGCCGAAGATGATGTTGGCGTCGGGGTCGGCCGCCGCCTGGATGATCTCCGCGGCCTCGTTGACCTCGAACAGGCCGAGCTCTTTGCCGCCGGTGATGTTGAGCAGGATGCCGGTGGCGCCCTCCACCGACTCTTCCAAGAGCGGCGAGGAGATCGCCATCTTGGCGGCCTCCGCGCAGCGGTTCTCGCCGCCGGCGCTGCCGATTCCCATCAGCGCGCTGCCGGCGTCGTGCATGATCGTGCGCACGTCGGCGAAGTCGAGGTTGATGAGGCCCGGAATCGTGATCAGGTCGGTGATCCCCTGGATGCCCTGGCGCAGCACGTCGTCGGCCGCTTTGAACGCGTCCAGCATCGACGTGCGGCGCTCCACCACCGCCAGCAGCTTCTCGTTGGGGATCACGATCAGCGTGTCCACCACCTCGCGCAGCTTGGCGATCCCCTCGGTGGCCTGACGTGCGCGCTGGGTGCCCTCGAACTCGAACGGGCGCGTGACCACGCCCACGGTGAGCGCGCCGATCTCGTTCTTGGCGATCTCCGCGATCACCGGCGCCGCGCCGGTGCCCGTGCCGCCCCCCTCGCCCGCCGTGACGAACACCATGTCGGCGCCCTTCAGCGCCTCCTTGATGTCGTCGCGCGACTCCGCCGCGGCGCCCAGCCCCACTTCGGGGTTGGCGCCGGCGCCGAGGCCGTGAGTGGAGACGTGGCCGATGTTGAGCTTGATGTCGGCGTCGCACATCGCCAGCGCCTGCGCGTCGGTGTTGGCGGCGATGAACTCCACGCCGCGCAATCCCGCGTCCACCATGCGGCTGACCGCGTTGGTGCCGCCACCGCCCACGCCCACCACCTTGATCACCGCCAGGTAGCTGCCCACGCCGCTCTCCATGATTTCACTCCGCTCTTTTCTCCGTCCGAAGACTTGAGTAGTGGTTAAGGGTTGCACACCCGCTTCGCCGGGCGAAAGCGGTTTATCACGTTATGCAGCCAACTTCGCCCTGTCAACGGCGACGAGCACTTTTGCAAAATCGCTTGCAGATCGCCCGACTCTCAAGCGGTGCCCGAGAGAGCGCTTTTTGGCTGCCTCAACCTGAGGTAGAGGGTGACTGTTCAGACGTTTGAGCGCTGGTGGGGCCGACCGGGGCCGTGGCGGTGGCGCCGGTCGCGCTCGGTTCGCTCGATGCGGCCCCCGTGGACCCCACGGACGTGGGCAACGCGCCGGCGCTCGTCGGGAGGCCACCCCCGCCGTTGACTGCTTCCGCCAGCGCGCTGGCCAGCGCCGCCGACGTCGGGTCGGAGGCGCTCACCTGGCCGGTGGTGGCGGTCGTGCCCCGCAGCCCACCCGCCGCGCTCGTGCCGGCCGCGGGCCGTTCGGGGGCGAGCACGTCCACGTAGGTGGCGCCCGCCGAGTGGGGGTCGGCCAGCACGCGCGCCGCTGCCAGCCACTTGGCGTGCGGGCGGGTGGCATCCCCGAAGTAGATCTCCACGCCATTCCGCATTTGCACAGTCAGCCCTTCGCCCGCTGGTGGGCTCATGTACACCTTCGCCACCCAACCCAACAGCACGCGCGGGGCGGCGCCCAGCACGCGCAGCTCGGCGCGGGCGGTCGCGTTCTCCACCTGCCCGCCGGGCGGACCGGGGAAGCCGGCGAGCGCGATCGACGGCAGCTGGTTGTGCGCCGCCGCCGGCAGTTCGGGGTGGGTGGGCCCCAATATAGTCCCGTCGCCGGCCACCGCGGTGTGGATGCCGGCGGCGTTCACTTCCGCCACCGGGAGTCGCTCCACCACCTCGATGCGCACGCCGTGGGGGAAGCTGGTGGTGGCGCTCACGCTCTTCACCACGCGGAACGGCGCCACCGCGGCGCGCAGCGCGCCATCGTCGAAGTCCAGCGTGCTCATCCGCCGCGCCGCGCTCCGCAGCGCGGCGTCGACCGGGCCGGCGTCCACACCCTGCACGCCGCTGATTTGCACGCGCTCCACCGACACCAGCGGCGAGTTGCGCAGCCACAGCCAGCCACCGACCAGCAGCGCCACGGCGGCCAGCGCGATCGCGAGTCGCTTGGGCGTGGCCATGCGCGGGAGCGCGACGGGGAGCGAACCAGCGGGCAGCCGAAGCCGCGGGATACGGCCAAGCCGCGGCATCCAGCCAGAGGAGCGGGAACGGGCGGAGGAGCCAGCGGCGGAGGAGCGAGCCACGTTTGGGTCTTCGACCTCGGTGGGCGAACCCCTACCGGCGAAGCCCTACCACGGAAAGCGCACCGGCCCGAGCGTCTGCACCTCGGGCTCCAGCGACACGCCGAAGCGCTCCAGCACGCGGCGGCGGCCCACGGCCATCAACGCCACGATCTCCGCGGTGGTGGCGGCGCCCGTGTTCTCGATGAAGTTGGCGTGCTTGGGGGCGAAGCGGGCGGCCCCCACCGCCAAGCCGTTGCAGCCGGCATCCGACAGCAGCAGGCCCGCCGTGCGGCCGCCGGCGCGACGGCCGTCCTCGGAGTTTTGGTCGGGGTTCTTGAAGGTCGAGCCGAACGTCTTGATTCCCTGCGGCTGGGCCTCGTGACGGCGGGCGCGCAGGTCGGCAAGCGTCGCTTTCACCTGCGCGGGCGGGGCGGGGTCGAGCGCGAACCGGGCGCGCGCCACCACTTCGCCGGGACGCAGGTCGGAGCTGCGGTAGGCGAAGCCAAGATCGGCGGGGACGCGGCGCTTGATGCGGATGCCGCCCCGCTGCTCAGGGTCAGCGCTCACCCGCCGCTCTTCTCCCTCTCGCTTTGACACCGGCTCGCTTCGTTGCACTTCGCGCGCACCAACCACCTCCGCCCACTCCAGCGTCCGCGCCAGCTCGCCGCCGTAGGCGTTGGCGTTCATCCTCACCGCGCCGCCCACCGTGCCGGGGATGTTGACGCCGAACTCGATCCCCGACAGGCCCGCGCGCGCGGCGTGCGCGGCGACAGCCGGCAAGCGGGCACCGCCGCCGCACAGCAGGCCCCGCTCCCCCACCCGCTCAATCGAGCCCAGTTCGCCCTCCAGCTTCACCACCAGGCCAGGCGCACCCGCGTCGGCCACCAGCAGGTTGGAGCCCGAGCCGACCACCGCCACGGCAACGTCGGCTTCGCTCGCCCAACGCAGCAGGTCGAGCAGCTGCGACTCCTCGCCCACACGCGCAAACCACTCCGCGGGGCCGCCCGTGCGCACCGTGGTTAGACGCGCCAAAGAAAACCCGCGCTGCACGAACGGAGGCAGTGGCGGATCGATCGCGTGCGCCGGCGGGTTCATCGATCGCCGCCCGCATGCTCCGCCACGCCGCGCGACAGCGCGTCCACGTCGCCCGCATCCGCCACCAGCCGGCTCGGCAGCGCGTCCGCGTCGGCCGCATCCGCCACCAGGCAGCGCGACAGCGCGTCCACGTCGCCGGCGCCCATCACCAGACAGAGGTCGCCCTCGCCGAGCAGCCCGCGCAGGACGGGGAGCGCGTCGGCGAACGTGGGCAGCCACATCACCGGGCGGCCCGCGGCGGCGTCGGCGGTGGTTTGGGCGATCGTCAAGCCGCTCACACCCGGGTGATCCTCGGCGCGCTCGCGCGCGGGGTAGACGTCGAGCACCGCCGCCGCGTCGGCCAGCGCCAGCGCATCGCCGAACTCGCGCGCCAGCAGCGCCGTGCGCGAGTAAAGATGGGGCTGGAACACCGCCACCAACCGCCGGGGATCGAGCGTGCGCGCGGCGCGCACCGTCGCCGCCACCTCGGTGGGGTGGTGGGCGTAGTCGTCATAAACGCTCGCGCCGGCCGTGGTGACGCCCACCAGCTGAAAGCGGCGCCCCGCCCCGGGGAAGACGGCGAGACCCGCGATCGCCCGCTCCAGATCGGCGCCCGTCAGGCGCGCGGCCTCCAGCGCGGCGGCGGCGTTGAGGGCGTTGTGGGCGCCCGGCACGGCGAGGGTTACGTCGTGCCCACGCCAATGCCAGCGCGAGCCGCCTGCCGTGAGCGCCGGGGCGGGGACGTCGTAGGGGACCACCTCCACCTCCCCGGGGGTCAGCTCGATCAGCTCCGGCCGGTCCCACACCACCACCGCGCGGCGGGCGCGCGCGAGAAACGCGCGGAACGCCTCGCGCAGCTCCGCCAGCGAAGCGAAGCTGGCGTGATGGTCGAGCTCCACGTTGCTCAGCACCGCGATCTCCACCGCCAGCGACAGCATCGAGCGGTCGGACTCGTCGGCCTCCACCACCAGCCACTCGCCCTCGCTCCAATGCGCGTTGGGCAACCCACCGCCCACCGGCGCCCCCACCAGCCAACCGGGGTCGAAGCCGGCGGCACGCAGCGCGTGCACCAGCATCGACGACGTCGTGGTCTTTCCGTGTGTGCCCGCCACCGCGATCGTTCGCCGCAGCGCGCTCAGCTCCCCCAGCAGCTCCGCGCGGGCACGCTCACGCAACCCCCGCTCGCGCGCCGCCCGGCGCTCGGCGTTGTCGGGCGGGACGGCGCTCGAGTACACCACCTCCACGTCCTCGCCGGCCGGCAGATTGGTGGCCGCGTGGCCGATGCTCGCCTCCAGCACCCCATCGGCGCGCAAACGTTCCAGGTAGGGCGAGTCGGCGCGGTCGGAGCCGCTCACCTCTGCGCCCAGCGCGTGCGCGGCGCGCACATACCCGCTCATTCCGGCGCCGCCCACGCCGACGAAGTGCAGGCGCCGGCCGGTCCACGGCTCGCTCACAGAGCCGCCCATCCGTACTGCATACCCTGGTGCCGCCGCCAACCCGGCCGCTGGGCGGCGTGAGTTGGGCCACGGTTCATCCGCGCGCCGCCTGCAGCAGCTCATCCGCGACCGCGTCGGCCGCGTCGGGGCGGGCCAGCCGGCGGGCGGCGGCCGCCATCGCGCGCAGCCGCTGCGGATCGGCCAGCAGCGCGGCGGTCTCGCGCGCCAACCGAGCGGCGCTCAGCTCTGCGTCGGGCACCACCACCGCGGCGCCACCGCGCTCCATCCAGCGCGCGTTGGCGGCCTGGTGGTCGGCGGTGGCGTGCGCATAGGGGACCAGGATCGCCGGCGTGCCGTGAGCCACCACCTCGAACAGCGAGCCGCCCGCGCGGGCCACCACCAAGTCGGCGGCGGCCAGCGCCTGCGCGAACTCGCCGAGGTCCATGTAGTCGCGCAGGTCGTAACCCTGCGGCAGTGGCCGCGCCGAAAGCTCCGGGTGGTCGCGCCGCCCGCACACGTGCACCACATGGAAGGCGGCGCCCGCGTAGGCGTCCAGCGCGGCGAGGTTGATCGAACGGGCGCCCAGCGAGCCGCCGAACACCAGCACGCACGTCTCCCCCGTGGCGATCCCCAGCCGCCGGCGGGCCTCCGCGCGATCCTCATACGGCGGCGGGATCGGGCGGCCGGTGACGCGGTAGCGCGACCCGTTGCGACCGTCGATCGGGAACGCCAAACACACCCGCCGCGCCAGCGGCGCCAGCGCGCGGTTGGCGATCCCGAGGTGGCTGTCGGCCTCGGTCAGCACCAGCGGGATGCCGCGGACGATCGCCGCCAAGCCCACCGGGCCGGAGACGTAACCGCCGCCGCCCATCACCGCGTCGGGGCGCAGCCGGCCGAGCAGCGCACGAGCGCGCACCAGCGCCCTCACCGCCAGCAGCGCCGCCCGCGCGGCGCGCAGCGGGTTGCGGCGGTCCAGCCCCGCGACCGCGATCCGGTGAAACGAGTATCCGGCGGCCGGCACCAGCTCCGCCTCGGCGCGCTCGCCGCCGATGAACGTCACCTCCGCGCCGCGCGCACGCAGCGCGTCAGCCACCGCCAGCGCCGGCACCACGTGCCCGGCGGTCCCTCCGGCGGCGATCGCGATCTTTGGCGGCGTTGCGCTCACCCGCCAATCCTGCCGTTTTACGCGCGCGGGTGTCGCCCACCGCGCGCACGTGGGCGCTGGTGCCGGACGCCACGTTCAGCAGCAGCCCCATCGCCGCCAACATCACGATCAGGCTGGACGACCCGTACGACACGAACGGCAGCGGCACGCCCGTGAGCGGGGCGAGACCCAGCACCGCAAATATGTTGAGCAACGCCTGCGAAAGGATCAGCGAGGTGACACCCACCGCGATCAGCGCGCCGTAGAGGCTGCGCGCGCGCTTGGCCGCGCGCAAGCCGGCGTAGCCGATGAGCCCGTAGAGGAACAGCAGCGCATACACGCCCACCACCCCCAGCTCTTCGGCGATCACCGCGAAGATGAAGTCGGTTTGCGCCTCCGGCAGGTAGAACGCCTTCTGCACCGACTGGCCGGGGCCGACGCCCAACAGACCGCCCGAGCCGATCGCGATCTGGCCCTGCACCGCCTGAAAGCCGCTTTCGGTACGGTGCGCCCAGGGGTCGACGAACGAGGTCAGCCGCTCGCGCGCGTAGGGTCGGGCGAGCGCGTACAGCGCCACCACCGCCAGCACCGTGCCAGCGATGATCGCCAGATTGCGCACCGGGATCCCCGCGGCGACCAGCAGCGCGCAGGTGGTGAACGCGATCACCAGCGCCGTGCCGATGTCGGGCTGGGTGGCGACCAGCAGACAGGCCGCTCCCACCACGCTCAGCAGCGGCCGTGACAGCGCGCGCAGGTCGTGCACCCGCGCCGGCTTGCGCGCCAGCAGCGTGGCCGCGTACAGCATCAGCGCCAGCTTCAGCAGCTCCGAAGGCTGAAACTGGAAGATCCCCGGCCCGATCCAGCGCCGTGCGCCGTTGACGCTGACGCCCACGTGCGGGATGTGCACGGCCGCCACCAGCACAAACGACAGCGCCAGCAGCGGCCCCACGATGCCCTGCACCCGCGCCACGCCGTGGCGGGCCAGGTGGTGCATGAGCGCCAGGCCGAGCGCCCCGAAGATCACGAACTTCACCAGGTAGCCGCTGCCGGTGCTGCTCCCTTCCAGCAGCGCGCTGGCGGAGGAGGAGCTGTACACCATCACCGCGCCGAACGCCAGCAAACAGAGCGTGGCGGTCAGCAGGATGCGGTGCTCCAGCGGCTGCTGTCGTCCGGCTGGCCGCCGCCCGCGGCGCGCACGCGCGCGCTGTTTTTTTTGTGCGCTGGTGTTGGCCGTCCGTGCCGCCGGTGGCATCCAGGCTCACTTCGACGCCTGGATGCGAAAGCCTGCCGGTGGCTACTTCTTCCGCTTCCCGGCGTGTCTGCTGTGCTTGGCGGCTTTGGTGCGGTGATGCTTGGGCTTGTGGTGCTTGCCGTGCTTCGGCTTGGGCTTCGGGATCAGCACCTCACCACCGGGGTGGAACCCGTCGCCGGGCGCCACCGATCCACCGGACGTCGTGCCGGTCGCGGTGGACCCGCCGCCAGACGTCGTGCCCTGGCCAGTGCTCGGCGACGTGGTCTGCCCGCCGGCGCCCGGGCCGGGCGAGGAAGTCGATGTGGAACCGGTGGGCCCCAGCGGACTGGCGCCTTCTTCGAGCGCTTCAAACACGCCGCCGGCGGCGGTCGTCGGCGGGCCGGCGGCGTTTTCGGCCGTCACCGAGAAACCGTATTCCCCTGCTCCCAGCACCACGCCGGCGCTGTTGAGGTCGAGGCTGACGGTCTGTGGCAGCGGCGACCCGTACAATGCCGCACCGCACGGCAGCTTGACGTCCATCAGCAGTTCGCAACCCGAGCCGTGTTTGCTGCATGGCGAGTACCACATCTGGAACGCGTACCTCGTCGGCAAATCCTCGGTGTTGATGGTCGCTTCGAGGATGGCGTCGGTCCTGGTGATGTGCGACACCGACACCGATTCGATCGCCGGTGGCGTGCCTTCGGCGAACGTGGTGAATGTCTTCTCGAAGCCAAACGCTTCGCCGACCTCGTTGCGCGCAACCACGCGATACCCGTAGATCGTTTCGGGGGAAAGCTTCTGGCCGACACTGGCCAGGTCCACGCTCTCCAGCTGCGGCGCGGCCGTACCGCTCGGGATCGTGCCCTTGTACACCAGCTTGCCGCCCGACGCTTCGCAGCCACCGAACAGGTGCAGGAAGCCGCACCATGGCGATTCCAAGAAGAATTCGTAAGTGGTTTCCAAAGCGAAGCCGTCTTCGCCCGTGCCCGGGTCGACCAGCGCTTCCAGCGTGGCGCCGGTCGCGGTGACGCCGGACGCCGACTCGCTTTCGATCGACGGCCTGGGGCCACCGGAGGGGTCGGCCAGCGCCGGGGACGCCACAACAAGCAGCACCAATGCCGCACCCACCGCCGCCAAAGTCAGCCCGCCCGTTGAACGTCGCATCGATCAGACCCCCAGCCGTTCAGCGCCATCAGCCCGTACCTGACGCGATCCTACACGATCCCCGGAAGATATGTGACGCTTTGCACAACCTTTTCACACCATTTTTTCCACCAGCGCCGCGAACCGCGCGCCCCGCGCCTCGAAGTCGGCGAACTGGTCGAAGCTGGCGCAGGCCGGCGAGAGCAGCACCGTCTCGCCCGGCCGCGCCGCCGCGCTCGCCGCCGCCACGGCACGCTCCAGGTCGCCGCATTCGTGCAGGGGCACCGTCGCGCCTTCACGCGCTGTCTCGCCCTCCAGCGCCGCGGCGATCCGGGGGGCGTCTTCGCCGATCGCGTACACCGCGCGGCAGCTCGCCCCGACAGCGGCCCGCAGGGGGGCGAAGTCCTGGCCCTTGCCCTGGCCGCCGAGGATCAGGTGCACGCCGCCCTCGGGGAACGCGCGCAGCGCGACCAGCGTGCTCGCCACGTTGGTGGCCTTCGAGTCGTTGACATACAGCGCCCCATTGCGACTGCCCACCTCCCGTAGACGGTGGGGCACTCCCGCGAACGTGCGCAAGCCCTCACTCACCGCGTCGGGGTCGATCCCGCGGGCGAGACACACCGCCGCGGCCGCCATCGCGTTCTGGTGGTTGTGCTCGCCGCGCAGGCGCGGGTGGGCGATGTCCGGCCGTGGGTCGGCGTCGAAGCACATCCGTCGCACCTCCGGCGGCAGCTCGATCTCGGCGAGTGCCTCCGGGAGCACCGCCACGTCCCCCGCCCGCTGATGGGCGAAGATCCGCAGCTTCGCCCCGCGGTAAGCCTCGAGCGTGCCGTGCCGGTCGAGGTGGTCGGGGGTTATGTTGAGCAGCACCGCCACCTCAGGCGCAAACGCCGGCGCGTCCTCCAGCTGGAACGAGGAGACCTCGCACACCACCGTGGCGCGCGCGTCGATCGTGCCCACCAGGCTGCTCAACGCGGTCCCCACGTTGCCCGCCACCGCCACCGGCAATCCGGCCTGGCGGTGGATGTGGCCGATCAGCTCCACCGTGGTGGTCTTGCCGTTGGTGCCGGTCACCGCGATGAAGTCGTTGGGCAGCAATCGCCACGCCAGCTCCAGCTCGCCCAGCACGGGGATGCCGCGCGCGCGGGCCGCGGCGATGACCGAGGTCTGCGCCGGCACCCCCGGGCTCTTGACCACGGCGCCCGCGCGCTCCAGTTGGGCGAGGCCGTCCTCGCGCAGGTGCAGCTCGATGCCCGGCCCCGCCGGCTCGGCAGCGCCCTCGTGCGCCAGCTCCCGCGCCTGGCGCGGCGCGCCGGCGTCGACGCCGATCACCCGCTCGCCCCGCGCGTGCAACACCCGTGCGGCCGCCACGCCCGAGCGGGCAAGCCCGACGATCAGGTAAGGGCCCGTGGGGATCGGCGGCCGCGGGCGCACCTCACCCAAGGCTCTGCCGGTAGATCGTGAAGCCGATCGCGCAGCAGATCGCGGCGATGATCCAGAAACGCAAAATGATCTTCGTCTCCGACCAGCCGCGCAGCTCGAAGTGGTGGTGGATCGGCGCCATCAAAAACACGCGCTTGTGGCGCAGCTGGAAATAGGCGACCTGGATCAGCACCGACAGCGCCTCGAACACGAAGATGCCGCCCAGCAAAATCAACAGCACCTCCGTCTTGGTCATCACCGCAAAGCCGGCGATCGCGCCGCCCAGGCCCAGCGAGCCGGTGTCGCCCATGAAGATCGTCGCGGGGAACGCGTTGAACCAGAGGAAACCGATACAACCACCCACCAGACAGGCCGCCAGCATCGACAGGTCGTACTGGTTGGACACGTTGTACTCGGAGGTGATGAACGTGATGCCGATGTACGCCAGCAGCACGATCGCCGCGCACCCCGCCGCCAGCCCGTCGAGGCCGTCGGTGAGGTTCACCGCGCTCGTCGTGCCCGCCACCACCAAGTAGATCAGCAGCGGGTAAAACGGGCCGAGGTCCACCGTGTAGTCCACCACGCGCAGCCGCAGCGTGTCCTGCAGGTGCGCCTCGTGGGTCGCCACAAACCACAGCCCCAGCGAGATCGCGATCGTCACCGCCAGCTTCGTGCGGGCGCGCAATCCCAGCGAGCGGCGGCGCACCAGCTTCGTGTAGTCGTCGGCAAACCCCAATATCGCGCACGCCAGCGCCGTGCCGAACACCCCCAGCGCCCGCCATTCGTCGCCGGTGAGGATCAAAAACGGGATCGCCACCGCGAGGAAGACGATGATGCCGCCCATCGTCGGCGTGCCCGCCTTCTCGCGGTGGCCCACCGGCCCCTCCTCGCGGATCTGCTGGCCGAACTCCCGCCGGCGCAGAAACTCGATGAACTTCGGACTGAGGAAGATGCAGATCAGCAGCGCCGCCGTCCCTCCGATCAGGACGCGGCCCATTCAGGCTTCCCCGCCGCTCGATTGCGACGCCACCCGCTCGCCGCCCTGGAGCGTCTGCGCCACCAGCTCCAAACCCACTCCGCGCGAGCCCTTCACCAGCACCACGTCGCCTGCCCGCAGCAGGCCCCGGAGGAGCGTGGCCGCTTCGGCGGCGTCGGACACCGCGCAAGCAGCCCCCTCCCCCTCCTCCTCCCCTTTGCCCATCTCGCGCGCCAGCGGGCCAACCGTCAGCAGCAGCTCCACGCCGCGCGTGCGGGCGTAATCGCCGATCTCGCGGTGCAGCCGACGCTCCTCGCCGCCCAGCTCCAGCATGTCGCCCAACACCGCCACCTTGCGCGCGCCCTCGCCGGCGACCAAATCGTCGAGCGCCGCGCGCATCGACATCGGGTTGGCGTTGTAGCAGTCGTTGATCAGCACAATTCCGTTCGCCAGCGCGATCCGCTCTCCGCGCAGCGCCGAAAACTCCACCTTCAGCTCTCCCTGCGGGGTGACCCCCAGCGCGCGCGCCGCCGCCACCGCGGCCAGCAGGTTGCGCAGGTTATGCGATTGCGCAAACGAAGGCCGCACCGCGATCTCCCGCTCGCTGTCGGAGCGGTCCACGATCTTCACCTCGCCGTCGGGCGCGCACCTCAGCAGTTGCACGTCGCCCCCCTCGCCGAACCTCACCGTGCGCTGGTCGGCGCGCACGTGGGGCTCCAGCAGCGGCTCGCCGGCCGGCACCACCACCGCCGTGTCGCTCGCCATCCCCGCGATCAGCTCCGCCTTCGCGGCCGCCACCGCCTCCAGCGTGCCCAGCTGCTGCAAGTGCACCGGGCCCACGTTCACGATCACGCCCACGTCGGGTCTCGCGATCGCGGTCAGCTCCGCGATCTGACCGGCGCCGCGCATCGCCATCTCCAGCACCAGCGCCTTCGTGCCCGCCGGCGCCCCCAGCACCGTCAGCGGCAGGCCGATCTCGGTGTTGAGGTTCGCGCGGCTCGCCACCGTGGGGCCGCACAGCTGTTCTTCGGCGTCGCGCAGGATCGCCGCGAGGATGTCCTTCGTCGAGGTCTTCCCGGTCGAGCCGGTGATCCCCACCACCTTCGCGCCTTCCTCGCCCAGCGCCTCTCGCCACGCGCTCGCCAGCGCCTGCAGAGCCGCCAGCGGATCGGGGTGGGCGAGCACGGCGCCACCGTGTCGCGCCCGCGCGTGCTCGGGCGCCACCAGCACGCCCCACGCGCCCGCGCGCAGCGCCTGCTCGGCGTATGCGCCGCCGTCGACGCGCTCGCCTCGCAGGCCCACAAACAGATCGCCCGGGCGCGCCTCGCGCGAGTCGATCGTCGCGCGCAGCGGCCCGCCGCCCCGCGTTCGCACCAGGGTCGCCCCGCTTGCGGCCGCGATTTGCTCGGCTTCCCAGCCGGTCACGCCGCCGCCCCCGTCGCCCCCGCGGCCCCCATTGCTCCGGGCGCTCCCGCGCCTCCCGGCGCCGACTCCGCCTGCGCCGCTCCCGCCGCGCGGGGGTGGCGCGTCCGCAGCGCTTCGCGCGCCACGCTCACGTCGTCAAACGGCACCACCCGACCGCCCGCGAATTCCTGACCCTGCTCGTGGCCCTTGCCGGCGATCACCACCACGTCACCGGGAGCGGCGGCTTCGATCGCGCGCTCGATTGCCGCGCGGCGGTCCACCTCGACCAGCGGCTTGGCGGCCCCCGGCGGGCGCGCGCCGGCAACGCCCTTCATGATCTCCTCGACGATCGCCTGCGGCCCCTCCGAGCGGGGGTTGTCGGAGGTGACCACCACCACGTCCGCCAGCCGCGCGGCCACCTCGCCCATCAGCGCGCGCTTGCCCCGGTCGCGGTCGCCGCCGGCGCCGAACACGCAGATCACACGGCCATCGGTCAGCTCGCGGGCGGTCACCAGCACGTTCTCCAGGGAGTCGGGCGTGTGCGCGTAGTCCACCACCACCGCGTACCCCTGTCCCTCCTCCACCGGCTCCATGCGGCCCGGCACGCGCACGCCGCGCTCCAGCGCCGCCAACAGCGTGTCGAGATCTCCCCCCAGCCGATGCACCGCGGCCAGCGCGCCAAGCGCGTTGGCGATGTTGAAGCGGCCCGGCAGCGGCAGCGTCAGCGCGCGCTCGCCCGCGGGCGAGCTCAGTCTTAGGATGCAGCGGCCGCGCTCCAGCCGCACGTCGTGGGCCCGGTAGTCGGCATCGCGCTCGATCGCAAACGTCAGCGCCTGCGGCAACTCGGCCGCGAGGCGCCGGCCGTAGGGGTCATCGAGGTTGATCACGCTCACGCCCGGGGCCCAACCACCGGCGTCCGGCACGAACAGCCGGCGCTTGGCCTGGAAATACTCCTCCATCGTGCCGTGAAAGTCGAGGTGGTCCTGCGTGAGGTTCGTGAAGATCGCCGCCGCCCAGCGCACGCCGTCGGCGCGGCCCAGCGCCAGGGCGTGCGAGGACACCTCCATCGCGCACGCCTCCTCCCCGCCGGCAAGCATCGCGCGGAAGTCACGCTGCAGGTCGATCGCCTCGGGGGTGGTGCGTCCGGCCGGGCGCCGCTCGCCGCCCACGATCGAGGTGACCGTACCCAACAGCCCGCAGCGGTGGCCGCACGCCTCCATCAGCGCCCGCACGAGGAACGCGGTGGTGGTCTTCCCGTTGGTGCCCGTCACCCCCACCACCCGCAGCCGTGCGGTGGGGTCGCCGTAGAAGCGCGCCGCCACCGGGCCCATCGCCGCGCGCGCGCTCGCCACCCGCACCTCCGGCACGCCCAGCGCCAGCGGCCGCTCCACCACCAGGGCCGCCGCGCCGTCCCTCACCGCCTGCGCGGCGTGGTCGTGGCCGTCGCTGTGCTCCCCCACCACGCAGAAAAACAGCGCGTCCGGCGTCACCCGCCGGCTGTCGTAGGCGAGGCTCGCGATCTCCACCGCGGCAGCGTCAGCGGTGAAGCCACCAGCACTCATCAGTTCGGCCGGGATCAGCCCTCCGAGCCTCATCGAACCGGGTCCGCCGGCCTCATCTGCGCACACGTCGCCTCTGCATCGGCTCTGAGTCTAGTTTCGGGCCCCGACGCGGGCCGGCTGAGGCAGTCGTGGGTGTAGGATCCCCGCGGATGAGCGTCCCCGTCTCGTGGAAGTCGATCAAGCCCGGCTGGAAGGTTCTTGCGGCGGACGGCAGCAAGGTTGGCGAGGTCGACGAAGTGACCGGCGACGAGCGCAGCGACATCTTCGACGGCATCTCGATCGCCGTCAACAAGCTCGGACAGCCGCGCTACGCGACCTCCGATCTCGTCGCCGGCGTCGAGCAGGGGATTGTGCGGCTGTCGCTTGACCGCGAGCACGCCGCACAGCTGGGGCAGTACCTGCAGCCGGCTAGCAGCGAGGCGATCGAACCCGACGACCACGGCGGCACGATGGAGCGGATCAAAGCCAAGATCCGCCAGATCGAGGGCGATATCGTCGAGCCCACCCAACGCCACGAGCACCCGTTCAACTTCTGGACACGGCTCGCGCATCTCGTGCATCGACTGCGCGGCAGATAGACCCGAGCGACTCCGCGGTCAGATGGCGACCGGCTCCACGGCGTCGACCGCCACCGAGCCGGCCTTGGCGAACTCCAGCACGCCGTCTTCCAGCGCTCCGCGCCTGAGGCTGAGAATGTCGAGCGCGTAGTTCTGGTACAGCCGCCATGGCGCCCTGGCGCCCTGCTTGGGAAATTTGTCGATCGCGCGCAGCACATAGCCGGAGGAGAAGTCGATGAACGGCAGCTCCCCCACCGTCGGATCGCGCCGCGGCGTGCAACTGGAATATCCGCGCGCCGCCATGTGGTTGAGCAGCCGGCACACGTATTCGCAGGTGAGATCGCACTTCAGCGTCCACGACGCGTTGGTGTACCCAAGCGCGATTGCCAGGTTGGGCACGTCGCTGAGCATCATGCCCTTGTAGGTCATCGTCCGCCCCAGCTCCATCTCGCGCCCGTCCACCGCCAGCTCGATGCCGCCCAGCGCCTGCAGGCTGAGGCCAGTCGCGGTGACGATCACGTCCGCCTCCAGCTCCGCCCCCGAGGACAGCTTGACGCCCCCCTCGGTGAACGTGTCGATCTCGTCGGTCACCACCGACGCGCGCCCGCCCGAGATCGCCCTGAAGAGATCGCCGTCCGGCACCAGACAGAGGCGCTGGTCCCAGGGGTTGTAGCGGGGTTTGAAATGCGTGTCGATGTCATACCCCGCCGGCAGCTGGCGCTCCAAACCGGCGCGCAGCAGCCGCTTCATCAGCTCCGGCCGGCGCCTGCTGAGCTGCACGCTGACCATCGTGCGCAGCACGTTCTTCCAGCGCGTGATCGCGTACGCGGTTTTCGCGGGCAGCGCGCGGCGCAGCGCGTCGGCGATCCGGTCTTCGCCGGGCAGCGACACCACGTAGCTGGGCGAGCGCTGCAGCATCGTCACGTGCGCCGCGCTCCGCGCCATCGCCGGCACCAGCGTCACGGCGGTGGCGCCGCTACCGATCACCACCACGCGCCTGCCGGCGTAGTCGAGGTGCTCAGGCCAGTGCTGCGGATGCACCAGCTCCCCGGAAAAGCGCTCAATGCCCGGGAACCGCGGCGTGTAGCCCCCGTCGTAGCGGTAGTAGCCGCCGCACATCAGCAGGAAGCTGCAGGTCAGCTCGACCGTCTCGGGGGTGTCGCCGCCGCGCTCCACCGTCACGGTCCAGCGCGCCCGCGCGGAGTCCCACTCGGCGCGCACGGCGCGGTGGCGGTAGCGGATCCGCTCCTGTACCCCGTTCTCCCTCGCCGTCTGCTCGACGTAGCGGAGGATCGAGGAGCCATCGGCGATCGCCTTGGCCTCCCGCCACGGCTTGAACGAATAGCCCAGCGTGTACATGTCCGAGTCGGAGCGGATGCCGGGATATTTGAAGAGGTCCCACGTGCCGCCCAGGCGATCGCGCGCCTCGACGATCGCCCAGCTGCGCCCCTGGCAGTTGCGCTGCAGGTGGCACGCCGCGCCGATCCCCGACAGGCCGGCGCCGACGATCAACACATCGAAATGCTCGTTGGAAGGCTCCATCGGCGAGTCAGATTCTAGGCACACCCCCGCGCGGCACGCCTGGCGGACGCCTGCGGCCAATCGCCGCCACTGGCCGCTAATCCATCGCGACGACCGCTCGCTCGGGCGTGGCGACCACCAGCCGCAGAGCGCCATCGAAGCTCTCCAGCTGGCGCAGCTGTCCGTGCTCGGCATCCCACGCGCCCGATCGCAGCGCGCTTTCCAGACGCTCGACGATGCGCTGCTCCACCCCCGCGTCCAGCAACGCCCACACCGATTGGGCGGCTCGCACCTTCGGGTCCAGCAGCGCCTCCGGCCGCCGCCAGAACGCCTCGAAGAAGCCGTCCTCGCAATCGCCCGGAGTAGGGATCCTCTCGACCCGCGTGCGTTCCCCGAGCGCCGCGGCGATCGCCTCCATCGACGGGTAGCGGGGTAGCTCCGCCGCGACGCCCTCGCGGAGGTAGTCGAGCTGCCAGGCCGGCAGCGACCGAAGCTCGAACGTGAACACCACCACCGCTCCGCGCGCCACTCGACGCAACTCCGCCAGGCCGTCGGCGGGGGATTCCCAGTGGTGGATCGTCACGCAAGCCATCGCCGCGTCGAACGTGTCGTCGTCGAACGGCAGCGCCTCGGCGCGCGCGGCCAGTGCGGGCGCCGCGTCCGGCGGGCGCTGGGCGCGCATCGTCGCGCTCGGCTCCACCGCCAGCACCCAGCGGTCGCGCGGCTCGTAGGAGCCGCCGCCGGCACCCACGTTGAGCACCGTGCGCGCGTCACCCAACGCGGCGTGGATGCGCGCGGCGATCCGGGGGTCGGTGCGCCGGTGCTGTGCATATGTGCGCCCGTGAAGCTCGTAATCGACCCGCGCCGCCACTCGCCGAAGCTACCAGCGCACACGGCGTTGGCGAGACGGGCGGCCTACGATGCCCGTGTGCACGGCTCCGACGCGGCGATCGACGGCGACGTGCGGCTGCGCGCGCTGGTTCGCGACATCCCCGACTTCCCGCGGCCGGGGATCATCTTCAAGGACATCACGCCGCTGCTCGCCGACCCCGGCGCGCTGGCGTTGGCGGTGACTGGCCTGGCGCAGCACGCCCGCCCGCTGCGCCCCGACTGCGTGGTGGCCGCCGAGGCGCGCGGCTTCCTGCTCGGGCCGGCGCTCGCGCTGGAGCTGGGCGCCGGCTTCGTGCTGGCACGCAAGCCCGGCAAGCTGCCGTACGAGACGATCAGCGCCGAGTACCTGCTCGAGTATGGCTCCAACCAGCTGGAGCTGCACACCGACGCGATCGGACCCGGCTCGCGGGTGCTGGTGCACGACGACCTGCTCGCCACCGGCGGCACCGCGGCGGCGCTCTGCGAGCTGGTGGAGCAGCTCGGCGGCGAGGTGGTGGGCTGCGGCTTCCTGATCGAGCTGGCCTTCCTGGGCGGGCGCGCGCGATTGGCGCCGCGCGAGGCACACGCGCTGCTCAGGTACGACGGGTGACGGCCGGCGGGGCGTTGACGCGCAACACGCCGCGCAGGAACGCGATGGGGGTTGGCGCACACATGTTTGTGTTTACTTTTTGGATGCCAACCAACTCAAGATCTCATTTTTGTTGTCAAGGTTTGGTTGGCGTCCGAAAATTAATGCACAGTGCGCGCCCAGCCAGCACGAGTGCGCAGATGCGCCTCGCCGCCCTCACGGCGCGCTGAACCCGAGGATCAGCTGCGCGGCCTCGGCAGGCACGTCCAGCTGGGGGCAGTGGCCGATCCCCTCGAGCTGCACCCAATCGGCGTGCGGCAGCCACTCGTCGCGAAAGCGGGTTGCCGCCGACGGCCACTCGAGAACACGGTCGGCGGTACCCCATACGACCCGCACGGGACACTCGATCCGCTCCGCGTCCAGCTGCCAGCCGTTGCGTTCGGAGAGCGCGATCAGCCGATCGAGGCCATCGCAGCTGGCAGCCCCCACCAGCTGGTGGCCGAGCAGCTCGGCAGGGATGTGATCGAAGTTGGTGACCGTGTACTGCGTGGCCTGGCGGCGGCCCTCGGGCGTGGCGAGGATCTGATCGGCGAACGGCGCGGCCTGTTTGAGCAGCGGCTGCATGGTCTTGAAGAACTCGAGCGTCCCGCCGAAGGTGGCATCCTCGGCGGGCCACCCGCCCGCCGGCGCCATCACCACCACACTGCGCGCCCGTCCGCGTGCGGCAAGCTGAAGCGCGACCCACCCGCCGAGTGAGTTGCCGACGATGTCGGCCGTCTGAAAGCCCGCCTCCTCCATCGCGCTCTCCACCGCGTCAACCACCGTGTCGCTGTCCGGCTCGCCCACGATCGTCGGGCCACCGGCGTGGCCGGCAAGCGTCGGCGCCAGCACCTCGCGCTCCCGCTCGAGCGCCGGCAGCACCAGCTCCCACGTGCGCCACGTGTCGGTGACGCCGTGCAAACACACCAGCGGCGGGCCCTCGCCGCCGCGATGGGATGGGGTGAAGGTGGGTGGCATGCGGTGCGGTGGGAACCCTACCGGGGAGGCAACGGAGGAGGAGGAGGAGGAGGAGGAGGAGGAGGAGGAGGGAGGGAGGGAGGGAGGAGGAGCTCAGCTGCTCGGCGGGATGCCGAGGTAGGGAAGCGCGAACGCCATGATCTGACCGAACGCCGGCGCGGCCACGGTGCCGCCGTAGATCGAGCCGCTTTGCGGTTCGTCGACGATCACCGCGCACTCCAGCTGCGGGTTGGACGCCGGCGCGAAGCCCATGAACGACGCCACATAGGCCGTTTCCGAGTACTGGCCGGTCGCCGGGTCGATCTTGCTGGCGGTGCCGGTCTTGCCGGCCAGCTGGTAACCCGGCACCGACACCTCACTGGCGGTGCCGCCGGGCGCCAGCACCCCGCGCAGCATCTGGCGCACCTCGGAGGCGATGCTCGCGGAGATGATGCGGTGCCCGGCGGGCAACTTCGTGGGATGGCCGTTGACGGCCGCCACGATGTGCGGGGTGCGCAGGACGCCGCCGTTGGCGATCGCCGCGTAGGCGGCAGCCATCTGGATCGGCGTCACCAGCTCGCCTTGGCCGATCGGCAGGTTGCCCATCGAGGAGCCCGAATATTCGCTGGGCTCCAGCACTTTCCCCATTTCCTCGCCTGGGAGGTCAACGCCGCTGCGGGCGCCGAAGCCGAACCGGTGCACCCATTCGTTGAACGTGTTTTCGCCCTCCAGTTTGCCGATCGTGATCGCCCCCACGTTGCTCGACTGGGCGAGGATCTGCTCGGTGGTGAGCATCTCTTCGGGGTGTTCCTCGGCATCGTGGATCGTGCGGTCGGCGACCTGAATCTGGTCGGGGATGTCGAATTCGGTGGTGGGCGTGATCAAGCCCCGCTGCAGCGCCCCCGACACCGCCACGACCTTGAACGTGGAGCCCGGTTCGTAGTCGAAACTCACCGCCCGGTTCTCCAGCGCCGCTTCCAGCGTCGCCTTGGAGGCGGGGAGCGCGTCGAGGTTGAGCTGCGGCCAGCTGGCCATCGCCAGGACCGCCCCGGTGTCGGGCCGCAGCACGATCGCGGTGGCGTCTTTGGGGTGGAACACGCTGCCGACCGCGTTCAGCACCGCTTCCACGCGCTGCTGGATGTTGGCGTCCAATGTCAGCGTCAGCTGCGCGCCGGACGCCTCGCGGTGCACGTCGGCGATTGCGATCGGCTGACCGTGCGCGTCGCTCACCACCCGTCGCTGGCCGGCGCTGCCGCGCAGCAGCGCGTTGTCGGCGTATTCCAACCCCGACAGACCGGCGCCTTCGGTGCCGGCCACCCCCAGCACCTGCGCCGCCAGCGTGCCGCGCGGGTAGGTGCGGCGCATCGTCGCGGTCTCGCTCAACCCGGTGATTTCCAGCTCCTGCGCGCGCGCCATCACCGCCTTCGCTCTCGCCGCCGGCAGCGCCCGAGCCAGGTAGACGAAGCCGCTGTGCTGGCTCAGCGCTCGCAACAACGCCGCCTGCGAGTCGCCCAGCAGCGGCGCCAGGTGTTCGGATGCGGCGAGCGGATTCTTCACCAGGTAGGGGTCGGCGGAGATCGTGCCGGCCGGTTCGGAGATCGCCAGCACGGTGCCGTTGCGGTCGGTGATGGTGCCCCGCTGCGCCGGCACCTCTTCGATCGTCACCTGCTGCGAGTTGGCGTCTTTGCGCAGCGCCGCGCCGTGCAGCACACCCAGATACAGCGTGCGGCCCGCGGCGATCGTCAGCAGCCCGAAGAACGCCGCAAACAGCACGCCGATGCGGTTCTGGGCGTGCGCCACGCGGCTCAGCCTCCAGGGGTCGGGGTGCCGCCGCCGGCGTCGCTTGCCGGGGAGGCCGCTTCGCTCGATCCCGCCGGCGCGACGGCGGTGGGCGCGGCCGCTTCGCTCGACCCTCCCGGCGCGACGGCGGTGGGCGCGGCCGTTTCGGTGGATCCCGCCGGTGAGGTGGCGACCCCGGTGGACGCCGCTACTTCTGGGGTGGTTGTCGGCGCCGATTGGGTTTCGGAGGTGGATCCGGCCGTGGCCCGGGTTGTGTTTGCAGGCTGGGTTCCCGCAGCGAGGGTCGCTTCGCCCGCCGGTTCCGTTTCGGAGCCGGCGGCGGGCGGTGTCGTTGTCGTTGTCGTGGCGGGTGTGGTGGGACTTTGCGCCGGTTTGGCCAGCGCCCCGGCCGCCAAACGCACGTCGAGCGAGCCGCGGGTCTTGTCGAAGTGGAGCGCCCCCGGAGATGCAAACACCATCCCTTTGGCGAGCGCCAGTCGTTCGATCCGTTCAGCTGAGGAAAGCGCGGAGTCTTCGCCGGCAAGCACGGCGTTTTCGCGCTGCAACAGCTGCGTGTGCTCCAGCGCCCGGCCGATCCCCACGCCCAGCTTCACGACCCACAGCTGCATCGCCACGATCCCGATCAGCGCAAACGCGATCACCGCGATCCACGTGCGGCCGCCGATCAGGCGGTCGATCAGACGATCGGGGAGACGCAGGTACCCGGGCAGCGGCAGGCGCAGACCGAGCGTCCCGGCCCCCGCGCCCGCCAGTGCGGCTTCACGCTGGCGAGACGTCGCCGGGCCGGAGAGCCTGCGTGGCCGCGACGCCGGACGCGACGCCGGCCGCGGGGCTGTGCGGGGCCCGGCGGAGCGGGCGGAACGGCGCGGAGGACCGAAGTCGGGAGACACGCGCCTGCGGCGCGAATCTCCGTTTCGGCCAGCGGGGGCGGCGACCGGTGGCGGGGTCATGCCGCAGCCTCCACGTCACTGCCGCCGAGCCCGGCGGGTGGGCCTCCGTCAAGCTTGCGCGCCGCCCGCAGCCGCGCCGAGGAGGCGCGCGGGTTGTGCGCCAGCTCGCCGGCCGACGCCACGGTCGCGCGACGCGTGAGCAGGGTCGCTTCGGGCGTGCGCCCGCATACGCACACCGGCAGCTCGGGCGGGCACACGCAGCCCTGCGCGCGCGCAACCAAAAAGCGCTTCACGCGGCGGTCCTCCAGCGAGTGGAAGGAGATCCCCGCCAGCACGCCCCCCGTGCGCAGGAGGTCCCACGCCAGCGGCAACGCGCGGTCGAGCTGGCCGAGCTCGTCGTTGACGGCGATCCGCAGAGCCTGGAAGGTGCGCTTGGCGGGATGCCCGCCGGCAAAGCGCGCCGGCGCTGGGATTGCTGAGTTGACGATCTCCACCAGCTCCTGTGTGGATTCAATCGGCGTTTGCGCGCGGCGGCGCACGATCGCGCGGGCGATCGCGCCGGCGTGGCGCTCTTCGCCCAGCTCGCGCAGCATCCCCGCCAGCCGCCGCTGGTCCCAGGTGGCGAGGATCGTGCGCGCGTCGAGCGACTGCGCGGGGTCCATCCGCATGTCGAGCGGCGCGTCGTAGGAGTAGGAGAAGCCGCGCTCGCGCGTGTCCACCTGCATCGACGACATGCCGAGATCGAAGTAGGCGAGATCGGCGCGCAGCCCCTCATCGGCCAGCAGCTGCAGCGCCTCGGCGTAGCCGCCGCGGATGAACCGCACCGCGCACGGCAGCTCCGCGGCCAGCTCGGCGAAGCGCTCCTCCGCAACCGGGTCGCGGTCGATCGCCACCAGCGTGCCGCCGGGGCCGAGGCGTTCGGCCACCAAACGGGCGTGGCCGCCACCGCCGAACGTGCAGTCGATCGCGGTCTGGCCGGGGCTGGGCTGCGCCACGTCGATCAGCTCCCCTGCCAGCACGGGGATGTGGATGGTGGGCATGTCAAGCAGGATGGTCGACACGTGCCGTTATCTCCGCGACGCCGCCCAGCAGCGTCGGTCGGTGCTCGTTCCAGCGGTGGCGATCCCACAGCTCGAGGCGATCGCCGGCGCCCACCACCACCACGTCCTTGCTCAAGCCCGCGTGCTCGGCGAGGAAGCCGGGCAGCATGATCCGCCCCGCGGCATCCAGCTCGACGTCGTGGGAGCTGCCGTAGAAGAAGCGCTCCAGCTCGCTCAGGCGGGGCGACAGCGGCGGCAGCTCCGCCAGCGCGCGCTCGGTGTAGCGCTCGTACTCCTGCGGGCGCCACACCCCCACGCACGGCTCGAGGTCGACCGGCATCGCCATCACCACGCCCTCCGCCAGCGTCGCCCGGTAGCGCGCCGGGATGGTGAGCCGGTTCTTGGCGTCGAGCGTGTGGTCGTAGGTGCCGCGGAAAGCCACGGGTTGCGCTCCCGGTCGATTACGGCTTCAAAGCCCCTGCGCGCCGCGGGGCGGCCGCGTGGGTCAAGTGGAGCCGAGGTGGAGAGGTGGGAGGAGCCTCTCCACCTCGGCTCGTGCACGGCACCGTACCCCACTTTCTCCCACAATGCAACTCTAGCTGCACATTTTTTCCCACCATGCCTTCCCAACGTCTCTCGGACCAAGCTGCCGACCTCCCCAAGCGAGCCTTCCGACGGGTCGGACACGTATGCTTCGGGCGATGCGTATTGCGCTCGCCACCCCGCTGGCCGCAGCGGCGCTAGCTGCGGTGGCGCTCGGCGGCTGCGGCTCCAGCCCGAGCGGCACCAGCGTCAGCCCGGCGACCGTCACGCCGGCCGCGGCGCCGCTGTATGTGGAAGCGGTGGTGAAGCCGGAAGGCACGCTGAAGAGCGACACGACCGCCGACGCCAGTACGCTCACCGGCCGCCAGCACCCGTTCGAAGGGCTGCTGAAGCTGCTGGCGGGCCCCACCGGCAAGACACCCAACTACGCCAAAGAAGTGGAGCCGTGGCTGGGATCGCGCGCGGGCGCATTCATCAGCGCGGTGTCACTCGCTCAAGCGCAGGGGCTGCTGGGCGAGGAAACACTCACCAAAGCGCTCTCCGAAGGGTTGAGTGGCCTGGAAGCAGCGCTCCTCGGAGAACACGGCCTGCAGGCGCTGCTGGGCTCCGGCTCCGCGCAGGGGGCGCTGGTGCTCGACACCAGCGACGTCGACAAGGCCAAGGAATTCTTGGAAGGCCAGGCCCACAGCGCGGGCGCGCACACGACGAGCTATCGCGGCATCACCTACCAGGTCTCCCCCAGCGGCGTGGCCGAGGGGATCGTGCACAAGTTTGCGGTGATCGGCAGCGAAGCGGGCATGAAGCGCGTGATCGAAACCGCCACCGGCGGGGCGGCGCTGGCGCACGCGAGCAGCTACGCGAAGCTCACCTCCACGGCGGAAGCTGATGCGCTGGCCAACGCCTATTTGAGCCCCGAACAGCTGGCGCACGCGACTGGGAGCGCGGCGAGCAGCGGCGGCAACAGCGGCGCGGGCGCGGAATCGATTTTGCCGCTGCTGGAGGGCGTGCTGGGTAACCCCGGCCAGCTGTACCTCTCGGTGATCCCCGGCGCGCACCAGCTGGCGCTCAACCTCGACACGCTCCCCTCCTCCGCCGCTGGCGTCTCCGGCGGATCGAGCGCCGGCGGGGCACTCAGCGAAGGAGGCGCACAGGTGGTGAGCGGGCTGCCCGGCAGCTCGTGGCTGGCGCTTGGCATCGGCGATCTGGGCGCAACATTCGGCCACGGCGCGCAGGGGCTGGGCGCAATCGGCGGCCTCAGCTCGGCGCTCGACATCGGCGGCATCGACTTCGGCAAGCTGCTGGCGCCGCTCAGCTCCCACTCGCTCAACCTGCAGCACGATCTGCTCAGCTGGGCGGGCGCCACCGGCGTGTATGCGAGCGGCAGCAGCGTGCTGCAGCTACAGGCGGCGCTGGTGATCTCCTCCAAGAACCCCGCCGCATCGCGAGCGGCGGTGGGGCAGTTCGCGCAGGCCTACCGCGAAGCCGGCGGCCAAACTTCGCCGACGAGCGTGCCCGGCACCGAAACGGCGGTGACGGTGAAGCTGCCGAGCTTCCCGCTGGAGCTGACGGTGGCCGTCGGCCAGGGCAAGTTCGTGGCGGGGCTGGGCAGCACCTCGATCAAGGAAGCGCTCAACCCGCAAACCACGCTCGGCGCCTCACCCACCTACACCGGGGCGGAAAGCACGCTGGGGCACGGCATCAAACCCAGCGCGATCATCGAATTCCACACGATCTCGGGGCTGCTGGAATCGCTCGGACTCAACCAGGCACCCGGCTTCTCGGGCTTCGCCTCGGCGATCGCCCCGCTCGGCACGGTCACCGCCGGCGGCGGGGCAGCCCTGGCCGAAGGCGTCAAACGCTCGCGCGTGGTGATCCAGCTGCAAGCCTCCGGCGGCGAAGCGAGCGGCTGAGGGGCCTACCGAGGCTGAGGCTCTGCCCGGGGGAGGTCGTCGGGCTCGGTCTCGATGATCACGCGGCAGGGCCGGCGGCTGAGCAGGTGCAGTGCGGTTGGGCCGATCCGGCGCTCCACGGCGGGGGCATGCAGCGTCGACCAGTAGATCGCATCGGCCTCCACCCGCCGGGCCTCCTCCACCAGCGCCGCGCCGGGGTTGCGCGTGCGGATGACACCGGTGTGGATGCGCAGCCCGGCGCGACGCGCCTGGATACGGGCGCTCTCCAAAGCCGAACGGCCGTGCGCCTCCTGCTCCTCCAAGCCGTCCTCCAGCGGCAGCTCGGGCGGCACCGGCAGCACAAACACGGCGCGGATGACGCCGCCCTTGCCGACCAGCTTGGCGGCGCGGCCGATCGCGGCGGCGCCCACGTCCTCACCGAAGATCGGCACCAGCACCGTGCGGTAGCCGGAGAGGCCGGCGGTGGCGGACAGCGAGGGATGCTGGTCGGGGAGCGCCATCGGCTGCAAGGTATAGAGCACGCGCCTGCAATCTCCCGTGCACCCCACCCACATGGGCAGGAAGTCGGCTTATGATTCCGACGGCCTGGAAGCCAACCGGATTCTTCCGGCACCACGTCATGGATACGACACGCCGCGGAAACTACAACTCTGGCGAGGACTTCGTCCTCGAATACGGTGAGCTGCGCTTCACCTTCAACGAAGACGACTTCGCCGAGCGCTGCGAGCAGGCGGCGCTGAAGCTGGGGTTCGTGGGCGGCCGGCTGGGCGACGACGAGCTGGAAGACCTCGTCAACCTCGCCGTCAACGGCGAGATCCTCGACCCGGCGTCCGCCCTCGGCGAGCACGTCAACGAGTGCTGGGCGGAGCTGGTGGGACCGGCGGAGCGCTCGCTGGTGCACTGGCTGCGCCGTCTGGTGTTCCGCGGCGCGTGGCTCGACCAGCGCGTCAACGAGGGCGAGCTGGGTGTGGCCTTCATCGAGGACACCTGCAGCTTCGCCTACGTGCAGCCCACCGGCACGCGCAACGGCGCGCAAACCGGCGGCGGCGAGCCGATCGAGCTCTCACCCGAGCCCTCGTGGGCGCGGGTGGCCTACCTGCGGTAGCCGCCGCTCGCCCTCCCGCCGGCGCCCGCCCACGGCTCAGCCCGCCACCGCCGACGCACGGGCACGGGTGATCGCGGCGGCGCCGTCGTCGCCCACCAGCAGCTCCGGGCGCACGGTGCCGCTGGCCGCGAGGTTCAGCGCCGGGATGCGCCCGGTGGAGGTGAGCGACACGTCGAGCGCGATCACCGTGCTCTCTCCCCCTAGCGGTGCGGCCGCGGTGGCGATCAGCGTCAGCGAGCCGCCCTCCACCAGCTTGCGGGCGCCGGCGAGGATCCGGCGCGCCACGTGCGGCGGAAGGTGCTGGAGCGTGTCGATCACCACCACCACGTGCCCGCCGCGGGCGGCGACGCGCTTGGCGGTGTCCACCACATGTTCGATCGTCTGCGCCTGCAGCTCCGCGGAGGCGCCCAGATCGAGCGCGGCGGCAGGCGCCACCGGACCCTCGCGCCACACCGCGATCTCCTCGGGACGCACGCCGCTCAGGACCAGCATCACCTCCAAACCGTCGCCACCGGCGCCCGAGGATGCTCCCATCGGGCTCCCATCCCCGTCGCCATCGGCGCCGGAAGACGCTCCCACCGGGCCCTCATCCCCGTCGCCGCCCGTGCCCGAAGACGCTCCCACCGAGCTCCCATCCCCGTCGCCGCCAGTCGAAACCGGGTGAGACGCGCCTGTGGCTTGCATCCCCGTTTCGGCCAGCGCGCCCAGCAGCCGTTTGAGCGTCTCGGTCTTGCCCGCTCGCGCGGCGCCCACGATGCTGACGCGCGAGCCGCGGCCGATCGGCGTCAGCCATTCGATCGCGCTCAGCGTGGGGTCCTGGGGGTCCAGCTCCAGCCGCTCGCAGGGGTAGGTCGCAGCCAGCTCCTCGTAGCGGGTGCCCTCTGCCACCGACTCAGCCGAAGCGCCGTTGATCGTGTCCACGCGCGCCAGCGATGGGTAGCGCTCGGAGGAGCGCGGCGTGCGCACCGGACCGCTCACGCGGTCGCCCGACACCAGTTCGCAACGGCGCACCTGAGCGGCCGAGATGTACACATCCTCGTCGGACGCCTCGGGCGGCGACACACGCAGGAACGCCGAGCCGTTGCCCAGCAGCTCCACCACGCCCTCCACCGTGCGCTGCGCCGTCTCGCGGCCACGGCCGGAGCGGGCTTGCTCGCCCGTCGCTGGGGTCTCGCCGGCCCGGTCGCCCGCGGGCGTCTCGCGGCCGCGGCCACGCCCCTGCCGCGTGCTTCGCCGTGCCGGAGGCGCCTCAGGCTCGCTGCCCCCCTCCCCCTCCCCCTTCTCCTCCTCCTCGACCTCTGCGGCAACTTTGGTCCGGCGTGTGCGTGTGCGCCGCCGGCGCGTCGCCGGCCGCTCCTCCTCGCCCTCCTCGGCGGCGGCCTGTCCGTCGGCGGCCTCTCCGTCGGCGCCCTGCCCGTCGGCGGCCTGCCCGTCGGAGGATGCCTGTCCGTTGGCGGTCTCGGCGCCGGAGCGCGCGAGGATGGCGTCGATCAAGTCGGCCTTGCGCAACCGGCGGAAGCCTTCCAGCCCCAACTGGTTGGCGATCGCGTGCAGATCCGACAGCGGGCTGGCGTCCAGCTCAGAACGCTCAAGTACGGTCATGGTGAGTCCTCTCGTGGATTTTGGGCGGTTGGCGCCCGGCCGCGTTGGACAGCGGTCGGCACCCTATGCGCCTCGCAGCTTAGCCCCAATCGCCGCACCCGGCGTCGGGGCGATGGATCCAGGCTCACGGCACGCGAGGCTGGTGTCTCAATTCCTCGGGTACCGTCAGATCCCTCTCGGGAGCACGCTCACCGCGCAGCGCCGCGCGCACCGCGAGGAAGTCGGCGGCGTCCCGCACGTCGTGCACGCGGAACACATGCGCGCCCGCGTCCACCCCGTGCGCCAGCGCCGCCAGCGTGCCCGCCAGGCGCTCGCGCGGCGCGCGGTGGGTCAGCGCGCCGATGAAGTCCTTGCGCGAAATCGCCATCAGCAACGGCAGCTCCAGCTCGTGCAACCGCTCGGTGTGCGCCAGCAGCGCGATCGTCTGGGTGGGCGTCTTGGCGAAGTCGGGTCCGGGATCCACGATCAGCTGATCGCGCGCCACGCCGGCCTCCAGCGCCACGGCCACGCGCGCACGTAGAAACGCCAGCACCTCCTCCACCACGTCGCCGTACAGATCGGGGTCCTGGCGGCGTTCGCGGGGGGCGGCGGCCGTGTGCATCACCACCAGCGCCGCGCCCGTCTCGGCGCACACCGCCGCCAGCTCGGGGTCGCGCAAGCCGCTCACGTCGTTGACCACCCGCGCGCCCGCCGCGATCGCGGCACGGGCCACGGGCGGCTTGTAGGTGTCGATCGACACCACCGCTCCATCCGACCCGAGCACGGCCACGATCCGCTCGATCAACGGCACCACCCGCGCGATCTCCTCCTCCACCGCCACCGGCGGGCGACCGGTGGTCGCCGACTCGCCGCCCACGTCCACGATCCGCGCGCCCGCCGCCACGTGCGCCTGCGCCAGCCGCACCCGCTCATCCAGGCCGGCATAGCGCCCGCCGTCGCTGAACGAGTCGGGAGACGCGTTCACCACGCCCATCAGCCACGGCTCCTCCAGCGCCAGCACGCGATCGCCGGCGCGCAGGCGATATGCCTTCACGCGGCCTCCAACCAACACGGCTTCACGCGAGCGCCAACCAGTGCGACTTCACGCCACCGCCAACCCCTCGGCGCGCGCCTCATCGGCGAAGCGCGCGCACTCAGCTTGCGCGCGGTCGGCGTCCCAGCCCAGCTCGGTGGCGAGCACATCCGCCACACGCCGCACAGGGGCGGGCACCGGCTCCTCGGCGGCGGGTGCGCCGTCGAGCGCGCGCGCGGCCAGCAGCCACAGGCGGGTGCGGCGCAGCAGCACGTCGCCGATCGTCAGCGCCTGCTCGCGGCGGGCGGCCAGCGCCACCTCGGCGAGCAGATCGGGCAAACCGGGCACGATCGGCTGGGCCAGCTCGCCGCGCTGGGCGGCCAGCGCCAGCACTTCGTGCCCGGCATACCCGTAACGCGCGGCCAGCGCGGCGTACGACTCCTCCGGCACGCCCTCCACGCGCGCCAGCTCGCCCACCGCCACCGGCTGCCCCAGGGGGATCTCGTGGGTGCGGCATGGCGCTTCGCGCGCTTCCCGCTCCACCAGCCGATCCACCGCCAGCTTCGCCATCCGCCGCCAGGTGGTGAGCTTGCCGCCGGTGATCGTGATCATCCCGCTGGACGTCTCATACAACTCGGCCTTGCGTGAAATGTCCACCGACTTCTTGGGGTCGCCCCCGGAGATCAGCGGTCGCACGCCTGCGTACGCGCCGGCCAGCCGGTCGGGGGTGAGGTGGGTGGCGAAGAACGAGTTGACCGCCTCCAGCAGATACTCGACGTCCTCGTTTGAAGGGCGCACGTGGGCGAGATCGCCCTGATAGTCGTTGTCGGTGGTGCCCACCAGCGTGCGCCCCAGCCACGGCAGCGCGAAGATCGAGCGACCCTCGCCGGCCGGCACGATCGCGCCGCCCACCAGCGGCAAATCGGCCGGGTCGAGCGTGATGTGAGTGCCGCGGCTGGGCCGGATGTGGGGCAGCTCGGCCTCGTCGTGGAGCTCCTGCGGGCGCAGCTCGTCGGCCCACACGCCGGTAGCGTTCACCACGTTGGCGGCGCGCACCTCAAACTCGCCCCCGCTTTCGACGTCGACGGCGCGCACGCCGTGCGCACGTCCATCGTCTTCCAGCAATCCCAGCGCCGCCACACGGTTGGCACACACCGCGCCAAAGCGCTCGGCCTCGCCCAGCACGGTCAGCACCAAACGCACGTCGTCGGTTTGACAGTCGTAAAACAAATACCCGCCGGTGGGCTCGCGCGGCCCCAGCGCCGGCAGCAGCTCCAGCACCTCCTCGCCCGAGATCATGCGGTGGCGCGCAGGGCTCCAGCCGCGTTCCCCCTCGTCGGGCGCCGCGGCCGTGCCCGCCGCGCCTTTGCTCGCCCGCCGCGGGCGCAACCGTCCGCGATCGACCGACATCACGTCATACAGATTCAGTCCCACCCCCATCAGCCGATCGGGGCGGGCGCCGTCGAAGGCGGGCACCACCAGCGGCAGCGGGCGCACCAAATGGGGCGCCAGCGCCACCAGCAACTGGCGCTCCAGCAGCGCCTCGCGCACGAGGCCGAGATCGAAGTTCTGCAAATACCGCAGCCCCCCGTGCACCAGCTTGCTGGAGCGGCTGCTCGTGCCAGAGGCATAGTCGGCGCGCTCGATCAGCGCCACCGAATAGCCGCGCGTGGCGGCGTCCAGCGCCACGCCGGCGCCGGTGATGCCGCCGCCGATCACCACCACGTCAAACTCCTCCTCCGCCAGCGCCCGCATCGCCTGGGTTCGCTCGATCACGGTCGCCAGTGTCGCAGAGGGGTCGCGGAGCCGGCGTGGAAGCCGAGGGGCCGCGCGGTGCCAGCGGCCGGCACGGCTATCCTGCGCGGCGGGTATGGCGGTGGAGCCCCAACTTCCCCTCACCGGCGGCTGCGGCTGCGGAGCCGTGCGCTTCGAGGTCACCGCGCCATTGGCGGGCGCCAACTACTGCCACTGCACCCGCTGCCAGCGGCGCAGCGGCACCGCCGCCTCCGCCAACGCCCGCCCCGAGCCCGGCTCGTTCCGGCTGCTGTCCGGCGAGCACAGCCTCCGTGCGTGGCGGCCGCAGGGTGGCTGGGAGAAGTGGTTTTGCGGCGAGTGCGGCTCGGCGGTGTTCAGCCGCAGCCCCGACGATCCGTCGCGCATGAGCATCCGCATGGGCGCGTTCGACGCCGACCCCGGCATTCGCCCCAACGTGCGCCAGTTCGTCGCCTACGCGGCCGTTTGGGAGCCAATCCCCGACGACGGGCTGCGCCGCCACCAAGAGAGCTCCCGCGTCGACTGACGGCCGCCGGACGGCCGCCGGCGAACGGTGCCTGCCGGCGGCACCGTATCCGCCGCCGCCGGCGCGGGCGGGTGCGGGCGAGCCGACGGGGCGGATGACGCGCGGGCTCTGGCCAAACAACCGAACTGGCCTACCTTGCGCAACACCCGCGCGCCGTGTAACGTGCCGGTCGTGGCGGCGGACGCGCGCGTGAAGGTGCTGTCGATCGATGGCGGCGGGATCCGCGGGATCATCCCGGCGGTGATGCTCGCGGAGATCGAGCGGCAAACCGGCCGCCCCGCGTGCGAGCTCTTCGACCTGATCGCCGGCACCTCCACGGGCGGCATCATCGCGCTGGGCGTCACGGTCCCCAACCCCGACGGGAGCGGGCGCCCGCGGTGGCGCGCCCAAGACCTCGTGGGGATGTACGAAGAGGAAGGGCCCAACATCTTCCACCACTCGCTGCTGCACACCGTCGAGACCGTCGACGGGCTGTTCGGGGAGAAATACGACGCCAGCGGCCTGGAAACGGCGCTCGCGCGGTACATGGGCGAAGCGCTCCTGCCGCAGGCGCTCACCAAGGTGCTGATCACCTCCTACGACGTCCAGCGCCACGAACCGTTCTTCTTCAAGAGCTTCGCGCCCGCACCCCACACCGCCGCGGACGTGCCGCGCGAGGGCGTGCCACGGGACACGGGCGTGCCGCCGCAGCCGGCCGACTACCCGATGAAGACGGTTGCCCGCGCCACCTCCGCCGCGCCGACCTACTTCGAGCCCGCCGACGTGCCCGCGGTGGCACCGCCGCCCGACGGGCCACGTGACTACGTACTGGTCGACGGTGGCACGTTCGCCAACAACCCCGCGATGTGCGCCTACGCCGAGACCACCCGCAACCACCCGGGGGCGGAGCAGCTGATCGTCTCGCTGGGCACCGGGCGCCTGACAGAATCGGTCTCCTACGCACAGGCGCGGCAGTGGGGGCTCATCCAGTGGGCACACCCGCTGCTGGACGTGATGATGGACGGCGCCAGCGCCGCGGTCGACTACCAGCTCGACGAGCTGCTCGGGGCCGACCAGGGTCACTACCGCCTGCAAACCGTGCTCCAAGGCGTCAGCGGCAGCCTCGACGACGCCAGCTCCAAAAACATCAAAGGGCTGCGCAAACTCGCCGAACAGTTCCTCGCGCGCAACGCCGCGCGAGTGGAGCAGGTGTGCAAACTCCTGACCTGACAGCCACCCGTGCCGCGGCGGCCGTCGCGGTCGCGCTGCTGCTGGGCACAACCGGCGCCGTAAGCGCGGCGGCGGGCGGACCGGCGCGCGCCGCCGGCGCGCCATCCGCGGCGCAGCGCACGATCGCCGCGCAGCGGCTCACCGTGGGGCCGGGGACGGTGCGACCGGGAACGGTCGTGCCGGCGCGGGACCTGTCGAGCCGCACCTACGTGGATCCGCGCCACGGCTTCGCGCTCGCCGACTACGGCCAGGCCACCTACCCGGCGGCGAGCACCAACGGCGGCCGTACGTGGCACACCAGCGGGCCCGCACTCGTCGTGCATGCCGCACAGGCGCCGCTCGAGGTCGAAGAACTGACGGCCATCAACACCAGCAGGTACTTCGCCACCGGCAACTCCCAGGCGGTCGACGCCACGGCCGACGGCGGGCGCAACTGGTACCGCACGGTGTTCCCGGGCGAGCTGATCGCCGTCGTCTGGCGCGCCACCGGCCTCACCGCCGTCGTCGCCGGCGGCACAGGCGCAACCCCCACCAACTGGGTGTATGTCTCCACCGATGGTGGGAGGCGATGGCGCTACAGGGCGGGGACGTAGCCACAGCTGTCGACGGCCAGCCGTGCTTAGCCAAAGCTCTTCGGCGGCGAGCCCTGCTAAAAGCATCTGATGCGCCAGGGCCCACTCGCCGGTCGATATCGCGCGGTGGCCGCGATGGTGATGCTCGCGCTGATCCCCTACCTCGGGCTGTCCTCCGCGCTGGGCCCGCTGACGCCGATCATCGCCAAGCAGCTGCACATGAGCCTGCAGACGATGAGCCTCAGCTCCGGCTTGGCCAACGCCGCCTACGCAGTCGGCACGGTGCTGGCGGTCCAGTTCGCTCAGCACCTGCCGCAGCGGAGGATGTTGATTGCATATGCCGCCCTGCTCGTGCTCGGGTCGGTGCTGGCGGCGGCGGCCCAGAATCCGGGCATGTACATCGCCGGCCACATCGTGCAGGGCCTCTGCACGAGCCTGCTGCTGATCGCCGCCGTGCCGCCGTTGGCGATCGGCTACCCGGCGGACAAGCTGCGCACCACGGCGATGATCATGAACGTGTGCATCTTCGGGGCGGTCGCGCTCGGCCCGACGATCGGCGGCTGGCAGGCCAACGCAGGCGGCTGGCGGCCGCTGTTCTGGATCGTCGCCGCGATCACCCTGGCGGCGCTGGTGTTGTCCGTGTTGACGTTTGAGGACGCACCGCCCGCGGATCCCGACTCGCCGCGCGATCTCCCGGCGATCGCGCTGGCAGCGGTCGGCTGCTCGGCGGCGTTCTTCGGCGCCTCGCAGCTGCTCACCCACAGCTTCCTCGACGTCGTGACGATCGTGCCGCTGTTGGGCGGCCTGGCGACGATCGTCGTTCTGATCGTCTACCAGTACCGCGCCAAGCGGCCGCTGCTGACGATCCGCCCCATGCTGAGCAGCACGATCCCGGTCGCGGGGATCGTGGTGGCGCTGTTTGCGGCAGCGGCGTCGGTGTCGGCGACCGCGCTCACCATGGCCGCGCTGGCCGGGCATTACAATCCGCTTCACCTGGGGCTGCTCTACCTGCCGGAGGTCGCCGGCGCGGCGATCACCGCGGTCTTGCTCGGCGTGGTGTTCAACAAACGCGCGATCCACTACCTGCCGCTGTTCGGCATGGCGTCGCTGGCGGCCGGGATCGCCGTCTTCCACATCGAAGTGCCGTCGAGCCAGACGCTCACGCTGATCGGCTCGGGGCTGACCGGCATCGGCCTCGGAGCGACCGTCGCGCCCGCGCTGTTCGTGGCCGGCTTCTCGCTGCCCTCCGCCAACCTCCAGCGCGTGTTCGCGATCGTGGAGCTGATGCGCGCGGTGGCGGCGTTCATGATCGCGCCGATCTTCGCTCACTTCGCCGTGACCGTCGGCGGCAGCCTCGACGCGGGCACGGGAATCGCGCTGTGGATCGGCTTCGGGCTGGCGATCGGCGGCGCCGTGATCGGCGTTGTCATCTACGCGCTCGGCGGCGCGCGCCCGCAGACACCGGACATCGATCGCTTTTTGGCGGGCGAGGCGCCCGCGTGGTATTCGCCGCCGCTGCTGGCGCGAGTTCACCCCCGTGTGGCGGCTGGGCGCGCTGTGACGGAAAGCGCGGATTGAGATGGCATCGACTCATACACCCTCCCCGCCCACCGGACCGGTGCTGTTCGCATACGACGGCTGCGACATGGCGACATTCGCGATCGAGCATGCCGGCCTCCAGCTCGCACCCGGGCGCGAGGCGCTGGTGGTGTGCGTTTGGCAGCCGGGCGATGTGGGGTTCGTGCCCACCGGTGGACGGCGCTTGCACGCGGCGCAGGCCACCGAGGTACGGGCGGCCGCCGAAGAAACCGCGGCTCACGGAGCATCGCTGGCACAGCAGGCGGGATTCCGAGCGCAAAGCATGGCGGTCGAAGCGGCCCCCACATGGAAGGGCGTCGTCGCGGTCGCCGACGAGCGCGACGCCAGCCTCATCGTGCTCGGCTCCCACCGCCGCACCGGGCTCGCGGGACATTTGCTCGGCAGCGTCGCCGCCGCCGTGGTGGCGCACTCGACGGCGTCTGTGCTCGTGGTGCACCAGCGAGCGTGACGTCACGCTCTCACGGGACGGCGGGGTAGACGATCTGGTTGGAGCGTCGCCTCGAGGATCAGCACCGTCGCGCACACCAGGGCCCACGCCAGGGCCACCAGCGCCCACAGGCGCTCTTCGAGCCCCTGGTAGCCGGCAAACGAGTCGTGCAGGAAAAACGTGACGATCCCCGCGGCCAGCAGCACGACGGCGCCGCTCCACACCAACCGCGCCAGGCGACTCGGCGACGCCGAGCGGGCAAACGCGAAACCCGTCAGCAGCAGCGACACCTTGATGCCGAGGCTCACCCACTCGTGCGCGTAGTGATGCCAGGAGAGCGCACCGGCCGCTTCGCGTGATTTGCACACGGCGCTGACCGTCGGTGAGCAGTCCATTTGCAACCATCCGACGAGAATCGCGCACACGCCGGCGAGCACGAAAAACAACGACATCGCCAGCGGCCACGGCCGCGTGCGCAGCGACGGCACGATCGCAACCGCGAGCGCGACAAAGCCCAACCCCCAGATCCCGATGAAAATCGTGAAGATCCACGGGTTGGCCGCACCGTGCCGGCCGAGCTCGCTGATGTACTGGCGCACCGGCGAGTAATGGGGTTCCAGAGCACCGGCCAGCACCGATCCGCCGACGAACACAACCTGCGCGACAATCGCCGCCCACGCCAACAGCCACGTCCGGCGGCGCGCCGCATCGGGCAGAAGCGGCCACCCCGCCGGTCTGAGCCAAAGTGCAACGTCGCGCAGCACGGTCCTCTGGAGACTAGCCCAGAGCGGCTCGTGGGTGAACGCTGTGGCAACCCGTCGGTGAACGCTAGAGCGGCTCGTCAGTGAACGCCCTATCGCGTGAGCCACTCCAGGGCCAGCTCCAGCGCCTGCGCCCGGCTGCGCCCGCCGAGATCGGCGCTGATGAAGGGGCCGCCGATGAACAGCGAGAAGGTCAGCAGGCAGCGGGCCTCGACGTCGTCGTCGTCTTCGCAGATGGCTCCAAACAGGGCGCGCATGTAGTCCATTCGCCTGTTGTCGACCTGTCGCAATCGCTCGGCAACGGCGTCCTCGCGCCGCGCCCAGTTGCGGATCGCCAGCTCGATCTTCAACAGCTCGCCACCTGAGGCGGCGCCCAGCGCGAACAGCCGCCTCAACCTCGACCTCGCATCCCCGCCGCCGGCCTCGACGGCCTCGATCACCTCGTCGACCCAGGTGCGCTCCCATGCGTCCAGCATCTCTTCGAGCAGCGACCGGCGGTCTTTGAAGTGCCAATAGAACCCGCCCTTGCTGACGCCCAATGTTTGAGCCAGCGACTCGATCCGGACGGCGTCCGGGCCGCCGGCGGCAAGGGCACGCAGCCCCTCCTCGATCCAGCTGTTGCGAGGCGTGCGGGTCGGGGGCGCCATCGCCCTCTATCGCGTGCGGTTCGGTGTTGACATTCCCGATAATGATGCTAGCATTCATCTATACGCAGCCGTATGGATGGGTTTGGAGATAACCGCACGGTGGAGTTCTTGGTGACAAGCTCGAAACATCCAAGCGCACGCTCAAACACAAACGGGCGAGCGCACCGTGTTGCGGTGTCCGAGACGCCTCCATCCACCGTCACCTCACCGGACTATGGGGACGCCTTCGAGGTCACGAGGAGCCCGACCGACCGACGCTCGGCCGAGCGATGGGCGCGCGACGGCTTCGGAGGACTCCCGTTGGCAGCTCGCCGATCGGTGCTGTTCTTGCATCGCTGGGTGCTCGGCTTTCCCCTCGGGCCTTGGGTGTCTCCCGAGCACGTCTTCGGCTGGCGAATCGTGACGTCTGAACCCGAGCTGCTGCATCTCGAAGCGCGATCAACGCTACTGAACGGTCACATGGTGTGGCGGCTGCACCCCGAACGACTGGTGATGACCACGTTCTTTCAGTATGAAAAGCGCAGGGCGGCACCGGCGGTGTGGGCCGTTCTCGGCAACATTCACCGGGGTGGCGCTCCCTACCTGCTCAACCTGGCGGCGAACGTGCCAGAGGCGAGATGAAACTGCCCAACACAGCGCACACCTCCCGGCCCTGGCGGATTCACGAGATCGTCCCCGACTTTCGGCTCGAGGATGTCTGGGCGCTGCCGACGCCGGGTGCAGCCGATGAGTTTCCGATCTTCGTCGAGGGGTTTGCCTCGGCCGATCCGGCGAAGACCGCATCCCACGCGACGCGGGCGCTGTTGTCGCTGCGGTGGAAGCTCGGCGCCCTGTTCGGCTTGGACGACCAGGTCACGGGAATCGGGTCGAGGGTGACGACGCTTCGCGAGCGGTTGCCCGACGACCTGCGCGCCACGGCCGGGCCGGAATTCGAGGGTCTCCCATTCACTTCGCTCTATCTGACCGACAACGAGTTTGCCGCCGAGATCGCCAACCAAACGATGCACGGCGTCCTGCACTTCGGCTGGGTCCCCGAGCCCAGCGGCGGCTACCGGGGCCAGATGGCGATCTACGTGAGGCCGAACGGCTTGCTGGGGAACGCCTACATGGCCGCGATCAAGCCGTTCCGGTATCTGATCGTCTACCCGCAGATGCTCCAGACGATGGAGCGGCGCTGGCGGGAACGGCCGGACCGTGAATCGCCCGCCTGACAGCGCGAGCGGCGGGGCGGCGGTCCGGGATGCCGGCGGCCGGCGGAGCGGCTATGCAATCAGGCGTCGGATTGCCGCTCTAGACCCGGTCGATGACAATGAGGAGGCGGCTCGGCTCACCTTCGAGGTGCTCTACGGCGACCCGATCGCCGTCCACGCGGCCCTTCTGGCCGGATTCTCGCGCCAGGTCGCCGTCCCCGGCATCGCCCCGCGTCGATCGATTCTTCGATGACTGGACGACACGCTGGTTTCCGCGTCCGGTCAGAGGGCTGGGGCGGCAGATCCTGCTGGCACTGATGGATGAGGAGCTGCGCGCCGTTCTGCACCTGGAGGATCCAAGCCGGAGTGTGCAGCGGCTGGTGCGCGCGTCCGCCCGTGCCTCCCTGCCGCTCACGCTGGTTCGGCCCTGACGACAAATCGGTCCTGGATGAACCACTTCGCGTGAGGACACCTTGAAGTATCGCCCGTATTGTCTTGGCCCGATCGTCACAAATAACAGGGGCGGAATGCTTCTCTTGGTGAGGATCTCTGATTCCCTTGCACCAACCCCCTTAGACCCATGCGTCTCTCAGCAACGCCGCGCTCGTGGCTCTCGTCCCACGAGCCCAGGAACCGGCCGCTTAGATCCCCTAGTAGTTCGATGACATTCGCCTGTGTCCAGGCGTACTCCCGCTAGTAGTAGTCGACGCTGTACTTGCGCGACGTGAACAGTTCGCGCACTGTCCGTGGCTTGCCGTCGATCCGGGTCGACGTCGACCACCGGCTTTCGCTCATGCTTCCCCCTCCCTCTGCGCCGCTCGATCAATGCCGTTCGCCTCACCCAGCCAAAGTCCGCTGCCGACGCGCGCCAGCTCATGCTTTGCTCGCTCGAAGGCCGGCATTGTTCTCTCCACGCGACTCCAGAACGCCTTGGTGTGGTTCGGCTCCTTTATGTGCGTAAGCTCATGAACGATCACGTAGTCCACGAGCATAGGCGGCAGCTGGATCGTCGCCCAGTGAAAGTTCACGCGGTTATGCTTGCCAAGAGAGCCCCAACGGTAGCCTAGGTCTCGCACGTCGAGCGGCCCTGGCGCGACTCCGAGTCGGCGAGCCCACGGCTCCACCCGCCGCGGGAGCCACCGGATCGCTCTCGTGCGGTACCAGTCGATCATCGTGCGTGCCCCCTCGTCGCTCATGGCGATGTCGCGGCGCATGACGAGCCGACCACGTTCGAGCTTCACCGCGGTGGCGTGCCGATCGGCGAGAAGGAGACGGTGCGATCGCCCGAGGTACGTAAAGCCCTCGCCACTCACGAACTCCTTGGTAGGCCGATGCGAGAGCAGTAGATCCTTCTGGGTGAGCTTCTTGTAGACCCACATGCGCTTCTCATGCGCAAATGCAGCCAGTTCGACCTCATCGCAGTCGCGCGGAGCGTTGACTCTTAGGGATCCGTCGCGATCGACAGTGATCCCGATCGAGCGCCGCACGCCGGACCGCTGGACCTCGAAGTCAAGCCCGCCTACGACCAGACGCGGCGGCGCGACCTCCTGGTCAGTGCATGTCGGTGCGCTTGGCCGTACCGTCATGTCGCGCTGACCAGCTTCGAATGATTGGCACGGGCCAGCTCGACCACGCGGTCGGCTAGCTCCGACAACCGGTCCAGCTCGAACAGATCGTGACCGTCCACCTGCTGCCCGTCGAGATGTTGCACCACCCACTTGCGCAGCACGTCCTGCGCATATGCGTTCTGCCAAAACCCAACCACGGCGAGTTCTCGCCTAACGTGCGCAACGAGCGTCACCGTAGCCTCGCGCAACACCGCTGCCTGCGCGGTCGAGAGGGCGGCTGGCGTTGCGTCTTCACCACGCGCGGCTGTTGCCTCCATCTCAAGCTCCTCGCCGAGCAAGCCGTAGAACGGCGCCTCGGTCTGCGGATCCAGACCCGAAGCGTCCACTTGTCGTCCCTTGAGAACGTCATCAACAAGATCAGACAACGCAAGCGCCAGTTGGTCCCACTGTTCCTTCAGCGCCGCCAGAATCTGATCGAGCTTCTCGGAAAGCTTCGCGTAATGCGCTGGGTCCTCATTAAAGTGCTTGCGGATGTGGTACCGCACTGCGTGCTCCATCTCTGAGGCTTTCGCGCGGTCAGACCTCAACCCGGACACCTTGCTGCGGAAATCAGGAGCCGTGATTGAGACCGGCGGGATCTTTTGCTCGACGCCCAGCGCAAGCACGTGCTCGTCGATCAGACTGCGCACCTTCTCTCCGTACAGCGAGACGTCGAACTCATCCGTGTCGCGGTAGCGCCTGCGCGCCTTTACCTGCACTATGCCGAAGAACTTGCCGTCGCGCTGGTGGGGGAGCGCCTCGGGTCGCGGCATCACAACGTCGAGCGACGTCAAGAACTGCTTGAGCGAAACCTCGAATGCTGCACGCAGCGGCTCATCCTCAAGCAACGCGACACACGAGTCAATGTCGTCTTCGTTCTCGAATCTCTCGACGCCCCGCTCGATGAACAGGTTGCGCATGCGCTGCCTGCGGTCTGTCAGCTTCGGCAGCTCATCGGCGATCGCCTGCAACAACCCCTCGAGATCCTCGCTCGAATACGCGGCGAGCGCGTCCTTAAGGTGCTCGCCAACGCCGTAGTAGTCGACGACGAATCCGACGTTCTTGCCGGCTGCGGTCCTGTTGACTCGCGCGATCGCCTGCAGCAGCTCCGCTTCCTTGATGAACCGATCCAGATAGATCACCTGCTCGACCGGTGCGTCGAAGCCCGTCAACAACATCGACTTCACGATTAGGAAGGCAACGTGGTCGGCTTCCCCAGGCTCCCCGTCTCTGGCCTCCGTCAGGGGACGCTTGAACTCATCGATGTGCGCCTTCTGCTTCTGCGGCTCGGACCATTGCAGCCAGTCCGGATCATCGTTGTGACTCCCAGAAATCACGGGCACGAAATCGAGCGCCTTGATCAGTGCCAGGTGGGGGAAGGCCCGCATGAGCCGGGCAGCCTTAGCGGGACGCTCTTCTGCTTGATCGATCGCCTCGGGAGTCGTCAGTTCGGGATCTAGAGCTTCAACGTCGGCAACTAGCTCCTCTCTCGCGCGGATGAACGCGTCCCGGTAGCGTACAGCCGCGAGTCGGCTCGTCGCAACGACCTGGGCCTTGAAGCCATTCGGCATCACGCTGTCGGCGTAGTGCCTCAGCATGTCCCGCGCCTTCGCATTAATCATGTTCGGCGCCTCAAGAACGTTTCCTTTCGTGGCCCAGCACTTCTTGATGGCGTCCAGCTCGGCCTCGGTGCGCTCCGTAAACATGTCCTCAAACACTTCGTCGAGATCTCGACCCTCCGTCACGGCACCACGTGTCGTGCGACCCTCGTACAGGATCGGCACCGTAGCGCCGTCGGCCTGCGACTCGCGGAGCGTGTACGTGTCGATGAACTCGCCAAAGATCTCGTGCGTGCGCTTCTTCGCACCCATCACGATAGGCGTGCCTGTAAAGCCGATGCGCGCACAGTTCGGCAGCGCCTGGAGCAAGTTGGCATGCAGACCACTGGCGTGCGACCGATGCGCCTCATCAACAAGAACGACGATTGCATCGCTTTCATTCAGTAACCCAAAAGCTTCCTTCTCGGCAGACCTGTCGGCAGCTGCGTCCTTCTCGCCCGCAAACTCAGAACTCGTCTCCCGGTACTTTTGGATCATCGCGAACACAAGGCCGGGACCAGGGCGCGCCAACAGCTCCTTGACCTTCGCGACCGATCGCCCAACGTCGACCGACTCGCCGGTCAGCGCGGCCGTGTCACTCAGCTGCCGTTGCAAGTCGGTGCGATCGGTCACCACCACCACCTTGAACCGCCGCACCGACCGCAGCGTCCTCATCTTCCGGATAAGGAAAACCATCGTGAGGCTCTTTCCTGAGCCCTGCGTGTGCCAGACGATCCCGCCTCGGCGGTCAAACTCCCCGTCCTCGGCTCGGGTCGCCCCCGAGGTCAATCGGTCTATCGAGCGTTGCACTGCCCGAAACTGCTGATAGCGGCACGCGATCTTCACGACTCGTCCGCCCACCGGCATGAACAGCGTGAAGTTGCGCACAATGTCGAGCAAGTGCGCCGGCCGCAACACGCCCGCCGCGAGAGTCTCTTGACTCGACAAGCTGGCAATCGGCTTGCCCAGCTCGGCAGCGACTTGCTCACGAGGAACTGGCTCGGTCTCCTTCCACTCTGCAAAGTGATCGCTCGATGACGTAAACGTCCCAACCATCGCCTTGTCGTAGTGCGTCGCAATCACGAGCTGATTCGCATGGAACAGACGCTCGTTGCCCTCGTCGTTGTGGACCTGCCCACGCTGATTGGCGTAACGCTGCAGCTGACCAATCGCTTGTGCTGCAGGATCGGTTACGTAGGGGCTCTTGCACTCAATCACGACGAGCGGAATGCCGTTCACGAACAGCACCACGTCCGGAACGATGAACTTATGCGCCTGGCCGCCGGGCTCATCGACGCGAAACTGGTTCACCGCGAGGAAGTCATTTCGCGTCGGATTCCCCCAGTCGATGTACTGGATCGCTTGGCCCCGTCCAGCGTCGCGATCCTCAAGTCCATCGACGGTGGTGCCAGTCAGGAGTAGCCCTGTCACTTCTTGATTGGCCTCAATCAACTTCAGCGCAGTCGGCCGCAAAAGCGCGGCCTCGGCCTGAGCCACGCGACCCTCATCGAGCCACTCATTGCCGTTGTCATCGAGATTGATGCGTCTTAGAGCGACGTGCAGGCGTCCCGAGAGGATGGTCTCGCGAAAGCTCTCCCGCTCGGTCGCCGCTGGGTCGGTCCTCGAACCCTCCAACAGCGACCATCCCATACCTGCAAGCTGCCGAAGCAAAGGCAACTCAACCTCGGTGTACTCGGTGGGCAGCGCGGGGCTCACACCGAGTCCTCGTCGCCGCTGACCCGAACACGACCCGTGAGCAGATCGTCCATCAGTCCACGCTGGAGAAGCAAGAGCTTTTGAAGTTCGGATGTCTCACGGCGCAGAACAGCGAGGTGCTCGTCGAAGCATTCGCAGATAACGAGCTGCTCATGACGCGAGGGTAGCGGCACTAGGAAGTTGGCCACATCCTGCTTCGTAATGTTCGGGTCCTTTCGCGTGCTCGCCGCTACGGCTTTCCAACGACTTCGCCCGTGCTGGAGAGCTCGAAGAAGAAATAGGGGGAGGGTGTTGTCTCGAATCGATAGGCCGCAGATGGCCTGGTTGGTAGTTGCGGCGGTATCAAGCAGCGCAGTGCGTCCAATCTGCGCCCATCCTCCGTACATGGCCACGAGGACCGTACCTGCGGACAAGAGCGGGCAGCTCGCATGCTTGAGAGCGAGCGGTGTCACGTGCTCCTCGGTATCGACAAGGCGGCCTTCGTTGAGGTCTAGGGTCTTCACCCATGGCACTCCATCGTCTGAGTAGTAGATGAAGCTGGATTGTCTGGGAGGAGTCGAGCCGGAGCGAATCTCGCAGAAATCTTGTAGGCGTGCGATTGCCCATGTTTTCGGGAGTCTTCCAAGCGGCGTTTCGCCGAACTCCCTAGCCTTCGCGAGATCCCGCAACGCGCCGCGGTTGTTGATGCCGCGAGTCATCAAATCATGTAGTAGCCCGCGCTCGACTTGTTGCAACTTCGTGATTAGAGCCTTTTTCGACTGGATGGCAAGGTCGGCCGTGTCGAGTATCCTGGCAATACGCCGCTGCTCCCAGATAGGCGGGCGCGCGACAGGTATCCCAAAGAAATCATCTAGTGCGACGTTGAGTAGCCCGTGGTTGCGGGCGCCCTCCTTCGCAAGTAAGCCGATCGACGCGTCCACACGGCCTGCCGCGAAGTAGTGACGCAGGAAGTCCGGGTCAATCTCTCGCGACGCTGGCCGGAAGCAGATGTACAGCGGCGACACGACCCCGGTTGCATATCGATCGAGGCGACGGATAGCGCCTACGGGGTACCCGTTGGAATAGCTCTTGTTGTAGGCAAAGTCACCCTTTGCGAGAAGCGAGTAAGTCGAGAGATCGCTGCTCGCGACGACGCGCTTGAAATAGTCATCCTGACGGATCAAGCCCTCCTCGGCCGAAATGGTCAAGACGTTCGTCTCCCCGACGGTGTTGCGAGCGCTCACGCGACTACAAAGGCGCCCGAGTGGCGCGGTCGGCCAAGGCGGCTCGAACACATCACCCATAGCCGAGCTCCTGGAGGAAGCCGTAGAGACTTGTACGCGATGCGTCGCGGTGGCCCTCGAGCGCATTGAGTGGGGTTGCGTACTTGTCCCACAAGCTCTCCAAGGCGGCGACGACGCGCTGCCTGTCTCGAACTATGTATGCGTCAAGATGATCGCCCAGTCCCGAGTGCGCAACTGCAAGGACCAACGCTTCCTCTTGACCAGCCGATAGCCCGGCCCGTGCTGCCGCGAGCTTCGAAACAAACTCGTGCTCAACGGCCTTCGCGGCCTTCTTCGCAGCCGTCAACTCTTTCTTGAGCGCGGTGAGCGCGGCCGGCGACAGCGGGCTAGCCTCGTCAGACCCCACTGTGTCATCGTCGCCGTCGTCCGTGGAGGCTGTTGCGGCTTGACGGCAGCATCAAGCTCGACACGCCGAGCTTCCGCATCGCTGATGTCGGTTAGGTATTCCGGAAGCAACACCCGTACAAAGCGATGATCCAATGGGCTACCTCGGGCGCCGTCTTCTTCGAGGCCGGTCGTGATGGTGGTAACCCAACCGTCGATCATCCCGCCGAATCCACCGGCGACCAAGGCACGGAAGTCGAATTGGCTTTCGTCCCACCACCTTGCGATGACACCCGCTACGGCGAAGCGGTCAAGCAGCCCTACCGGCGTTAGCGCCGCGACAAAACCCTCCAGTAGCGCGGCTCGTGCAGCCATCAGGGCTCTTGTCGCAGGCAGCTCGACGAGGAGCTGCGCGTTTGTCTTCCACCAGGATTCAAATGCGTCGTTGAGCTGGTTTTCACGGCGCCGAACCCCAGGATCGCTGTCGACTAGGGGTCGTAGGTCGGCTCTCGCTGTGACGCTGCCCGCGAAGTCGGAGTAGTCGGCGTCGCGATTGACGAAGACGTGGTTCACATCAAGGCCGAGGGCTGCGAACGCGCTCGCCTTGGCGTCGACCTCGCGCCGAGGAATGCCCCCGACCAGATGCGCGCGCACGTCCTGGGGCTCGGGCGGAGGCGCGTTGTCTGCATAACGACGGATGTTGAGACTGAAGTCGTTATCGGCCAACTCCTCACATGTGACGATGGCTGCGTAGCCCGGGATATCGTCGAACGCGTGGTAGGCGGCGACGACCTTTTCCGCATGCTCGGGCAGCAGGTAGTTCTGCGCACGACCGGCGGAAAACTCGTCGTCGGCATTGATGAAGAGGACCTTGCCTCGTCGCTCGGGCGGCTTGGCGCCTTTCGCGCGCAGGACGAGGATGCATGCAGGGATGCCTGTGCCGTAGAAGAGATTCGGCGCCAGACCGATTACGGCATCGAGCAGGTCATCGTCGAGGAACCCCTTGCGAATGTCTCGCTCTGTGCCGCCGCGAAACAAGACCCCATGCGGCATAACAGTCGCGACGGTCCCGTTCGCGCGCAACGCCGTGATCTGGTCCCTGGTTCATGGACTCGGTTTGTGAGAGGGTGGGCGGCATGAATGCGAGGAGCTGTCATGCCGAAGTCGTATGCCCCGGAGTTTCGTCGTCGTGTGGTCGATCTTTGTCGTGCTG
>Ga0210398_10000124_pt1 | contig 96255 bp, 85 predicted proteins | sample IncBWC4OmetaG_FD_161047 | JGI IMG/M metagenome (GOLD analysis project Ga0210398, IMG submission 161047) | Forest soil microbial communities from Barre Woods Harvard Forest LTER site, Petersham, Massachusetts, United States - Inc-BW-C-4-O | ecosystem: Environmental > Terrestrial > Soil >... | reverse complement strand
TCGACGACGCGGGTGTCGGATCCGATCAGCGATTTAACCTCGCCATCAGCGCCGACGCGCGCAATCTTGCCGTCGCGAATCGCGATCGCTTCGGCCCACGGGTTCGAGGGATCAACGGTGTAAATCGTGCCGCCCTGCAGAACCAGATCCGCGCTCCCGGAATTTGATTTCATCGCCATGCTGATCTTGAAGCCTCGCAGAAGGACGTGATCTTATCGCCCAATGCGAACCCTCGATCAATGCCTGATCGATGCGTTCAAATTATTGTTCGTGGCGAATCGCGAGAACCGGGCACGGCGCAATGCGCAATACTTTTTCGGCGATGCTTCCCTCGACCAGGCGCGCCAGCCCGCGGCGGCCGTGAGTCACCATCACGATCAGGTCGGCGGGCAACTTCGATGCGACTTCGGCGATGACCTGCGCGGGTGGCCCCATCTCGTCGAGGATCTCGTACTTCACTTCCAGCAGATGTTCCTTGACGATCGAGGTCAGCTTCGTGCGATCGAGACTTTCCTGCTGCTTGATGAGCTCCGTGTATTGCGGCATCCCGCTGACGTCCATGTCGAGCGGAACGATGTGCAGAACCGCAATCGTCGCGTCATTTTGCCTGGCGACTTTCGCGGCGATATCCAGCGCCTTCAGCGAGCTCTCATCGAAATCAACCGGGACGAGAATTCGTTTGAATGGGAAACCCATTTCATCTCCTCTAAGTCAGGCCTAGAACAGGTGACGGAACAGCCAGAACAGGAACGCCGCGAGCACGATCGACGCGGGCAAGGTGAGGACCCACGCCATCGCGATGTTGCGCACCGTCTCCAGTTGCAAACCCGACTTGTTGGCCATCATGGTGCCCGCGACCCCCGATGACAGCACATGCGTCGTGCTCACTGGGAGTCCATACCAGTCGGCCGCGGCGATGGTTGCCGCCGCGGTGATTTCGGCCGCCGCTCCCTGACCGTAGGTGAGATGGTCCTTGCCGATTTTCTCACCGACGGTGACCACGATGCGCTTCCATCCGACCATGGTGCCGAGGCCGAGCGCCATCGCGACCGCGACCTTCACCCATCCGGGGATGAACTTGGTCGCGAGATCGATGTGCTTCTTGTAGTTGTCGAAGATCTTCCAGTCGTCGGCGGTGAACGCGGGCGTTCCCTGTTTCTTCATCAGCCGGAACGCTTCGCTGGTGAGGTACATGTCGTTGCGGAAGTTGCGGGCGAACTGCGGCGGCACGTTCGCGAGCTGATCGTACATTTTCAGCTCGTTGGAAATGTCGTTGATGATCTGCCGCAACGCGAGCGTCGTATCGGCCGTGTACTGCTTGGTGCGGATGTATTCTTCGATTTCGTCATGCGGGTCCGCGATAACCGCCCCCGGCTCCAGATAGTGCTGCAGAACTTGATCGGCCTGCTCTGACACAGCGACGAAGTCCAGCGTCGCGCTCGCCGGCACCGCGCGATTGAGCGCATACGCAGTCGGCACCAACCCGATCAGAATCAGCATGATGAGGCCCATGCCTTTCTGACCGTCGTTGGAGCCATGCGCGAAGCTCACCGCAGTGCAGGTCAGAATGAGCAGGCCGCGAATCCAGAACGGCGGCGGCTCGGTTCCCACCGGAGCCTGGTAGAGGCGCTTGTCGGTGATCAGCGCCTTCGCGATCAGCAGCAGGCCCGCGGCGAGCGCGAATCCCACCAGTGGCGAGACCAACAGCGACTTACCGATGTTGGCGGCCTGGCTCCAATCGACGCCGCTGGTGCCGGTCTTAACCGCCATCAACTGATTGGCGATTCCGACACCGATGATGGATCCGATCAGCGTGTGCGAGCTCGATGCCGGCAAGCCGAGGTACCAGGTGCCGAGGTTCCAAATCATCGCGGCGACCAGCAACGCAAACACCATCGCGAATCCGCCCGAGCTGCCGACTTGCAAAATCAGTTCGACCGGCAGCAGCGACAAGATGCCGAACGCGACCGCGCCGCTGGAGATCAGCACTCCCGCGAAGTTGCAGATTCCCGACCATGCGACTGCGATGTGAGGCTCCAGCGAGTGAGTATAGATAACAGTCGCGACCGCGTTGGCGGTGTCATGAAATCCGTTGACGAACTCGAATCCGAGCGCGATCAGTAGCGCACCGCCGAGCATCAGGAACGACCTGATGGTGATGGTTTTTTCGACCGACAGGTCGGACGCCAGATGAGTCGCGACGTAAAATAGCCCCGCGGCGAGAATCAAGCCGAATACAATAATGCCGCCTGCGCCGGGTCTGCGGGCGAGTTTCGCATCGATGGCTACTTTTGCCGGAATTGCACTCTGGACGGTGGCTGCCACGGCGGTTTCTCCTGCGAGGCGTCTGGACTTTGCGAACCGCAGGTATACGCCGCGAGGCTGACGTAGCGATTATGGCGATGTTGCGAGAACGTGATCTGCGCGCGTTCGACTGCGAGTGGCTAGAAGAGCGGTTCTTCCGGATCGAGGCCCAGCAGCAGGCGACCAGCCGGCCGATACATCTTCAGATGGACGACCCGATGCTGGCATGCGGTGAGGATGTCGCGCATGTCGCGATCGAGCCTGCTCGATCGGAAAATCGAGCTGGTCGCCGCGGTATCGTAGAGCGTCAAGATAAGTTGCTTCGCCGCCTGATGCGAGTAGGTCATCATCATGCGATACGCGGCGCGCTGGCGCGGTGACGGCCGCTGACCTTGGCAAAGTGTCTCCCACAAATCTTCCAGCGTTGCGTACACGTAGCTGCGCGCGGCGCCGAGCTGCGCCTCACACGACGCGATGGTTTCCTGGAACGTCGGATCCTCGCGCATCAGTTGATTGCCCGGGATGACCTTCTTGCGCTGCATCAGCTCCTCAACGAAGTCGAGCGCGTTGCGCGCGATCCCGAGCGGAACGCCGGCGTGCGAAACCAGAAACAGCGGTGGGAATTTGTAGAGCGGTCCCGATGCGTGCGGCTTGTCCATCATGGTGGTGCTGTCGCTGAACGGCACGAAGACGTTATCCAGCACGATGTCGTTGCTGCCGGTGCCGCGCATGCCGGTGGTATCCCACACATCGACGATCGAGGCCTTCGACGCGGGCACCAGCAGCACGCGGTATTCAGGATGACGGCCGTGGCGATGCAGCTCGCCATTTTCGTAGACATGGCAGCCGCAAGTGATGACGCTCGCATGCTGACATCCGCTGCCGAAGTGATAGGTCGCGCTCAAACGATAACCGCCTTCGACCAAATCCGCGCGCTGCGGCGGCCGCACTTGTCCCGCCACGACGCTCTCGACCGCGCCGAATAACCGCTGTGCCGCAGCGGGTTCAAGGAATGCCGGAAGGAAGCTGCCCGCGGTGGAAATCATCGAGAGCCATCCGACCGAACCCTCGATGCGCGAGAGCTCCTCGACCACGCGTACCTGGCTCATCGGATCGAGTTCGCCGCCGCCGTATGCGCGCGGCGTCCCCATCCTGAAGACACCGGCCTCCATTAGATGATGGGCGAGCGCGCGCGGAAGACGGCGTTCCGCTTCAATCGCGGCGGAGGAAGCCTTGATTTCCGGTTCCAGCGCGCGCACCGCCGTCATCACATCCTGTGCGGAGGTATCGAGGTGATCAGTTTTCATCGGCTGAGGATTCTCCTCGCATGCGAAACGAAACGTGGCGGATGCCCGAAGACATCCGCCACGAATCCTGGTTGCTACTTTGGAAAGACTCCGGCCGCTATGCCGCTGCTCCGTGGCGCAAAACCTTACCCGGAGTAGCGCCGGTGAACTTGTCGCCTTCCCAGGTGATCTGGCCGTTCACGATGATGTGGCTGTAGCCCTCGGCACGCTGCACGCGACGCCATTCGTCGCCCGGCAGATCGTGCGCGATTTCGACCGGCAGCACTTTGAGCTGGTCGAGGTTGTAGACCACGATGTCGGCCGGCGCACCCTCGCGCAGGAAGCCACGATCCTTGAAGCCGGCGCAGAACGCTGGCAGCCCGGACATGCGCCAGTGGATGTCCTCGAGGCTCAGCCACTGTTTCTCGCGCACGAAGCGAATCAGGCCCTCGGTGGGATAGCGTCCCGCGGTCAGGAACTTGGTGTGCGCGCCGCCATCGGAAACGCCGAAGGTGATATACGGGTAGTCGAGCAGCTCCTTCATCAGATCCGAGGAGTTGACAGCCGGTGCGAAGAACTCGGTCTTGAGATTCTCCGACGCCGCGATGTCGAGCATGGTGTCGACGATGTCCTTGCCGGTTTCCTTCGCGGCGAGGCGCAGCGTCATGCCCTCGAACTTCTTGTTCTCCGGCTTGCTGCACTCGGTAATGATGATCTCGTCGAAGTAGTTGGTGATGAGGCTCTCGCGCGGCATCTGCGCCTTCAGCGCGGCGCGGCGGCGAGGATCGCCCAGCTTCTCGGTGCGATCGGCGACGGTGCCGGTGGTGGCTTCGCGCCACGCATCGGAGTCGTCGAAGAGATTCCAGTCCTCGAAGGTGAAGGTGAGGCCGGCATCAGTCGTGGTGCCCTGTCCGTAAACCGGCAGGCCCTTCTGACGGCACTTCTCCAGCCACTTCATGGTGTTGCGATGGCGATGTGGGAAGCGATCGTTGGTCACCAGCGCCTCGTACATGATGGGGCGTCCGCTGACCTCGGCGATCTTCTCGAAGTGGTCGGCATCCTTCTTGGGATCCCAACTTGCCAGCGTCAGCTCCTGAAAGCCCTCGCCGCGCTCGCCGAGCACGCGCGCCATTTCGAGGCAGGTCTCGTCATGCATCACGTCGGTGTTCATCGGCGAGCCGTCGAAGTCGCGCTGCACCGCGCTCGGTCCACCCGGCATGAGGCGCTGCGCCGACCATCCAGCCGCGCCCGCGTCCATCGCCTCATTGAGGAGATGGCGCATCTTCGCATGCTCATCGTTCGTCGGCATGCGTCCGGTTTTCGACTCCTCGATGCCCATGACGTACCCCATCAGTGGGTTCATCGGCACGTAGGGCAGCAGGTTGACGCCCTTCGGCGTCGCGTCGAGCGCGTCCATGAACTGCGGATAACTCTCCCAGTTGAACTTCATCGCGGCCTGCATCGAGCGCAATGGTATCGCCTCGGTGCGGACCATGGTGAGCATCGAGCGCTCGGCATCGGCGGGGCGCACCGGCGCGAAGCCGAAGCCGCAGTTGCCGAGGACCACCGAAGTCACGCCGTGATAGCCGGAGATGGTGAGGTACGGATCCCAGAAAATCTGCGCATCGTAGTGGGTGTGCAGATCGATGAATCCGGGCGCGACGATTTGTCCGTCGGCATCGACCACTTTCGCGCCCTCGTGATGCGCGATGCGGCCGATCTTTGCGATGCGGCCGTTCTTGACTCCAATGTCGCTGCGGAAACGCGGCGCGCGCGTTCCGTCGACCACCATTCCATTTTTGATGACTAAATCGAATTCCGCCATGGAGCACCTCGTCTGAGAGTTGAACGCGGGTTAATAGGGGTTTGGTCAATATCTACCCATTTTGCGGCAAAACACAAACCGATCGGTATGTTGAATTTTTTGATTTCACGGCGCGCCGGTTTGTGGGCTATAGTCCCCGTTCCCTGCTCGGGCAGAGAGGTGCGTCTTGGCCAACAGAGCACTCGATGATTTGGTCGTAGTTGAGTTCGCGCAAATGGTCTCGGGACCGATGTGCGGCAAGCTGTTCGCCGACATGGGCGCTGAGGTTATCAAGCTCGAGCCGCCCGGCGCCGGTGACGCGATGCGGGCGCATCCGCCGTTTCCCGGCGACATTCCGCATCCCGAGAAGAGCGGCGCCTTCCTCTACCTCAACACCAGCAAGAAGAGCCTCACCCTCAATGCCGCGACTCCCAGTGGCGCCGAGGTTTTCCGCAAGCTCATCGCGAGCGCCGATGTGCTTATCGAGAATCACGCGCCGGGCTATCTCGATAGCATCGGCTTCGGGTACCAAGCGCTGCACGCCCTTAACCCGCGCCTCATCGTCACCTCGATCACGCCATTTGGACAGACCGGGCCCTATTGCGACTGGAAGGGTACGGATCTCATCGAGTTCGCCATGAGCCTCACCGGCTACAACACGCCGACCATGATCGACGACGCGGAGCGCGAGAATCCGCTGCGCGCACCGGGCCATCAGGCCGAGATGATGGGCGCGACGGCCGCCGCGGCGGCTTCGATGTTCGCGGTTTTCCATCGCGACAGCACCGGCGAGGGCCAGTGGATCGATGTGCCGTGCTGGCAGGCGATCACGAGCACCTCGAAGCTCGAGATGGCGGCCTACACTTACGTAGGAATTCCCTTCAGCCGGCTGCGACTCAACTCCGCCTCCGGGCTCGAACCGATGCCGTGCAAGGACGGCTACATCTACACGCTGTGGGCGGCGGATGCTCATTACCAGGCGCTCAAAGACCTGCTGCACAATCCGGAGGAACTCGAAAGCGAGGTCTTCGACAAGCTGCTCGGCCGCCAGCAGAACGATGACGTGCTGCGCCCGATGATCCGCGAGCATCTGATGAAGTACGACACCGAGTATCTCGTCAACGAAGGACAGCGGCTGGGCTTGACCATCGGTCCGGTGTTCACCGTCGCGCAGGCGGCGCACCATCCGCATCTGCGCGCGCGCAAGGCGTTCGTCGAGATCGATCATCCGATCGCGGGCCGCTTCGAGTATCCGCGGTCGCTGGTGCAGATGACGGCGACCCCGCCGATCTCGACGCGCGCGCCGCTGCTCGGTGAGCACAACTCCGAAATCCTCGGACGCCTCGGCTACTCGCTCGAAGAGCAGCAGGGCCTGCGCGCCGCCGGCGTGATCTGACGGAGGCATTGGATGGCACGACTTCCACTCGAAGGAATCAGGGTCGCCGACTTCAGCTGGATCATCAACGGTCCGCAGATCGCGCAGTGGCTCGCGACGATGGGCGCCGAGGTGATCAAGATCGAGTCGCAGATCTATATAGATATCGGTCGAATCAATCCGTCCGGGATGGCCGATCGGATCCAGGGACCGAATCGCAACGGCTACTACCACGCGCTCAATTACGGCAAGAAGGCGATCACGCTGAACCTCGCGTCGGAGAAGGGCCGCGCGCTCGCCGATGAGATCATTCGCAAGAGCGATTTCGTCCTCGAATGCTTCCCGACCCCGGCGGCGAAAAAACTCGGCATCACCTACGATCGCGTGCGCGCGGTCAAGAACGACATCATCATGATCTCCGTCTCGCTGCTCGGGAAAACCGGACTCGAGCCCGCGTCGTGGGTTGGATGGGGTCCGATGGCGTGCTGCTTCGTCGGCATGTTTGATGCCCAGGGCTATCCCGACCCGGGTAATCCGAAACCGCCGCCGCGCCAGACCGGCGGCACCTGGCCCGACTACGCGATTGCGAGTGCGGTGACGTTTCATGTGCTGGCGGCGCTGCGACATCGCAACCGCACCGGCGAGGGCCAGTGGATCGACGCGAGCATGGGCGAGACCGTCATCGGCCAGATGCCCGAATGGTACATGGACTACTTCATGAACGGCCGCGATCGGCGCGCGCGCGGAAATCGCGACGACGTGATGGCGCCGCACAATACCTATCGTTGCGCCGGCGAGGACAAGTGGATCGCGATCGCGGTCGCCACGCAAGCGGAATGGGAAGCGCTGTGCCGCGCGATGGGTGACCCGGAGTGGACGCGTGACGCAAAATTCGCCGATCAGTACAGTCGCTGGAAGCATAGCGACGAGCTCGATGCGCAGCTCGCGAAATGGACGCGCAATCACGAACACCTCGCGCTCGCGAAGAAGCTGCAGGCGGCGGGCGTCGCAGCCGGACCGGTGCTCGATAGCGTCGAGATTCACGATGACCCGCATCTGTGGGAATGGGGCTTCTTCCGCAAGATCGATCATCGCGAGGTCGGCGAGCGCATTCTGCCGAACATGCCAGTGCGGATGAGCAACCTGCCGGAGCTGAACTACTCGATGCCGCCCGATCTCGGCGAGCACAACCGCGAAATCTTCGGCGGTCTGCTCGGCCTTTCCGACGCCGAAATCAAGATGCTGATGGAGCAGAAGATCATCTACTGAAAACCCATATAGGCGTGGGGTTTCCGCTGTTTGACTATACTAGGCGCGCCGGGGCGCCCGAATTCATGAGGGGGCTTATGCTGACGACCGCGAAGGAATTCCTGCAACACGTCTTCCGCGATTTCTCCGAGGACGAATGCGCCTCGATGGCGGCCGCGCTGGCATATGCCACGCTGTTCGCATTGCCCTCCTTATTGTTAATCATCATTTTCATTGCCGGACTGGTTCTCGGCCCGCAGGCGGCGAGCGGCCAGATCGAGGCGCGGTTGAGCGCGACCATGGGACCGCAAGCGGCGGCGCAGATCCAAACGATGGTCAGCGGCGTCGCGAACAATCGAGCAGGCGGTTTGGTCGCGACCGCGCTCGGAATCATCGGCCTGGTGATCTCGGCAACCGGCGTGCTGCTGCAGCTTCAGCAATGCCTCAACAAAGCGTGGAAGGTGAAGGTGGTCGGCTCCGGGCTCAAAAATTTCGCCCTGAAGCGGCTCCGCTCCGGACTCCTGCTGGTTGGGGCGGGAATCCTCGCGATGGTTTCCATCGCCGCGAGCTCTGCGATCTCGGCCCTCGCGAAGATGCTGCCGTTTGCGGGCGCTGCGCACGTCGGCGAGTTGGTCACCTCATTCGCGATGTTCGCAATAATCTTCGCGGCGATACTCAAAGTCCTTCCCGACGTGGAACTGGGCTGGAGCGATGTCTGGGTGGGCGGCGTGTTCATCGCGGGATTGTTTGTGGTTGGGAAATTCCTCATCGCGATCTATCTCGCCCATGCCGGCAAGGGCAGCGCCTACGGCGCAGCGGGATCGCTCGCGTTGATCCTGATGTGGACGTACTACTCCGCGCTCATCCTGTTGCTCGGAGTGGAATTGACCCAGGTTTGGGTGCGTCGCGGCGGCCGCGAGATCGCGCCCCGCGAAGGCGCCGTTCGGCTCGTGTAGTTTACCTTGAGCGCTTCTCCTTCAATCGGCAGGGAAACCGTACAATCTGGCGGCATTGGTGCAGACAATCTTGTGGCGCGTCGCCGCCGGCAGATGCCCCAGCTCGCGCGCGATGTATTCCTGCGAATCGGGCCAGATGCCGTCGGGATGCGGGAAGTCGCTGCCCCACATGATGTTGTCCTCGCCGATTTCGTCGAGCATTTTGATCCCGATGCGATCGCTCTGATAAGTCGCGTAACACTGGCGATGCCAGTACTCGCTCGGCTTCATCTTCAGATCGAGGTCCGCGAACTGGTCCTCCCATTCGAGATCCATATGATCGAGGATGTAGGGCAGCCAGCCGATCCCGCTTTCGCCAATGACCATCTTGAGGCCGCGATGATGCTCGAGCACGCCGCCGAAAATAATCGCCATCAACGGCACCGCCATGTACATCTGAAAGCTGCTGATCAGCGTCGCGAACGCGGCGCGTCCAACCTTGGCGGGGAACTTGCTCAAATCGGGAAACGCTCCACCGATAGTGTGCAGATGGACCGGCAGCTTCGCCTCTTCCGCGACGGCCCACAGCGGCTCCCACACCGGATCCCAAAACGGCTCGATGTCGGGACGATTTGCGATATCGAGGCCGCGCAACACGCCGGTCTTCGCGACGCGCTTCACCTCGGCGACCGCATCGGCGATGTCGTGACTCGGAATCGACGCGAGGCCCGCGTAGCGATCGGGATGGGTGCGGCAGAAGCCCGCGAGCCACTCATTGTAGATGCGAATCATTTCGGTCGCGGCCTCATCATCCTTCAGGCGCATGCTCGCCCCGAGCACGCCGTAGAGAACCTCGGCCTGCACGCCGTCGCGCTCCTGATCCTTCAGGCGCAGTTCCGGATCGGTCAGCCGCCGAACGCCCTTGAGACCATCATCATAGAGGCCGGTCGACGCCATGCGATCCGAGCGATGGATCTGGCCCGGCACGTATTGGCGTCCCGCCGAGCCCATCCCGTTCATCAGGCCGAACATCGCGCCGTTCTTCGCCACCCACATCTTGCCCTTGCGGGTATCGGTGACGTAGGGCATGCGCTCCTTCAAATCGGCGCGCGCGTTGGAGGTAAACAGATCCGGCGGTAGCCAAATCAGATCAATGTGGCAATCAGCGGAGATGAAATCATACTTCATCTGCGAATCCTCCGCGGACGATCTTGCTCCATCAGCATCGATGGGCGCAAACCCGTTCGTCTAGCGCGAGCGCTGATCGAATTGCAGGATGGTGCCGTCGGGATCCTCGAAGAGACAGGTCAGCACTTTCGCGCCGCCCTTCTCGCCGTAGGCGGTTGCGCTGGCCTCGTACGGCGGAACCAGAATCTTCACGCCGGCGGCCGCGAGTTTCTCGAGGCGTTCGCGCAAATCATCCACCAGGAACGCGAAGTGATGCATCCCGACCTGATGCAGCCGCAGCGGTTTGCCCGAGGGCTCGCGACCGAGCGTCTGCGACAGCACCAGGAAAGCGCCGTCCTTGTTCCAACGCAGGTAGACGGCGTGGCGCTTGCCCTGACCCACAGTTTCCTCGGCGTCGAGCATCACCTCGAGTCCGAGCAGGTCGCGATAAAACGGCAACGATCGATTCATGTTGCTGACGCCGATTGCCAGGTGCGAGATTCCCTTCATGACAAGCTCCGTTTCTGACTCATAGTGGCGCGATAGGCGCGCGGTGAGATTCCGAACTCGGTGCGGAAGCCGCGGATGAAATTGGACAAGTCCTCGCAGCCCACCGCGAGCGCGATTTCGGTGATCGGTTGACTGCTGGTGGCGATCCGGGTGGCCGCTGCGCGCAGCCGCGCGCGCAAAATCCATTGATAAGGCGTGATGCCGGTGACGCGCGTGAAGGTTCGCAGAAAATGGTAGCGGCTGAGATCCGCGATGCGCGCAAGGCTGGCCAGGGTGTGACGCTCCTCGAGCCGGGCTTCCACATGATGCAGCACTTCCGCGATGCGCGCGGGATTCGGCGTCGCGGACGAAGCGCCGCCGCGATTGTCGTGCTCCAGCCGCATTACGGTACCGGCCAGCTCGAGCGCGATCTCCTCGAGTGGGGCATCGCTATCCAACGCCGCGGCGATACGCGCAGTAAGCGGAGCGAGGATGCGGAGCGGCGCCACGCGATCGTGATGAAACGCGCAGTGGCGCGATCCCGCATCGCGTGCGATGGCTTCGAACACCTGCGGCGCGAATTGAAACGAAACGCAGCGATCGCCCTCGCCATGCCGATGCGAACATTCGAACTGCTGCCCGGCATTGCCGAGCAGCAACGCGCCGGATGACATCAACGACGAACCCCGATCACTTCGATAGGCGAAGGTCCCCGCCAGCACCATCGAGAGCGAGGTCCACGCGTGGCGTTCCTCGAAGGGACGATCATGCGGGCCCGCGGTGCACACGAGGTCCAGCACGCGCGATCCGTCGCCCTCGGCCATCAGCTTGCCGGTGGATGCGCCCGCTTCGCCATTGCGGTGCTTGCGAATGAGCGCGGTGGTCAGCGGATCGCGACCAGGATTTTCAATGGAGAGCAATTTTTGCCAAGTCTCCGCGGTGATACTGGATTATAACAACCTCGTGAAAACTTCCCATAGGAGTCGAAGCCTCATGGCCCTGACAGGTGGATGCTCGTGCGGAGCCGTCAGATATGAACTGACCAACAGCCCGCTCATTGTTCACGCGTGCCATTGCCGCGATTGCCAGCGCATTACCGGCGGACCGCACGTCATCAACATCTGGATCGAGCGCAAGTTCGTCGAAGCCAGCGGCGCCGAGCCCAAGTCGTTCATCCTCAAGGGCGGCAGTGGCAAAAAGCACGAGGTCTTCTTCTGCGCTAACTGTGGGACTTACGTATGGAGCCGCTACAGCATCGCGCCGGGCGACTGCCTGTTCGTGCGCGCCGGCACGCTGGACCAGCCCGAGGCGGTGACGCCCGACGTTCACATCTTCACTCGCAGCAAGCTGCCGTGGGTGCGCCTCCCCGAGGGTGCGCGGTCGTTCGAAAGCATCTACACCGATCTTGCCAAGGTCTGGCCGGCGGAAAGCGTGGCGCGGATTCGCGGATGAGACCGCTGGACAAACCTCGCCCCGGCGCGCGCCACTCGCAGTCTTTGAAGCCGAAATGACGGGAACCGCTACTTCGAGGCGGGTTGCGCGCCCGAATCCTCCGGCGAGGATCCTTTTTGGTTACCTCCGAGCGAGGTGTCGTACTAAGGGGCGGGAGCTTAGACCATAGCGGGAGCAGCCACTGCCAGACGCGCCCCCTCTAAATAATATGGTTAGTACTGATTTTTGCGCGCGAGGAAGGAGGCTAGCCGCGGCCGATGAGCGGCATTTTGGTTGCCATGATGGTCATGAACTGCACGTTCGCGTCGAGCGGCAGCGTCGCCATGTAGACCACCGCGCGCGCCACCGCATGCACATCGAAGGTGGGCTCGGGCATCATGGTGCCGTTGGGTTGCGGCACGCCGCGCGCCATGCCGCGGGTCATTTCGGTGGCGGCGTTGCCGATATCGATTTGCCCGCAGGCAATATCGTACTTGCGGCCGTCGAGCGAAGTGACCTTGGTCAGGCCGGTCATCGCATGTTTGGTCGCGGTGTAGGCGGCGGAGTTCGGGCGCGGGCTATGCGCCGAGATGGAACCATTGTTGACGATGCGGCCGCCGCGCGGATCCTGCGCCTTCATGATCCTGAAGGCCTCCTGCGTGCATAGAAATGCGCCCGTCAGATTGGTATCGACCACGGCTTTCCATTTTTCGATCGGGAGGTCTTCCAGCAGCACCGGCGGGCCGCCGAAGCCGGCATTGTTGAAGAGCAGATCGAGGCGGCCGAATTTCTTTTTTGTAAGTGCGAAGAGATTTTTCACCGCGGCTGGATCGGCCACGTCGGTCGGGACCACCAGCGTCGGCGCGCCCGAAGCTCTCGCCTCTGCCGCAGTGGCTTCGAGCGGTTCGGTGCGGCGTCCGGCCAACACGATGGCAAAGCCTTCCTTAAGCAGTTCGAGCGCGCACGCTTTGCCGATGCCAGTGCCGGCGCCGGTGATGATCGCGATCTTCATTGAATGATGCTCGCGACTAATGCTTCGGCGGCGGGCATTTCGTGCTTACCGGATCGGCATGGGGAATCGCAGCGAGATAAACGTAGACCGCGTTCAAATCGTCGTCGGTCATATTGCGAAATTCCGGCCACGGCATCACCTTCTGGATGTCATTGGGATCCGGCGCCTTGCCATTTTCCATCATGTGAACCTTGCCGGTGCGGATGCTCTCGACGAAGTTTGCCGCGGTCAGACCTCCGGGCAGGCCCTTGTCATCCGGCGTGATGTTGGGCGAGCGGTTGGGCCCGAAACATTTTCCGCCGGCCAGGTAGTTTTTGGTGTTGACCTTCTCGGTCTCGCCTTTGAAGGGATCGCCGCCGGGCTCGAAGGTCGGCATGGTGTGACAGCTCACGCATCCACCGACTGCATTGACGAGGTAGCTGCCGCGCGCGACGGCAGCGCGATCTTTCGCATCATACTTGAGCGTCACCGGCGCAAGTTTTATGGCCGCGTCGGCGTCGGTCGAATCGGCCGCCGGCGCCGGCGATGATGCAAACGCGATGAGCAGGGCGAGCGTCACAATCGATGCCTTCATGAATCCTCCATGGTTTTGAGCGCGACGATGGAAGGAGAATATCCAGGTTTGCGGCCGCGGTGGTAGTCCAATTTCAAGTGCGCCAGGCGAGAAGATCGTCCGCAAATCGGCGCATCAGGCGAGCGAGTTCCCGCAGGTCCCGCTTGCGCCAATTGGCGAGCAGTATCGAGGCGAGGCGCTCACGAGCCGCGTCCAGGGCGTCCGTCATCACGCGCCCTTTGGCCGTAATCGCCGCTTCGCGCACGCGCTGGTCGGCCTTGCCTGCGCGGCGCTTCACCAGCCCCAAGCTGGCGAGCTTGCTCACCTGGCGACTGACGGTGGTGTAATCCCTTCCCACTAAATCCGCGAGTTCGCCCACGCCGATCGGACCCTTGCGCTCGATGCCGACCAGCAGTGGAAATAGCGCACGGTCCAAAGAGATGCCGGCTTCCTGGATGAGCGCGGTATCGCGCTGAGGCCGGTTCATCATCCCGACCAAATCGATGAGAGCATGGTGCAGTTGGCGAATCTCTTTGCTCATGTTGGTCGGCTCGATTTTCTCATCAATGGTGCGCCGGAAATATTATGTGTATAATACACATAATATCAGGTAGTGCGGGAGTTCTCCGATGAAACACCCATTCACCACCGAGGTTCTCATCGCCGGCGCCGGGGCGGCAGGATTGACCCTGGCCATCGATTTGTCCCGCCGCAACATCGCGTTTCGCTTGATCGACAAGCTGCCGGTCCCGTTCGCGGGATCGCGCGGCAAAGGCATCCAGCCGCGCACCCAGGAAGTATTCGAGGACCTCGGCATCATCGATCGGATGGTGGCGGTGGGCGGAACCTATCCGCCGCAGCGCGAATATCGCGAAGACGGCAGCTACCAGGACTCGGCGGTGATCGAAGAACACCCGGCCACGCCCGACGAGCCCTATCTCCTCGCGCTCATGGTGCCGCAATTCCTGACCGAGGTGGTGCTGCGCGAGCGCCTCGCGGAATTCGGGCAGCGTCCGCATTTCGGTTGTGAACTGACGGCTTTCGAGCAGGACGCGGAGGGCGTGACCGCTCACGTGATGAGTGCGAATGGCGAAGAGACCTTGCGGGTCCGCTACCTGGTCGGCATGGACGGCGGTAAGAGCTATGTGCGCCACGCGCTGAACATCGAATTCCCCGGCAAGACGCTCGGCGTCCGCGCCGTGGTCGCGGATGTGCGGCTGGAAGGCCTCGGCGTCGACGCGTGGCATCGGTTCAACGAAGGCTCGATGGAAAAGCAGACTTCATTCTGTCCACTGCGCGGAACCGATCTGTTCCAGGTGCAAGCGCCGATCCCGATGGAAGGCGACATCGATCTTTCTCCGGAGGGGCTGACGGCATGGGCGGCGGCGCGCACCGGCCGCACGGACATCGTGATGCGCGAGGTCCTCTGGGCCTCGGCATTCAACATGAACGCGCGGCTGGCCGACAAGTATCGGGTCGGTCGCGTCTTGATTGGCGGCGACGCGGCGCACATCCATCCCCCGACCGGCGGACAGGGCCTCAATACCAGCGTGCAGGACGCCTACAATCTCGGCTGGAAGCTCGCGGCGGTCCTCCGCGGCGCGCCGGAGAAACTCCTCGCGACATACGAGCAGGAGCGGCGTCCGATCGCGGGCGAGATGCTCGGCCTCTCGACCAAACTGCTGCAGGCCTTCAGGGAGCGCGGTGGTATGCGTCGCGGGCGCGAGACGCATCAGCTGGACCTTGGCTATCCCGAATCGAGCCTCTCGCTCAAGGACGCGGCGCGCTCGCCGGAACGCGTGATGGCGGGAGATCGCGCCCCGGATGCTCCTCTCAGCGGGGCGGCGGGACAACCCCTTCGGCTCTTCCAACTCTTTCAAGGCCCGCACTGGACGTTGCTCGGATACGAGGTCGATCGCGCCGCCGTCGCCCCGCGCCGCAACCTGCACATCCATACGGTTGGCGTACGCGGAGACATCATCGATCGAGACGGACACCTTCGCGATGGATATGGCCTCGCGTCCGGCGACTGGGCGCTGATCCGGCCGGATGGGTACGTCGGAGCGATGGTGTCGTCCGGCGAGATAGCGGCCTTGTGCCGATATCTGGACGGGGTAGGGATCGCCGCCTGGCCGGAAGAAGATCGCTCACCTCTGAATGCGTGAAGCGTCTCGTGGGGGGGCGGGAACATCCGCAAGATACCGATTCAACTCAGAGAGTAGAAACTCCAGTTGTCGCATCGATTCCAGTTCCGCCAGCATCGTGCGGCGCGGCTCGAGCGGCCACGATGCCAATTGAGCGAAACCTCCCGCCTCCAATTGTGAACTGAACTCGTTGAGCGGTCCCGCCAACTCATCGGCAGAATGTTTCTCCGCGACCGCACGGGCAGCGGAAGCGCTGGACCATTCAGGGCTGCTGAAAAAATCCAGCCACGAGCTTAGCTGCCCACGAATGGTATTGAAGACCCGCTCGCGCGCTAACTCGGTGGCGGGGTCGAGTGGCGGCATTGGAACAATCACCCGCGCGATCGCGATCGAGGACAGCTGGTTCGAAATCCGCCGAAGAACCCCAGTCGCTTCGACGATCCCATCGCGGTAGACGGTGCAGGTGCGGCCTTCCAGCCGCGCGTCATCGGCGATGGTGAGGAACTCGGTCAGCACGCGCATCGTTTCCGAGTTCGTCTTCAGGATTTGATCCTCGCTGGTCGAAGCTGAGCCGCCTGGCGCCAGTGCGAGCATACTGGCAAGGACTTTTTGCAGCCTGGGCAAGAGCGAATCCCCGGCGTATTCCGGCCACAGGGCAAAGAAGACCACCGCCACGACAACATCACCAAGCAGGACGCCCCAAATGCGCCAAAGCGGCTCGTAGATATCGACCGAGGGGCTCAACCCAATGAACACCAACGAAAAAACGACGCCCATTTGCTTGCCCGCGTATGACGTCCGGGCATTGCCGAGCGAGGAGTATGCGAACGGAAAGAAGACCGCGAAGGCGGTAAGCATGTAGGCCGGGAGAGTCTCGAAGTTAGTCGAGACTATGATGATAGCGAGAAGGGAAATCGCTCCTCCGATAACGAATCCGGCGATGCGGAGATACATCTTGTGCAGGGTTGCCCCGTAGGTCGGAGTGCCGATGGCTAATACCGTCACCAGCATAGTGAATAAGTCGGCACGCGCGACAATGAGGCCAATAATATAGGCGACCACGACGCAAAACCCGACTTTCAGGCTATAACGCACAGTCGCAGGATCAGCACCGTTGCCCGATCGAGGCGTGGGGCGGATCGGCAGATTCTGCGTCGCGCGCCGCGGAGGTTCATCCAGTGGACGCTCGAGGTGCTTCGTCAGCAGAGCAAAGGAATCGATGAAGGCCGCGAAATTCTGGATTTCTTGCGCACTCGCTTTGCCGATGTACGCTGGTCTGATCTCAATCACGCGCGCGGACAGAGTGTCCATCGCCAGGCGCAGCTGCGTCCGCGTAGCGGGAGCGAGGTCGTCGGTACCCGCATCAACGCGCGCCGGAAGGTTGCGGGAGCTCTCGTCGAGCACGGTGGCGATCGCATTGGCTGCCGCTTGAATTTCGCCCGGGACCATCGTGCGAATTACTCGCGGCAGGTTCTCGCGCACCGTTGCGATCAGGCGATCCACTTCGAGATTGATGCGAGCCGTGCGCGTGATCGCGGCCAGCAGCAGCGCGCGGTGCTGGTCGGACGCGCCCTCGGCAATCGCTTGATCAAGCAGCGCCAAATGTGCGGGCAGGTCGGAAGTCGGGGGCGGCAATGGCGGTCGAGGCGCACTTTCGCCGGCGAGAAAAAAGTTGGTAGCCCCGAGAAGCTGCGAACGGGCACGCGCGACGCTCGTGCCGAGCGACTCCATCAGCAGCGGCTCGCCCGGGTCGGGCCACAGCCAGTTATCGAACAGGACGAGCACGCCGAACGCAATCGCGCTGCCGTCGAACGAGGCGGCTGCGTTCCAACCGATTTCATCAGGTGAAAACACCACGTCGTAGAAGGTAATGAGGCAGACTATCTGGATAACGAGCATGCCCGCGCCCAGCTTGCGCGTCGCTCCCAGGTAGGTTGAAAGTGAAATCCACGCGAAGATAAACGGCAGCATCAACCACGGCGTCTCCGCGAACGCGCGTGCCATCAGCACCGATGTAATTAGCGCGAGCATCACCGCGACTTGCCAGGTGAGCGCCTTGCGGATGGACATCATCGGTCCGGCACCCGCCAGAACCCAGATAATTACCGCGCCCAGCGGAGTGTTGACGTGACAGATCGCGTCGAACCCAATTGCGATGGATACAATCGTGGCGATGCGTAAGGCGGTGCGGGCCTTGCGGGCGCTAGGAGCGAGTTCGCGTGCGACCAGCGCTTCGAGCTGATCCAACCAGGCGAGTGGCCGTTGGAGGCCGAACCGTTGCTCTATAAATCCTGCCACGCGCTTCGCTCAGCAATCGTCTCGATTTTTTACGGCCGCGACAACACGCAGCCGAGACAGAGAAGATCCCTGCTCGGCTCCAGGTCGTGCAAATTCCGAGCGGCGCCTGGGATCGCTACGGTCAGATGCTGCCAATCGGGAATGGTTACTGCGGACCGCGCGTCAACCATCGGCATCGTCCGTCAAGAAAGAAATGCGCGACCGGCGAACAAGGCGAAGTGACCGCGAGTCAGGCGGCGCGCTGGTCTTTCAAGTTACTTGACTTCCCGCAACTTGCCCGTCTCCACGTCGAAAATGGCGCCGCGCACGGCGACTTCTTTGGCAATCCACGGATGCGATCTGACTTTCTTGATCTGCTCCCGGGTATTTTGCTCCGGGTCCTTATAGGAGAAGAAGCGCATTGGAGCCGGCGAGGCATCTCCGGTCGAAGCGCTCAGCTTCGCGTTCAGCTCTTGATCCGTGAATGTCGTAAATCCGCAGCCGGTGTGATTGAGAAGCAGAATCTCGGTGGTTCCGAGGATACGGTTGGAAACGATGAGCTCCCCGAGGACATCTTCTGTTACCGCGGGTCCGCCGGTGCGGATAACGTCGAGATCGGCTTGCGGCAGACCCAGGATTCCGGGGAGGTCTGAGAGCCGTGGATCCATGCAGGTTACCACTGCGATTTTGGGGGCCGGCCGCCCGCCCAGCTTTGGATTGTAACTTTTTGCATAGTTGAGATTTGCTTCCAGCGCCTTATCGATAATGCTCATCGTCGTCCTCCTGACGGGCCAACGGTGTGGTCAAGACGGCCCGTCATCGAGCAACCTCAGCACGCTGCGCGATCGAAGATCAAGGCTCGAAGAAGTTCCTCGCGCGCCCGGATCCGTGATCCTTTGGTTAGATTTCTATGGAGTCCATTTACTAAGCTGGTTGTGCCGGGAAGGTTTGGTTATTCGTCGGAGGGCTTTGCTACAATCGGCTCGTAACGCGATTTGCACAGGGGCAATGGTTTGATGAGTGACGCCGACAGCCTGCGCTACACAAAGATCCCGCTCAATAACGGCACTCATGAGATTCCGGCGCTCGGCTTTGGGACGCTGATTCCCGATCCGATCAAAACCGCAGAGGCGGTCAGGATGTCTCTGGAGGTGGGCTTTCGTCAATTCGATTGCGCTGAGCGCTACCGGAATGAAGAACAGGTGGGCGAAGCAATGCGCGCGGTGTTCAAGCAGGGCAAGGTCAAACGCAAGGACGTTTTTGTAGGCACCAAGCTCTGGAACAACAATCATCGTCCCCAGCGCGTTAGACCCGCCTTCGAGGCAAGTCTGAAAAGACTGCAACTCGACTATGTCGATCTATACAGCACCCATACTCCATTCGCTTTCAAACCCGGCGAGGAACAAGATCCGCGAGACCAGAACGGCAACGTGATTTACGACGACGCGACGACTCTCAAGGATACCTGGAAGGCTTTGGAGAGCCTCGTGGACGAGGGTCGGTGCAACGCGATCGGGTTGTCGAACGTCAATCTGGCGCAGCTGAAAGAGGTGTTCGATAGCGCTCGCGTTAAGCCCGCGGTCGTTCAGGTCGAATCCCATCCATATCTCCCGCAATCGGATCTGCTCGACTATTGCAAGCGCAATGGCATCGTGATGCAGGCCTTCGCGGCTTTGGGTCATGGCATTGAACCGAGGTTGACCGACGATCCTGTGATCGCCGTCATTGCGAAGCGCGTCAACAAAACCCCCGCTCAAGTCCTGCTGGCATGGGCGCTGCAGCGCGGCACGGCTCCTCTCACCACCGCTACCAGCATCGGTCACCTCGAGGAGAATTTTAATGTCTCGGCTCTTCCCGATGATGCCATCGAAGAGATCACTCGAGGGATCAGTACGCGAGTCAGGCTCAATTCGGTGGTCGATACGGGCATCCCGGGGTTCATTCCCAGGGGAAGATGAGCGTTCCAGCCCGCCGCGGCGTGAGTGTTGCGCCGCTTGCCGACGGGGACCGCGTAGGAAGGAATTTTTGGTGGACGCACCGGGATTTGAACCTGGGACCCCTTGCATGTGAGGCAAGTGCTCTAACCGGGCTGAGCTATGCGTCCACCGGGAACCGAATTATCGCGCCCGGCGACGCCCGCTGCAAGTCATTGCGCAATGGGCTTTCGATTTGACGGGCGCGATTGACTGTACGATCCTGTCGCCGATCAGCAGGAGGAATCGCGATGGGACGACTCAAGCAGGTGAGCAAGGCCGAGGCCTCGCCGGAGATCCGGGAGCTCTACCAACAGTTTTTCGGCGACCGCGATCCCGTCGCGCAGCCGGGGACCGCGACCGGCACGCCCGGTGACTACTGGACCACCTTCGCGCTGGTGCCAGACCTGCTCTTCAACGCGCGCAACAGCCTGATGGCATTGATGCAACCGCGGCGCGTGCTGCCCGCGCATTTGCGCGAGCTGGCGATTGTGCGCACCGGCATCGTCGGCGATTCGCGCTTCGAATATTCGCAGCATCTCAAAGTGGCGCGCATGGTGAAGGTTCCCGACGACAAGCTCAACGCGATCAAATCGTGGTCGACCAGCGATAAGTTCACTGCCCCGGAGCGCGCCGTCATGGCGGCCACCGACGAGCTGGTCGGGCGCAACCTGGTCGAGGACGAGACCTTCGCGGAGCTGAAGAAGCATCTGTCGGATCCGCAAATCATGGAGCTGTTCTATGTCATCGGGCTCTGGCGGATGCATGGAATGATCGTGCGCGCGCTGCATCTCGAATTCGACAACGACACGACCGGGCGGATGAAAGAGGTGCCTGCACCGCCCGCCAAGTAGCTATTTGTCGGCGTTCAGCAGCCGGATGACTTCGGCGCGGCCCCATTCGATTTCCGCGCGATGGCGATTGCCCATGCTGCGGAGAAATTCGTAAATCGGGCCATCGGCGGGCGCGAGCGCGAGCGCTTCCTCGACTTTGCGCGCGACCCATTCCTGGCCATGCGACATCAGGCTGAGGCGCTCGCGAATGGTGCCCAGCGCGGCCACCTTCGCGGCGAACGGCCCCACCGCGTTCGAGGGAATTCCACCGCCCTCGCGAATCAGCTGGTCGAGGCCCTCGACATTGCGCTGTTCCTCGTCGCGCTCACCGAGGAGAAACTTCCGCAACTCCTCCTGCTCGACTGCCGGTGCAAGATGCTCCAGCGCTACGACGCCGGCGCGCTCCGATTCGAGCAGCAGATTGAGCATTTGTTCGAGCGCCTTGTCCACGCGCAGTCTCCTCGTGGCAGATGCTTCAGCCTATCGCTCTGCCCGACATCGCCAGGAACACAGGCTAAAGCCTGTGCCACAAAGATCAAGCTCAGTCGACCGCCTGGCGCGAGGCTTCGTCGGCGTACTCCGGCTCGACCAGCTTGAGCTGCGGCCGCTTGCGCAGCACGTTGCGCGCCCACCACATTTCGAGATCGTCGAAAAGCGAATACGCGACCGGCGTGATGAGCAGCGTGATGACGAGGCATAGCGTCTGCCCGCCGATGACGACGATCGCGATGCCGCGCTGTTCGCCGGAGCCGGCGCCGCGTCCGAATGCGACCGGGATCATGCCGGCGACGAGAGCCGCAGTGGTCATGAGGATCGGACGGAGGCGCTCGCGATTGGCTTGCAGGATCGCCTGGCGACGCTCGATCCCCTGGTTGCGCAGGTTGATGGTCTGATCGACCTGCAGGATGGAATTTTTCTTGACGATGCCAAACAGCAGCAGGATGCCGAGAATCGAGAACATCGACATCTGCTGATGGAAGAACATCAAGCCCAGCAGCGCGAAGGGCACCGCCAGCGGCAACGACAGCATGATCGTCACCGGATGAGTGAAGCTTTCGAACTGCGCCGCCAGCACCATGTACATAAAAATGATCGACAACCCGAATGCGATGACGAAGCCGCCGATCATTTCGCCGAACATCTTGCTCTGCCCGCCTAGCGCGGTGGTGTAGCCGGGCGGAATGTCGACCCGCTTGGCGTCGTCGGTCACGGTTTTGATGATGGCGTTCATCTGCGCGCCGGGCGCGAGGTTGAACACCAGCCCGATCTGGCGTTGACGCGACTGCCGGTCGATCTCGACCGGGCCGGTCCCGCTGACCAGCGACGCGACGTTATCCAGCCGCACTTGACCGACGGTGGACGACGGAATGGTGAGGCTGGAAACCACGCCCGGATCGTTGCGATCGGTGTCGTTGAGCTGCAGGCGAACGTCGTAGGTGTCCTGGCCCTCGCGAAAGCGCGTGACAACATCGCCTTGCACCATGGTGCGGATGGTGGCCGCGATATCCGAGACCGACACGCCGAGGTCAGCCGCCTTCTGCCGGTCGATTTGCACCTGCAGTTCCGGCAATCCCGCTTCGTAGGTCGAATCGATATCGAGGACGCCAGGGACATTTTTCATCTTCTCGCGCAACTGCGCGATGATCGTCTGCAGCTTGTCGAGGTCCGGTCCGCGCACATCATACTCGACGTCGGCTTCGCGAAATCCGCCCTGCTCCCATGGCTTGATGTCGTCGACGCTGACGCGCATCGCGGGAAAACCGGCGACCATCTTGCGCGCATCGGCCATCACTTCCTGCTGCGAACGCCGCCGCTGATTGACCGGCGTGAGCTTCGCGACGATTTGCGCGATAGTCACGTTGTCGGCGCCGGTGGTATCGCCCACGGTAGTAAACATGTGGGTGACTTCGGGAATCGCCCGCACCTTCGCTTCCATCGCGCGCACCACCGCGTCGGTATGCTCGAGCGAGTAGCCCGGCGGGGTGCGCAGGTTGATGGCGAATTCGCTGGAATCCTCCGGCGGCATGAAGTTCGCGCCGACGATTTTCGCCAGCACCGGGATCATCACCACCAGCGCCGCCGCGATCGACACAATCACCCATCGATGATCGAGCGACCAGTTAAGCGCGCGCTCGTACACCCGCTCGATGGCGCTGAAGAACCATGAATCGCGCGAGGTGCGCTCGCCCTTGGTATGTTTCAGGAAGCGCGAGCACAGCATCGGGGTCAGCGTGAACGCGACCAGCAGCGAGACCATGATCGAGAACGCCATGGTCAGGCCGAAGGTGTTGAGGAAGCGGCCGGTCACGCTATGGATGAACGCGACCGGCACGAAAATGACCACCAGTGAAAGTGTGGTCGCGCTGACGGCGAGGCCGACCTCAGCGGTGGCGGCCTTGGCCGCGGCCATCGGGGACATGCCCTTTTCCTCGATGAAGCGGAAAATATTTTCCAGCACCACGATCGCATCATCGATGACGATGCCGACCGCGAGTGTCAGCGCCAGCAGCGAGAGCGTGTTGAGCGTGAAGCCCATCCAGAGCAGCAGCGTGTAGGTCGAAACGATCGACACCGGGATCGCGACCGCCGCAATCAGCGTCGAGCGCAAGGAGCCGAGGAAGAAGAACACCACGATCGCGGCGCAGATGCCGCCCAGCACCAGATGCTCCTGGACGGTGTGCACCGACTCGCGGATGTACTGCGAGGAGTCGCGCGACGCGATCACCGCGACGCCCGGCGGCAGCGCGGTTTCCAGCGTTTGCATCCGCTCGAAAATGTTATCCACCACCTCGATGGTGTTGGTGCCGGATTGCTTGCGGATGACCAGCGACACGGCGTTTTTGCCGTCCCAGCGCGAGAGCGAGCGCGGCTCTTTGATGCCGTCCTCAACCTTGGCGACATCGCCGATGGTGACCGGCTTGTCGTTCTGCTCGCTCACCACGATTTTGTTGAAATCATCGACGTTGATGATACGGCCGAGCGTGCGCAGCACCTGCTCCGAGAGCCCCTGCTTCATGTGGCCTCCGGGATACTCGACGTTCTGGCGTTCGAGCGCGGAGGAAACCTGCTGCACCGAAAGCCCGGTGGCGCGCAGCCGATCCGCATCGAGGTAGACGTGGATCTCGCGCTCGCGTCCGCCGACGATTTCGATCGAGCCGACCCCGTCAACCGATTCCAGCGGCTCCTTGATCATGCGCCGCCCGATCTCGGTCAGCTCCTTCATCGACTGGTAGCCGGTGACGGTGAAGGTCAGGATCGGCAGCGAATCCATGTCCCATTTCTCGACTAGCGGTGGCTTGGTGCCGTCGGGAAGCTGATCGAGGACGGTGGAAATCTTGTCGCGAATGTCCTGTACGCCGGAGTTGAGATCGTGATCAAGCTTGAACTGCACCATGATGCGCGACACGCCTTCGAGCGTGACCGAGCGCAACTCGTCGATGCCGGTGACGGTGTTGATGACTTCTTCCAGCGGCTTGGTGATGCGCGCTTCGGTCTCTTCGGGGGCGGCGCCGGGCAGGTAGGTCTCGACCACCACCATCGGCATGTCCACTTTGGGATAGAGGTCGACGCCGAGGCGCTTGTAGGAAAACCATCCGAGTACCACCAGCACGCCCACGAACATGGTGGCGAAGACGGGCCGTCGCACGCATAAGTCGGCGAGGATCACGACTGCTCCTTTGCGATGACCGAGGTCCCGTCGGCGAGACGATCGACGTCGCTCACCACCACCCGCTCGCCCTGCTTGAGACCGCTGATGATTTCGATTTGGTCGCCTTCCATGGTGCCGGTGCTGACTTCGCGCGAGCGCACCGCGCCGTCTTTGAAGACGAACACGCGCGCGACGCCCGCATAGCGAAGGATCGCGGAGTTGGGGATGAAGAGCGCGCGATCGTGACCGAGATTCATGGTGACGTGCGCGAAGTAACCGGGCTTCAGGATCCCGTCGGAATTCGGCACCTCGGCCTCGATGAGCAAGGTGCGGCTGTTCTCGTCGAGCGCGGGCGCGATGCGGGTCACTACGCCATGAAAGCTCTGATCGGGACGCGCATCGATGGTGAGATCGATCGGCAGCCCGACTTTCGCCATCGGCACGTAGCGCTCGGGAATCGGCGCGCGCAACTTGATGGGATCGGTGGCGATCAGCTCGTAGAGCGGCATGCCCTCGCCGACATGCTCGCCGAGCGAAACCATTCGCTTCTGCACCGAGCCGGCAAACGGGGCGCGAATGTAAGTATCGTTGAGCTTCTTGCGCGCGATACCCAGCATGTTCTCGGCCGCGTCAGCATCGGCCTGCGCGACCCGCATTTCAGATGACGATTGATCGAATTGCTGGGCGGAAACCAGGTGCTGTTTGCTAAGCTCCTTCATCCGCTGGAAGTTGGCCTGCGCATTGACCGCGCGCGCCTGCGTCTGCTCGAGCTGCGCCTGCGCCGAATCCACCCGCAGTTGATACTCGCGAGGATCGATGCGCGCGAGGACCTGCCCCGCGGCGACCTTATCGCCCATATCGGCGAAGACCTGCGCCAGCGCGCCCGCAACTTCGGAAGCGAGCACCGCTTTTTCCTTGGGAAACAGCGCGCCCTGGGTCTGCGCCGTGCGCATCATGTCCTGCTGATGCGCGGTCGCCACCGCGACGATGAGCCGATCGGCGTCCGTGGGAGTCGAGGCCTTCGCGGGCGAGGGCCCGCTGCATGCGCTCGCGAGAAATGCGGCCGCGACGGCGAACGCTATGATGACGCGATACTTCATTTGCCGTTGGTCTCTTTGCAGGTTCGCTCCGGATGCATTCCGCGAACGCCATATAAGAAGAGGTCGAGCACCGCCTCGACGTCGGTTTCAGGAGGAGTGTCGGTCAGGGACAGTAGGCGGCGGCGCAGGGGAGCAGTCATCATTTCGGAAAGCATCAACGCGGTTAGCTGCGGATCCATCGCGCGAATCTGCCCCAGATCGGCCGCCGCCTTGAGCACTCCGGCAAAATAGTCGACCCATTCGAGGTAGACGCTGCGCAGTTCCTCACCGCGACGATCGTCCGGCTCGTAGCTGACGAAACGCGAATCGAGGATGAGCGCCTTGAAGAAGTCCTGGTGGTCCTTCTGGACCACGAACATGCTCCGAATGAGATTGGCGAGCCGGTCGATCGGCGGTCGCGTCACATCATCGAGGCTGGCGAGCTCTCTCGTGAGGTCGCGAATGCCCTCGACCACGGCCGAATGCAACAGCGCTTCCTTGTTCGGGAAGTATAGGTAGATGGTACCCTTCGCGATGCGAGCCTCGTCGGCGACGCGATCGATAGTAGTCCCCTCGTAGCCAAAACGTCCGATGACGCGGCGGGCGGCCTCGAGGATTTCGCCGACGCGATAGTTCTTTAATACTTCTTCTTTGGTCACGACTGTTCGTTCAGTCAACTGAACGCTCGTCCAGTTTCGCATCGGGACAGAAATGAGGCAAGGGGCTAGCGGCCCGCCTTAGCGAGCTTATCGAAGACGGGATTTGCGACCGGCCCGGCACGATTTTCAATCCGCCGAGCCCATCTAAATGGGGTTCGCCTTACTGCGCGGGAAGAGGGACCGACGCGCCTCCGCCGGAGGGCGAAACGTCCGTGTCTTCATTCGCGGGAATCGTGTTGGTAGTGCAAGCTGCTGCACTAAGTCCCGATCCGGCGACCGATGTCACGCCATTGTTCTGCATAATCTGACCGCCGAAGGTCCCGGTGTGCGACGCCAGAGTGATGCTGATGTAGCTGACCTCGACCAAGCCTGGCTCGGCGGTGGTGAGATTGAGGCTTAGGTTCGTCCCATCAGAGGAAGTGCATCCAACTCCGCTAACAGGGTTATCGCGGCCGAGGATCGGATTGAAGCCTAACCACGCTTTGCAGGAGCCTTTCGAGGGAACCGTGAATCCCTCGCCCACGAGGACAAAACTGCTGTTGGGAAACCCCGTAATGCAATAGTTCTTAGCCATCGCGACGGCCGGTGACATTGCCACCATCGTCAGGACGCCCACGAGTACACTTCGCAGATACGACATAACATTCCCCCTCGACAATCTGGTTCGGTCTAGTGGCTATAGCGCAAAGCCTATCGTGCGGAAATGGTTTCGGCGCCTCGTCTGTCGGCATTCCATCGCAGCCACTTAGACAAGGAGTCAAAATTGCCGTTGGAGCAGCGTTTCCGACGTGTTAGAGGGGTGACATGGCCTCCGGGAGTACTGCTTGTAGTCCTGCCCAGATCGCGATGCGGATGGGAGTGATTGGTATCCTGGTACTGGCGATCGTCGGAAGCTTTGCCTACGTGGCTGGTTGGCTATCTCCCGGCTTATTGACGCCGAGCCGCCTCACCGACGGGTTCGAGCAGGTCTTTGGCCTGCATCCGGGCTTCCGCCGCAACCATGCCAAGGGCGTCTGCATCGACGGATATTTCGACAGCAACGGCGCAGGGGAACGCCTCTCGAAGGCGAACGTCTTCAGGCCGGGTCGCGCGCCGGTCATCGGACGCTTCTCACTGCCCGGTGGCAATCCCTATGTGGCCGACGCTCCCACTACAGTGCGCGGGTTGGGTTTCGCGCTGCGTCCCGCGGGCGGCGAGGAGTGGCGCATGGCAACGCTGGACATCCCGGTCTTTCTCGTCAACACCCCGCAGGCATTTTATGACCAGTTGCTCGCCTCGAAGCCCGATCCGGCAACCGGTAAGCCTGACCCCGACAAGATGAAGACGTTTCTCGCGGCCCATCCCGAAACGATGCGAGCGTTCACGATCATCAAGGCCGAACCGTTTTCATCCGGCTTTGAAAATGCCACTTACCGCAGCCTCAATGCCTTTCGCTTCGTGAATGCTGATGGCGTCTCCGCTCCGGTTCGATGGGAGATAGTCCCCGTCGATCCGTTCAAGCCGGCGGATGCGGTGGTGACCACGAACAAGAACTATCTCTTCGATAATCTCATCACCCGCATTCATAGCGGGCCCGTACAATGGCGCCTCAACGTGACGCTCGGGCAGCCGGGCGATCCCACCAACGACGCCACGCTCCCATGGCCCGCCGATCGCCAGCATATCGATGTCGGAACGTTGACCATCGATCACATCGAGGGTGAAGCCGAAGGCGCGTGCCGCGACGTCAACTTCGATCCGCTGGTGTTGCCGGATGGCATCGAGCCCTCGGACGACCCGCTGCTCAGCGCGCGATCGGCGGTCTACTCGCAATCCTTCACCCGGCGCGAGGGCGAGACGAAAAGCCCGAGTGCGGTTATCACCAGCGATGACGGAAAGGGGAGGTGACGATGGCGCAAGAGCAATTCCCGCTGTCCTCGCGCATCCTGCATTGGACGATGGCGGTCATGATCCTGACGATGTTGTTCATCGGCATCGGCATGGTCGCATCATTGGAGGACTATCATTGGCTGGTGTCGATCCATAAACCGCTCGGCATCGCGGTCCTGATCATGGTCGCCATCCGCCTCATCAATCGACTGATCCATCCCGCGCCGCCGCTGCCGGCCGAGCTGCCGGCCCTCGAGCGCGTCGCGATAACCGCATCGATCATTACACTGTATGTGCTGATGTTCGCGCTGCCGCTGGTCGGATGGGGCATGTTGTCGGCGGCGGGCTATCCAATCGTGCTGTATGGACCATTGACTCTGCCGCCCATCCTCCCGCATGATGCGGCGCTCTATGCGGCATTGCGAATGGCGCACACCATCCTCGCCTTGGTGCTGTTCGCGACCTTTATCGGTCACTTCAGCGGCGCGATGATGCATGCGCTGATTTTTCACGATGGGGTGTTCGAGAGCATGGCATCGTGGAGAACAAGGCCTTCCCGGAGCAGTGTCGAGGACTGACTGTCCTCGAAAGAATCAACGTATAGAGGATGCATGGCGCGAGAAGATTTCTCATTCACCAGCCCCGAAGCTGCCGGCAACGAACCAATCGAGATCGCATGCTATCGATGGCCGGCAATCGGCAAGCCGGTCGGCATCGTGCAGATTTCCCATGGGATGGGCGAGCATTCGCTGCGCTATGCCGACCTCGCCGCATATCTCAACCACGCTGGATTGCATGTCTATTCGAATGATCATCGAGGACACGGCCGTACCGCGAAGTCGAAAGAAGCTCTCGGCGATTTCGGCGCCGGCGGATGGGACGCGCTTATCGAGGACATGGCAGGGCTGACGCGCATCGCTCGCGAGCGCGAGGACAACCTGCCGGTGGTGCTGCTGGGCCACAGCATGGGCTCATTCGCGACGCAGGCCTACCTCCTCGATCACGGTGACCTCCTCGGGGCGGCTGCGCTTTCGGGATCGGCGGCGGTCGACAAGCTGGAGATGATTTCCTCGTCGGGCGATGCGGACCTCACCGCCATCAATCGCGCGTTCGAGCCCGCGCGTACTCCGTTCGACTGGCTCAGCCGCGATCCTGCGCAGGTCGACAAATACGTCGCGGACCCGCTATGCGGCTTCGGCGTGAGCGCGCGCTCGATGGCCACGATGGCGGGAGCCTCGATGCGGATCATCGATCCCGCGCAGCTCGCGCGCATCCGCAAGGACCTGCCGATCTGGATCATGGCGGGCGATCGGGACCCGATTAATCACCACCTGGAGTGGCTGCGGCCGGTAGCCGAGCGTTATCGCGCGGCGGGCATCAAGGATGTCACGGAGAAATACTACCGCGACGGCCGCCATGAGATGTTCAACGAAACCAATCGCACGGAGGTCTACCGCGATCTCCTCGAATAGCTCCGCCGCTCACTGCGGGTCTAGGGCCTAGTTGATGAAGTATCCGGAGACCCGCCACTGGCCGGCAGTATCGAGCATCGGGGTGACGGTCTCGACGGCGGCCTTCTTGTTCGCAAAAGTGGTGTCGTACTGAATAACTACATACTGGCCATCGGGGGCGCCAGGCAGAGTGGTTGAGTAATGCGCTAGCTTGAAGTTTCTCGACACCACCGCGCCCAGGGGCTTGCGCACCGCGCCGACCATCTGTTCCCAGCGATCTGCAGTGACGTGACCCTTGAAGATCTGGGCAGCCTGATCCCAACTTTGTTGATACTTGCCGTCATCGACCAGCTTCAGCCATGCCGCGGCGGCGTTCTTCGCTTGTTCCACCGCGGCTTGTTCGTCGGCGCGCACGGTCCGAATTCCGCCGCCGCAGGTCACTGCCAGTACCAGAATCGAAGCGATAGTTTTCCTGAGCATGATGGCCCTCTGTCGGGCCACATACCATGCACGCCGAAAACGGGATAGACATGCAGTTTAGTTTTCGATTCGGGCCGCAAGTATCTCCGACAGGCGCTCGGCCGGGACCTTGCGCAGCTCCGGGGTCATGAAACCGCTCGCCGCCGCATGACCGCCGCCGCCGAATTGCTCGGCCAGCTTCGACAGGTCGACCTCGCAATCGGGACTGCGGCGCAGGCTGACGCCCTGGCTGCGAAGATCGAACAGCGCGATCACGGTTTGTGTAGTGTTTTCATACAAATGCGCCGCGACCTCGCTGCTGTAGCCGAAGCAGCACGCGGCGCGGAGCGTGACGCCATTGCCCAGCTCGCGCACCACCAGCGTCGAATCCGCAAGCTCCACGCTGCGGCGCATCGCATCCTGGCCGGCGCGCAAGGCCTCGCGCAGGCGGCGCGACATCTTCGGTTCCTGCAACTTGATGATCTCGCGATACGAGGGGATGCCGCCGAGGGTCTGCACCGCGAGCGCCCAGTCGGGAGACTCGGGAATCTGGTGAATCCAGCGATCGTGATCATCGGCGATTTCGGCGAAGCGGCGAAACGCCTCGAAGTCGCGCCGCTTCTCGGCCGACGACAGCTCGTCCTCGCGCCGTTTGAGGAACTCAAAGGTCAGCCGCGCGGCGGAATATTTTTCCGATAGCACCTTGCCCGCAAACGGCACCTTGAACTCAGGCGCGTCGGCGCGCGAGACTGCGGTGCGATGGTGATCGATCCAGAACACGCGCGCGCCCGCATCGGTGAGTTCCTTCAGATGGGCGGCGGTCCGGGGCTGCGTCCATGAAAGATCGGTGATCCAGATTTCATCGGCGCCGGATTTGTCGCGCAGTTTCAGATTCTGGATCGCTTTGTCGCTTTCGTTGTTGCCGGGCAGATTCGCGAACACGTGATTGCCCTCGAAAAACCTGGCGACCGCCGCCGCTGCCATCACGCCGTCGAGGCATGATGGGCCGTGGCTGATAATCTGGATGGTGCGCGTTTTTGCCATGAGGCATCGATTGTAACGGAAGCGGCCAGCGACATCACTCCACCCGCGAATGGTTTCGCGATCAGATCGCAGGCGGCAAATCTGCTGAGCGCCTCGCGGTTCGCGCTCGCGATCGCGTGGCTGCTCGCGTTTGAGGCCGGCTATACCAGCGCCGCGGTGCTCGGAGGCATCGCAGTCGCGGGCGCGATGTCGGATCTCCTCGATGGACGCGTCGCGCGGAAGATGGGCATCGCGGGCGGCGTCGGGCGCTGGCTCGACAGCATCGCGGATATCGTTTTCATCCTCACCGCATTGACCTGCGAGGCGTGGGCCGGCGCGATTCCATTCTACATTCCCATGTTGATCGCGCTGTCGTTCTCGCAGTACGCGATCGACTCGATGCTGCTCAGCGGCGCGCCCATCAAAAGCCGCCTCGGGCACTTCGGCGGCATCATCAACTACGCGCTGGTGATCATCCTCGGCCTCGCGCCACCGCCGGCGCTTCCAGGAATCGCGCTGCGTGCGTTATGTCCACTGCTCGCGCTCTTCTACCTCGCGGCGATCGGCGAGCGCGTTGCCGGATATTTGCGCCGCAACACTTCCCGCGCGCCGATGGGTTGATGTCCTCATCACCCAGGCTGATAGTGGACTGAACCCGTGGGACTGCATCGCGAAATACGCCGTCTGCGCACCCTCGGTGCGCGTGGCTATGCGCTCCGCACCGGCAACGATGTGCTCGGAGTAGTCAACCGGGTCGCGCCCCGGCGTCATCAATGTCCATGTTGCGGATGGCGCGGCTGGAGCTTTCTGCATTACATCGGCAAGGGCTACCAGATCACCAACACGGTTTGTCCGCGGTGCAAGAGCCAGGCGCGTCAGCGCGGCTTGTACTTTTTTTTGAACGAGCTGGTTGATGAGCTTCCGGCCGGAGGACGGATTCTGCATCTGGCGCCGGAAAGATCGCTGCGCGGCGTCCTCACGCGGCGGGCCGATCTGACCTATTTGGCCGCGGACTTAAATCTGCTGGACTGGACCAACACCGGACTGCGGGCCGCGCGCGCGGATTTCACCGCGATGCCGTTTCGCGATGGCGCCTTCGCGATGATCGTGTGCTCGCATGTGCTCGAGCACATCCGTGACGATGCGGCGGCGCTGCGCGAAATCGCGCGAGTGACCGCTCCCGGCGGCCGCGTGGTCATCATGGTGCCGGCGTATGAGCCATGGAACTCGCGGCCAACAACCGAATTCGGTTTCGAAAATCCAGACTTCGACAATCATTGGCGGATGTACGGGTCTGATATTGTCGATCGAATCGCGGCGACCGGAATGACGGTAGCGACGCGCGATTTCTCGACTCTCGTGCCGGCGGAAAAATTCGAACCGTATGGGCTGGGCCCCGACACGATATTCGTCGGGACGAGGCGCTGACTACATCTCTAGTGTTTGCCGTAATCGAGCGGCACGCCTTTGCGTTGCGCCAGAATGTAGGCTTCGAGCGCGCGCAGGCGTGGATCGTTGGGATCCATGGTCTTGCCCTTGACCGGATTCTCGATGCACCACTCGATCATGTCGCGCAGCAGCGCCACGCGCTGCAGCTGGACCTGGTACTTCGGATAGGTTTCCGGATGCGTATTGGCCGCATCGGGATGGCACATATCGCAACTCACGCCGATGGTGCCGCCGAGTTTGTCGGCGCTGTGAAAAACTTCCTTGCCCTCCTGCACGAAGCGATCGGTGTTGGCCTGCCAGACCTTGAAGTCGCGCTCGTTGAAGCTCGCGTAGGTATCGCCCTGCTGAAGTGGCGGTGACTGCCTGTGGCCGGGACCGCTGATGACGGGATTGCTCGGAGCTTGCGATTTCTCGGCAGCCTGGTTCGGCGTAGGAGCTTTTGGCGCCTCGGTCGCGGTCGGCACCGGAGCGGAAGACGTTTCCGCCGCTGTGGTACTGGCCGCGGGAGATGCTTCGGTTTCCGCCGTCGATGCGCCCGCACTAGCGTCCTGCGCGACCTGCCAGTGCTGATCGGGATGCTTGCGCTCCCACTCCGCCATCAACGAATGCGTCACCGCGAGCGCCTGCGCATGCGTCATCGCCTGGCCGGGCTTCAGCCCTTTCACCTCGGTCCTGGTAACGCCATCGCACAACTCGACCACGACGCCGCCACTGTTAGTCTCAGCGGGCTGATGAGTGGGCAACTGCTGCGCGAGCGCCGGCGAACTCAGCATCGACATCGCGATGAGCGCGGTCAGGATCTTCGTGCGCGGCTTCATCAATAGCTCGCGAACTGCGGCGCCGGAGGCTTGTCGACTAGCCCGCGCGAGGTCAGGTAGGTGGCCTTTACGGTGACCGGATTGCGATCCCACAGATTGTAGATGCTGTCGGCCAGGCCGCCCGGGCGCACATTGAACTGGCCGTCGCCGACGCCGTCGAATTGATCGAACGGATCGGCGCGATTCATCTGCACTGTCAGTGGAGGAAGACCCTCCGGAGCGTAGGGCCAGGGCCATGCCGTTGAGAGCATCCCGTAAAAGCTGATGTTGTGAATCTGGTTGAACAGCATCTGGTGGGTATGGCCGTGGATGACGGTGACGCGAGGGTAGGGGCGCAGCATCTCCTGCACCTCGTCGGCATCCTCGGTCCAGAAATTCCAGTTGCGATAATATTTGTAGAGCGGCGAATGCGAGAAGATCAGCAGCGGGGTCGCGGCGTCGACTTTCGCGAGATCGTTTTTCAGCCACTCGCGCTCCTCGGCGCCGACTTCGAAGCGCGACTGGGTGCCGTTATCGAGGCCCGCCACGGTAAGCATCCGCTGCTCAGGCGTCATCTTAAGCGGGGTCCAGAAATCCTTTTCATGCACGCTCATCAGCGTGATGACGTGGACGCCCTTCCAATCGAAGGAGTAATTCGGCGGGCCGAACATCTCCTGCCACGCGTCGCCCAAGTCGAAGAACCAGTCGTGCTCGCCGACCATCATCTTAACCGGCGCCTTCAGCTCATCGAGGATTTGCTTGCCGAGCGCGAGTTCGCTGCGGCGGCCGAGCTGAGCGAGATCGCCGCCGAACAGAACGAAGTCCGGCTGCGGGTCGAGCGCGTTGACATCCTCGACGGCTTTGACGGCGGCGCGCACGAAGCGCTGGTTGAGTGTGCGCTCATAAAGATGCGTGTCCGAAATGTAGGCGAAGGTGAACGGGCGCTTGCCCGCGGCGCTCTTCGCACCGGCGGCTTTGTCGGTCGCGGCATCCGCCAGGGTGATGAGCTGAAACGAATGCGGCGGCATCAGGCCTTTGGCCGCGACCGCGCCCATCGTAGCGCCGAGCACTTTGAGGAAGCTGCGGCGATCGAGGCCGCGCAGTCCACGCAGCACGCGCTCGCGCTCCTCCATATATTTCGTTTCCACGCTCTTATGCCGAACCGCCATTGCGCGAACCTCTCTAGTCGCCGCCGAGCAGCGCCGGGTTTTCCTGCATCTGATCCGGGCCGGGTCCGATATCGCCAAACGGGCCCGCCAGCCCCGGACCGTTGCGTCCCTTGAGGCCCATCGCCGCGTCGACGTCGCGCTGCGGGCGATCGGTCTTCGCGCGCGCGAGCTGCGCCGCGTATTCGTGCTCGGCCGCATCCGCATAACGCGGGCTGGTGAGCGATTTGAGGAACGCGACGAGGTCGTCGATCTCGGGCTCCGACAGGCCGAGCGGAACAATGCCGCCGTCGAGGTACGGATTCTGCACGCCGCCCTTGTTGTAATGATCGATGGTGTCCCACAGCGTCGCTTGCGAGCCGTCGTGAAAATATGGCTCGGTCACGAGCAGGTTGCGCAGGCCCATGGTGCGGAATGCGCCGATATCATGAGGCTCCTTGGTGACGAGGAAGCGGCCGAGCTCGCTCATGTCGGTTTGAATGGCGAGCTGATCGATCTGCTCCGCCGCGTTGCCACCACCGGCAATAACCTTCAACGCATTGCGCGCCAGGCCGACGAAGTCCTGGTTGTGCGCCGACACGCCGATGTTATGGAAGCGATTGTCGCTGAACATCGGTTGAACAGGATTGACTCCGTGACACGACATACAGCGGCCCTTGCCGTTGAAGAGGGACCATCCATGCTGTTGCTGTTCGGTAAGCGCTTTGTCATCGCCGGCCATGAACTTGTCGAAGGACGAATCGAAAGCGACCTGGGTGCGCTCGAAAGATGCGATCGCCTTCACCATGTCATCGTAGTTCGGCGGATGACCGAAGACCTCGACGAAGGCCTTCTGATATTCGGGCGCGGCAGTGAGCTTGTCGACCACCGATTTTTCATCGGGCATGCCCATTTCGATCGGATTGAGAATCGGGCGCCTGGCCTGCTCCTCGAGAGTCGGTTCGCGGCCGTCCCAGAACTGCAAAATGTTGAAGGTTGCGTTGACGATGGTGGGCGCGTTGCGCTTGCCGAACTGGTTATGAATCCCCATCGAGGTGGGAAGCTGATCGGTGAAGCCTTTTTCCGGATCGTGACAGGTCGAGCAGCTCTCCTTGTCGTCGGCGGACAGGCGCCGATCGAAGAACAAGGCGCGGCCCAGCGCGATCTTCGCGGGCGGGCGCTCGAGGTTGTCATCGGGCAATACCCATCGATACAGGTCGTGCGGGAAGCCCGCCTGGCTGGCGGGCTCGGGATCGGCTAGCCTGCCGCCGGGATTGAGTCTGGGGGCGGGGCTCGCAGGGATGGCGGTTGACGCGGGAGTTTGCGCGCGGGCCGCGATCGACACGGCCACGCCGACGGATGCGAGCAAGAGGATTTGCGCCAGGGTTTTCGGACGCATCGTCACCCTAATCAGAATTAGGAGATCCGGCCTGAAACGGCCACCGCTCTCGCATAAATGCGGCACCCGAAGGCCCAAGTCAAGGTCGCGCGCCCGGAGCGAAAAACAGAGGGCCGGGGTGAGGGCGTCGCAACCCTGGTATCCCCGGCCGCTCATGAATGACTCCGCGGTCTGGCGTCATTCGTGAGCAGCCAGGGTCATAAGGCGTCGATGGCCCTCAACCCGGCCCTCTCGAAAAGTCGACGAACTACTTGCTGAAGCGGCTCAGCAAATCGTTCATGTCATTGGCGTGCTCCTCTTCTTTTTCGAGCAGGCTTTCCATTAGACGGCGGGAGGTTGGATCTTTTTCACCCAGCCAGCGAACTATTTCGGCATAGGTATCGATGGCGACGCGCTCGGCCACCAGGTCTTCCTTGATCATGGTCGCGAGATCGTCGCTGGTCTCGTATTGCGAATGGCTCCGGGTCGCGAGGCCTTCGGGATTGAGGTCGGGCTCGCCGTTGAGTTGGGTGATGCGCTCGGAAAGCTGGTCGGCGTGCAGCTGCTCGTCATTCGCATGCTGCAGGAACTCGGCCTTGACGCCCTCGGAGTTGATTCCCTTCGCGGCATAGTAATGGGCCTTATAGCGGAGGACGCAAACCAGCTCGGTCGCAAGCGCCTCATTGAGCACCTTGCAGACTTGCTCGGCATCGGCTTGATAGCCGGGGGTAACGGCGCCTTTTTCCATCTGCTTCTTGGCGCGCTCGCGGATTTTCTTGATGTCGGTGACGAAAGGATCCATAGAAGTAACCTCGGTTCGGTGAGTGGTGGTGAGTTCCGTTAATGCGGCGAAACTGAAGCCGCAGCACTAACCATCCTACCTGATTGCCGCGCAAAGTAAGAGCGACCACGGTGCTACCTTCGCGATCCCGGTTTTCCGCCGATCGGATGCGATGAATGCCTGCGCGCGGCATGCTAGTTTTCTGGCTGGCGTCACGGCCCCGCAGCCGGCGCCCCAAAACAGCATTGGAACCTCATATACTCGAACGGGCGGAGCATCCTGTCTCGCGTCGCGACATCGATCCTGATGTCCTGAAGGTGCTGTATCGGCTGATCACGGGCGGCCATCTCGCCTACCTCGTGGGCGGCAGCGTGCGCGACCTGATGCTCGGGCGGCGGCCCAAGGATTTCGACGTCGCTACCGATGCGCATCCGCAGCAGGTGCGGGATCTGTTCCGCAACTCACGGCTCATCGGGCGGCGCTTCCGCCTGGTGCATGTGTTCTTCGGGCCCAAGAACATCGAGGTCGCCACCTTTCGGAAACAGGCCGAGGGTGTCACCGTCGATGACCCGCTCATCCGGCATGACAACACCTTCGGCACTCCCGAGGAGGATGCGTTCCGGCGCGACTTCACCGTCAACTCGCTCTTCTACGATCCGCAGACTTTTCGCGTGATCGATTACGCGGGCGGCGTTCCCGACCTGCGCGCGCGCCTCATCCGCACCATCGGCGATCCCGAATTGCGCATGCGGGAGGACCCGGTGCGGATGCTCCGTGCGGTCCGCTTCGCCGCCAAGCTCGGTTTTGAGATCGAACCGGCGACGCTCGCCGCGATGGAGCAGCATCGATGCGACCTGCAGAAGGCCTCGGTGCCGCGCCTGGTCGAGGAGACTTACCGCACCATCGGGCAGACCGGCGCCGCGCGCGCGTTGGTGCTGATGGAGGAGCTCGGGCTCCTCGAGCAACTGATGCCGTGGCTGTCGGCGCATCTGAAAGCCGAGGCGCGCCCGCTCAAGGATGCGCGCACGATACGCAACCTAGCCGCGCTCGGCGAGACCATCTCGACCGGCGCCTCGCCGCCGCATGAGGTGGTGCTGGCCGCGATGTTCCTCGATTTGCAAACGGTGGGGAATCCGAGCCAGTACGTCGCGCCGCAACTGAGCGCGCTGCGCAACGGCGCGCAGTTCGACCTGGTCAGCGAGCTGCGCAGGCGCGGCTTCGCGCGGGCCGATACGGATTTCATGCGCCTCATCTTCGAGGCCTTCCCGCACATGATGCGGCCGTCGCGGCGCACCCGAAAACTGATGCGGCGTCCGTACTTCGAGAACGCGCGCCGGCTGTTCGAGCTGGTCGCGGGCACCTACGAAGCCGATCCCGCGATGCTCGCGCGGTTCCTCGCCGACCCGGACGCATACCTGGAACAGCGCCCGATTGCGCCGAGTGGCGATCCGTCCCGTCCGCGCCGACGTCGCGCGCGCCGCGGCCGCCGCCGCCCACCATGGGCACGTCGCGCGAACCCCGCCGAAGGATCGGGAGGAACCTCCTCGAATGGCGTGGATTCGGGCGGGCATGAGGTGGCATCAGAGACGCCGCATCGAGAGCCATCGAAGCCGGAATAGCACGTCCTAAGACCTCTTAAATTCTATAAACTTAAATAAGCGCGTAAATGGCGCTGTTGATGTTCATTACCGCTCGAAGTGGGTTTGTTTTTGCATTTTAATGCCCACTCCGCCCGCGTCTTCACTGGCTTCGGCGGCGTAATTTCGCCACTCCTTCGAGCTGTCCCTTCTCTCGCCAGTCGAGAGAAGGTGGCCGGTGCGATGGTCGCCCTTGATTTCCGCGACCAGCGTGCCGGACGGATGAGAGCCGGAGGGCGTCATCGCCCGACGATGTTGGAACTCCATCGCTTTGCCCAAACTCCAGCATTTATCTGATGTATTTGGCTTCGTTTCGGCATTTCGCTGGCGAGCGGCACCATGGAAGTGGGTTTGTTTTTACGCTTTCGGCACTCGACATAATGCCACCCGAGGTCCTTCGCGAAGCGCTCAGGGCGCCGCGCGACGATATCTCGCGGTGGCTTCGTTTCTGCGTTTCGCTCCGGCCACCGACAAGTTGTCTCAAAGCGCTGACCGTCCGCCACCACAGATATTGATTATTTGCCTAATGGCGTGGGAACGAAAGAGCGTCGTTCTCTCCGTGGGGGGTCGTTCGCGAACGATTCCCAGCGATAGCGCATTCGAGGAAAACAATCCGCGGACACAACCTCATTGTGTCGTCGCGAAGTGACTACACCTCGTTGTCGCGAGGCGTGACGGCGCGGGTGGCGCGGCGCGCGAAGCCGCGCGACTTGCGCCGCTTGCGTTTGACCGCTTCCTTGAGCTGCTGATCGACGAAGCCGATCAGGTACTCCTGACTGTTCGCGTCGCTCTCCGTATGGCGAATGTAGGTGCCGTCGGATTGCATGTCCCACGCGCATTCGTTGGGCGCGAGCTGGCAATCGAGCACCGCGCGCAACTCCTTGCGCAGCGCGGGATCCTCGACCGGCGCGATGACCTCGACGCGGCTCTCGAGGTTGCGCTTCATCAGGTCCGCCGACCCGATGAAATATTCCTCGGCGCCGCCGTTGCGGAAATAGTAGATGCGCCCGTGTTCGAGGAAGCGTCCGACGATACTGACCACCCGCACGGTCTCGGAAAACCCGGCCAGCTGCGGGCGCAACCGGCAGGTATCGCGAATGATGAGGTCGACTTTCACCCCGGCGATCGCGGCGCGGTAGAGCGCGCGGGTCACATCGACGTCCTCCAGCGCGTTGCATTTGAGCTGGATGAGCCCGGGCGATGACGCCGAGTGGAGTTTGATCTCGCGATCGATCTTCGCGATCAGCGCATGCTTGAGAAAGGTCGGCGCCGGCAGAATCTTCTTATAGACGCGGCCGGGCGCATAGCCGGTGGTGAGATAATTGAACAGCTGGGTCAGGTCCTGCCCGATGATCTCGTCGCAGGTGAGCAGCCCGTAGTCGGCATAGAGGCGCGCGGTACCCGGATGATAGTTGCCGGTCCCGATGTGCGCGTAGCGGCGCAAGCCGTTGTAATCCTGCCGCACCACCAGGATCACCTTGCTATGGGTCTTGAGCCCGACCACGCCATAGGTCACATGAATGCCGAAGTCCTCGAGCTGCTCGGCGAACTGGATGTTGGCGGCCTCGTCGAAGCGCGCCTTGAGCTCGACCACCACCGCGACCTGTTTGCCGTTGCGCGCCGCATCGCACAGGTAGCCGATGATCTCGGCGTCGCTGGAGGTGCGGTAAAGGGTCATCTTGACCGCGCGAACTTTGGGGTCCTCGCTCGCCTCGCGCAGAAATCGCGCGACTGAAGTCGAGAACGATTCGTAAGGATGCATCAGCAGGATCGATCCGGCCTCGCGAATCGAATGAAACACGTTGCGATGCGCGGGCAGGCGCGGATGGTCGACCGGATGATGCGCCGGATCGTGCAGCGTGGGGTCATCGATGCCGCTGAGCTCCATCAGGTCACGCATCTGCATCATGCCGTCGGTGTCGAAGACGTCCTCGCGTTCGTCGAGGCCGAGTTCCGCGGCGAGCATTCCGCGATGCGTCGCGTCCATTCCCTTGGCCACTTCCAGTCGCACGATGGGCGAGAAGCGGCGGTCGCGCAGCTCGGATTCAATCAGCGCGAGCAGGTCGTCAGCTTCTTCCTCGTCGCGCTCGGTATTGGCATTGCGGGTGACGCGGAAAAATTCGCATGAGGTGACTTCCATGCCGGGAAAGAGCAGGTCGAGATTGTCGTCCATGACGTCTTCGAGCGGCACGAAGCGATGCTCGGCGCCGACTCGCATGAAGCGCGAAATGCCATGTCCGATCGGGACTTTCACCCGCGCCATCACGGAGTCGGTTTCGCCGGGATTGCGCACCGTTACCAGCAGGTTGAGCGACAGGTTCGAGACGAACGGAAACGGATGCGCGGGATCGAGCGCCTGCGGGGTGACCAGCGGAAAAACATTCTTGATGTAGTTCTCGCGCAGCTCCTTCTGTTGCTCGGGCTTCAGGCTCTGATAGGAATCGATCACGATGTTGCAGGCCGCGAGCTCCTCGACCAGCTCCGGCAGCATCGCGCGCTGGCGCGCCTCGATCTCGCGCAGGCGCTCGTAGCATTCGGCGATCTGCTGCTGCGGCGTGCGCCCATCGGGCGTGAGCTCATGCACCCCGGCGACCACCTGATGCTTGAGGCCGCCGATGCGCTTCATGAAAAATTCGTCGATAGTCGCGCATCCGATGGCCAGGAACTTCACTCGCTCGAGCAGCGGATTGGTGTCGTCCTCGGCCTCGGCCAGCACCCGCTGATTGAAGGCGAGCCAGGTCAGCTCGCGATTTAGGTAAAGCTCGGGAGAATTGAGCGGGTCGTGATGAAGATGCCCGGCGCCATCCAGAGCGCGATCGTGATCATTCCCGTTCGGCGCCAAGCCATTGCCGTGCGTGAGCGGCGGTGGCGTGGCCGGTTCCGTCGAAGAAGTCACGCCGGCTTCTTTACGCGGTGTCATATCCATTGCCGATGAGGCGTTTAAACTCGGATCGTCAGCCCCAGCTTGGTCAGCCATAAAAGCAGATCGCCTCGGTTACGGTCGGTTCCTATTATGCGTAAGGTCTCGGCTTGCGCAAATTGTATCATCGTTAAGGCTTTGCGTCCTTTCCCTTTTAGCCGCCTAGTAGGCCCTACGCTAGCTTTCTTAACATCCGGACTGGCCGCGGGTCGATGCACGTTCGAATTTGGCGATCTTCGATGCGCCGATCTAAAGTGCATCTGCGATCGGTGGAGGAACCTCAATGAGTGATGCGCGCAATTATTGGCAACTAATCATGGCGGCGCCGGCCGACAAACTCGCGCGCACGGTGCGCGAAGCCGAAGATGCCGGCCTCGAAGGAATCTGGGTGCCGCAACTCTATAGTCCGCCGTTCGTGACCCTGGCTGCCGCTGCGATGGCGAGCGATCGGCTGCTGCTCGGCAGTGGCATCGCGCTCGCCTTCACCCGCAGTCCGGTCGAAACGGCGCTGAACGCGCTCGATCTCGACACCATCAGCGGCGGGCGCACGGTGTTGGGCCTCGGCACCAGCATCCGCAGTTTCAATGAAGACGTGCATGGCGTCACCTATGGCAAACCGGTCGCGCATCTGCGCGAGGTAGTGGAAATCGTCCGCGCGGTCACTACCGGTGGGCATACCGGCAAGCTGGGAAAAATCGAGGGCAAGTATCATACGCACGACCTGCGCGATGCGCGGTTCGGCAAGCCGGTGCGCGAGCGCATCCCGATTTGGGTGCCGGCGTTGTTTGAAAACACGGTGCGGATGGCGGCCGAAGTTGCCGACGGCCTCATCGGGCATCCGGTGTGGTCGGCACGATGGGTCGCGAATGAAGCCTCGCGCACTCTTGCGGAGGCGCTCGCGAAGACCGGCCGCAAGCGCGCGGACCTGAAGGTGAATCTATGGATTTACACTTGCATCAATAAGGACCGGCAGCGCGCCATCGACGACGCGCGCGGCACCGTCGCGTTCTACGCGCAAATCGCCCAGTACGAGAAATATTTCGCCGCGCACGGTTTCGGCGCGCAGTCGCGTGCGATTCGCGAGGCCGCCTCGCGCAAGGATTTCGACGGGATGAAAAAGGCGGTGCCGGACGAGATGGTGACGACCTTCGCCATCGCGGGCACTCCCGACGAGGGCCGCGAGCGGGTCGAGGAATTTTGGAAGGTGGCGGATTCGATCACGCTGTCGCCGCCCAATTCGCTAATCGATGGCGCGAGCATCGCGTCCTACCAGAAAGCCATCGCGGAAACATTCTACGGGAGGTAGCGGCTCCGGATTTACGGCGCGGAGGCTTCTTTTACCGGGGGCTTCGTGACCACGATTTTTACCGGCGCGACGCCTTCCTTTTTGGTGATGCCGATTTCCCTGGCCGCATCTTTCGATAGATCGATCTTGCGTCCCGGCACGTAGGGCCCGCGATCGGTCACTGTCACGGTGGTCGATTTGCCGGTCTTGAGATTGGTGACCTCGGCGGTCGATCCGAGGGGAATCGTTTTCGCCGCCGCGGTATGATCATGATGATCGAAGGTGTCGCCGTTAGCGGTGGTCTGACCATCGAAGCCATCGCTCCCGCCGTAGAACGACGCCTTGCCGGTGATGACCTTCTTCTTCGACGTCGCAGGCGTCGAGTCACGCGACGTGGTGGATTGTGCCAGCGCGGGACTCGCGATGAGGGTGAGGCAGACAGCCGCGAACCATCCCGCCGCACGGCCGCCCTTAACCAGAAGTAATGAACTCATCCAAACAATTACGCCGGAGCGATACCTCGATCGCAACCGCCCTCGATAATCACGGGTTCGCCGCGCGCAGTCGCTAAACGCGCCGGGCCCAGCGCTTGGCCCAGTCATCGAGCGGCGCGATCGATGCGAGCAGGTTCTCGCCGTCAGGGGTCAGGCCGTAGCCGCCGGCCGTGTGCGCGATGATGCGCGCTTCGCGCAACTCGCTGATGCGCTGATTGAGCACGCTGGGGGACATCGTATCGCAGCGCGCCTGCAGCTCGGCGAAAGTGAACGGGCCGCGGCGCAGCTCCCACAGGATCCGCAGCATCCAGCGGCGGCCGAGCAGATCGAGCAGGGCCATTATGGGGCGTCCGGTGCGGGAGCCGCGAACCGGTCTTCCTGGTTTCGGAATCATGGTCTGCTGCTTGTACTACTAAATTCGTAGTGATAGCAATGTACTACGGAAATCGTAGTATCGATTTTCCCGCCAGTCTTTTTCAGGAGTATGAGCAATGCCGGAAAACCATCCCTCTCGACCCCGAATAACTCCCCTCGAGGCGCCCTTCGCGCCGGAAACCGCCGCCGAACTCGCACGCTGGCAGCCCGGCGCGTTACCGCCCATCGCACTCTTTCGCACTATCGTGCGTAACCTGCCGCTCGCGGGTGCGATGTATCCGCTGGGGTCCTACTTTCTCGGGAAAAATTCGTCCCTCAGGGTCCGCGATCGCGAGATCGTGATCGACCGGGTGTGCGCGCGCTGCGGCTGCGAGTACGAATGGGGCGTCCACGCGCGCATCTTCGCCAAAGCCGCCGCGCTCGACGCCAATCAACTCGCGGCAACGGTCGCCGGCGATGCTGATTGGTCAGGCTGGACGGAGACCGATCGATTGCTGATCCGAATGGTCGATGAGCTTCATGATTCAGGGCGGCTGAGCGATGATTTGTGGACCGCGATGGCGGCTCGATGGACCTCCGATCAGTTGCTCAATCTGATCGCTCTGGCCGGCTGGTACCACGTGATCAGCTTCGTCGCCAATGGCGTCCGCGTGCCGCTGGAGGAGTTCGGGGAGCGCTTTCCTGCGCGCGACGCCACTAGGAGTGGATGCGGCGGCGTGCGTTCACGCTGATCAGCAGGCCCATCGCGGTCATCATCGTGAGGACGGAGGAACCGCCGTAGCTGACCAGCGGCAGCGGGATGCCGACCACCGGCAACATTCCGGTCGTCATCGCGATGTTGATGGCGACTTGCCAGAACACGATGCCGGTCAGACCGAGAGCGAGCAGCGCGCCGAAGCGATCGCGCGCGTGTTGCGCGATCCAGGTTCCGCGCGCGATCAGACTCGCGTAGAGAAAGAGCAGCACGATCGACCCGACGATACCGAACTCCTCGGCGAACACCGCGAAGATAAAATCGGTGGTTTCCTCGGGCAGGAAATTGAGGCGCGCCTGGGTGCCCTTCATGAAGCCCTTGCCCCAGGTGCCGCCCGCGCCGATCGCAATTTCCGACTGGATGATGTGATAGCCCGAGCCGAGCGGGTCGGCTTTCGGATCGATGAAGCTCACCAGCCGCTGGCGCTGGTACGGTTTCAGATAGTGCCAGCTCACCGGCGCGGCGAGCATCGCGGCCAGCCCCAGCGCCACCATCGTGCGCCAACTGAGTCCGCTCACGAATACCAGCGTCACGCTGATGAGGACCAGCACCAGCGCGGTGCCGAGGTCGGGTTGCTTGAGCACCAGCACCGCGGGAACCCCGAGCATCACCGCCGGGATGATCATCTGGCGCAGACGCCATCCGCCGCGCGGTGGCTCCTCGCGCAGGTAACGGACCATGACGAGCACGATCGCAAGCTTGGCTAGCTCCGATGGCTCAAGGTGGAAGAATCCGAGATTGATCCAGCGCCGCGAGCCGCCGGTCGAATGCCCGATCACCGCAACCGCGATGAGCAGCGCGACCGATGCCGCATAGATCGGATACGAATAGGTCAGCATCGCGCGATAGTCGAAGAACAGCGCACTCACCATGATGATGGTGCCGATCAAAATCCACAGCAGTTGGCGCGTCACCAGTCCATTCAGCGCATGATGACTGCTCTCATATGAGGCGCTCATCACGCTCAGCACGCCGATGCCGGCCAGCGCGAGGACGCTCAGGAACAGCGTCCAGTCGAAATGGCTGAGCAGCCTGCGATCGATGGCGGGCATCAGTTTTCCCGCTCGGCAACTTTGGGATCGGGCACCGCATTGGTCAGGTCGGGAGTGCTCGCGGGATTGGGCGGATTTAACTCGAAGAAGCGTTTCATTACATCATGGATGACCGGGGCGGCCGCGCTGCCGCCATGGCCGCCGTGCTCGATGATGCAGGCGACGGCGATCTGCGGATGGTCTTTGGGCGCGAACGCGATGAACCATCCGTTGTCGCGATACTTGTAGGGAATCTTGTCTTCATCCTCCCCCGATTCGAGGTTGGCAGATTGGTTGCCGACGACCTGCGCGGTGCCGGATTTTCCCGCCACCTCGATGCCTTCGAGCTGCGCCTTATGCCCGGTGCCGCCGGGGCTGTTAACCACGTCGGACATCGCGTTGCGAATCTCGGTGATGACCTCGGGATCGAATGCGATGCGATCTTCGATGATCGGTTCGTAGGTCTTCGTCGGCGCCCCATCGAGGCCTTCAACCTCTTTGACGAACTGCGGCCGGTAGCGGATGCCGCCATTGGCGACGATCGACGCCACCTGCGCCATCTGCATCGGCGTCGCGGTGACATAGCCCTGTCCGATTGCCACCGAGAGTGTCTCCGCCGGATACCATCGCTCGTGGTAGCGCTTCTGCTTCCACGCGCTCGATGGCATAGTACCGCCCTTCTCGTTATCCAGCGCGATGCCGCTGCGCTCGCCGAGGCCCATCAGATGCGCCCAATGAGACAGCTTGTCGATGCCGAGTTTTTCGCCGACCTGGTAGAAGAACACGTCGCATGAGGACACGATCGCGCGATGCAACTGGATGGCGCCATGCCCGTGCTTGCGCCAGCAATGATAGGTGCGCCCGCCAAACCATAATCCGCCGTTACATTCGTAAGTGGTCTCGGGGGTAAGAGTTTTCTCCTCCATGCCGGCGATCGAGTCGACAATCTTGAAGGTCGACCCCGGTGGATAGGCGCCCTGGATGACGCGATTTTGCAGCGGATGATCCGGGTCGGTCATCAGCTTGTGCCAGTCCACCGCCTTGACTCCGCCGCCGAAGATGTCGGGGTCGAAAGACGGGTTGCTGACCATCGAGATGATGTTGCCATTGTTGGGATCGAGCGCGACTATGGCGCCCATCTTCCCTTGCATCGCTTGTTCGGCCGCCTGCTGCACATCGAGATCGAGCGTCAGCACGATGCTCTGCCCGGGGTGGTCGGGAATTTCCTTCAGCACCCGCAGCCTGCGCCCGACCGAATCGACCTCGATTTCCTGACCGCCGGCCTCGCCGCGCAGAAACGGCTCCCATCCGCGCTCAAGGCCGAACTTCCCGATCTCGTCACCGGACTTGTAGCTGGCTTTCATGAGATCTTCGCGATCGACCTCGCCCACATAGCCGAGCAGATGAGCTGCCAGCGAGCCGTACAGGTAATGCCGCGCGGGTGTAATTTCGAGGCTGACGCCGGGCAGGTCCAACTGATGTGTTTCCAGCGCGACCACCTGCGGCCATTCGAGGCGCTCTTCGACAGTCACCGGCTCGTATTCGGGGCGGCCTTCATCGTCGGCGGCATCGAGCTTCGCCTTGATCCCGGTCTGACCGAGGAGCGTCTCGAGGCTCTGTATCGTTTGCGGCAGGTCGTCCGAGTCTTCGGGAACGATGACGGCATTAAATGATGGATGAGTATCGACCAGGGGGCGATGACGGCAATCGAAGACCAGGCCGCGCGGGGCGGTAACGCGTCGAATCCGGATGCGATTACGATCGGCGAGTTCGGTGAACTCGGAATTCTTGATGACCTGCAGGTAGTAAAGACGAACGGCAACCGCGGACAGCGCGGCCATCATCACGGCGGAAATGATAACGATGCGAAGTTCCAGCTTTGGAACTGGCCGATTATTTTTCTGGCGGCGAGAATACGCCAATGGAGCAGCCCCAACCCTCTTCTAATGAGAGAGTATCGGGAGAAGGTCGCGGGCGCAATTATTACCGCGCGTTCGCCGTCGCGAGGGCGGCGATCCTGGTCGGGGTCGTTCGCGAAGTCAAAGGCAGGCCGGAACGTCGTCGTAGGTGCGGCCCTTCAGATGGCGGCCGGTTTTGCTTTTGTGCACGCCACCCCACTGTTTGAAGAAGAACGACACCTGTGCAGCTCTAGTTTGCCGAAGTATCGAGAGGACCCATTCTTTTTTCATCGGGCGCGCACCATGACCGCTTTCGCTGCCAACGATAACCCAGTCGATTGCGCTCAGATCAATGTGGCCGAGGTCTTCGAGAAGGGGCTCGATCGAAAGGAAGCGAACGCTCGCCGGTGTGCGTTGTAAACTCTCCAGGCGGGGCAATCCGTGTTCGCGATCTTCTACGCTTACGCCGAACCAGACCTGGCGAAGCGACGCCATCCAGCTCAACTCACCCGAGAGAAGCTCGCGCAGTCGCTCATGCCGCTTGGTGAGGATCTGGTAGGTGTGCCAGGGCGCAGCCTCCATCACCCGGCCAACCTTCGCGATGAAATCGACTGGGATGTCGTCGTGAAAGAGATCGCTCATCGAATTCACGAAAATTCGCTTAGGCACGCGCCACTTGAGCGGGACCTCCAGCTTCTCCGGCACGAGGCGAAGGTCGAAACCTTGCTCGAACGGATGGCGCGGGACGCCGCGAAACCTCTCCGCGAAGGTTTCGGCGTAGCAGTGCTTGCAGCCGGGGCTGATCTTGGTGCATCCGCGAACCGGATTCCAGGTCGCATCGGTCCATTCTATGGCGCTGTGCTCGCTCATTAGTCACAAAACCTTCACTCTTAGTATGGGCGAATATAAAGCGAAAGCGGTAACGGCGTCAACGGCTCAACCAATACCATCCGTCGCGGGTTAAAAACACGGCACCGTTGCTTTGAATTAAGCAGGAATTCTGAAGTCACGGAGTGGGTCTCCAACGCGCTAGCCATTCGCAAGCTGGGCGACCGCGCGCCACTCACACAATCCGATGACGCTGATGCGGCCCTACTTCTTCTTGGCTGGTTGAGGCTGAACGCAGTTCGAGGTGCGTTCGTAGTGGGAAACTCGCATCCGATAGGTCTCGCACTTGAGTTTGCTTGGGAACGGTCCTCGCCGGGTGGCGCCACCATTGAGGTTCAGCGCCAGGAAGTACCATACCGCGATGGTGAAGATGCTCTTTTTCACACGCTACTCGCGGTCGGGGCGCGCGGGGCGCAGACCTACCATGCGCATCGTCCCCGACATCAAGGAGAATACCATCGGCGCTACGATAGCCGAGATCAGCGCTTGCAGCGCCAGCGTCGGCAGCGCATCGCTGATCGCCGCGCCGGAGCCGCGTCCCGAGGTGATCGCGATCGCGCCGAAGCCCGCCAGCATCACCGCGAAGAAGACCACCGTCGCTCCGACCAGCGCGTTGGTCACCAGTAAGCGGCTCGATACTTCATAGGTCAGCAGAAACACCCCGGTCATCAGGAAAGCATTCATGCCGAGGGTAGTGCCGGACATCGCATCGGTGGCGTAGCCGATTGCGAAAGCGAGCAGCGCCGGAATCGCACCATGATGGCGCAGGCCGAGGTCGACGGTCAGGATGATGATCAGATTCGGGATCAGCGCATGAAACGGAAACCAGAGCGGAGCCGCCGTCTGAATCAGCAGTGCGATGTAGGTTGCGATCGCGAACAGGATAAACATCCGTACCACTCGCTAGCCTTTGGTCGCCGGGAGTCCGCTATCGGGTTGCTCGGGCATTTGGGTCACCACCAGCACCTGCTCGAGGCCGCGAAAATCCAGCGCCGGCGCGATCGTTACGCTGAGGAACATTCCGGGCCCTTCGCCGCTCACGCTCTTGATGGTGCCGATCAGCAATCCGCGAGGAAAGATGCCGTCCAGTCCCGAGGTCACGATGACATCGCCCGGGCGCACGTCCTGCGAGCGCTCGACATACTTCATGGTGATGCCATCGTCGACGACGCCGGCGACGATCCCGCGCGCGCGGGTGCGTTGATCGAATGAATCGAGCGCTGAGTTGTGGTCATCGATGATCAGCACCCGCGCCGCATGCGGGCTGACCGCGATGACTTTGCCGACCACGCCTTGAAACGAGAGCACCGCCATCCCCGGCTTCAGTCCGCTCGCCGCGCCTTGGCTGATGACGAGGGTGCGCGCGAGACCGTTCGCATCGCTACCGATGACACTGGCGGCGATCGAGTTGCCGCCCAGCACATCGTGAAGATCGAGTAACTCCGAGAGATGGCGATTTTCCGTTTCGAGCTCGACCAGCCGGCTCTGGTTGGTTTTCAATTCGGCGAGCTCGGCTTTGAGCCGCTGGTTGTCCGCGCGGACGTTAACCAGGTCAAGGTAGTTGCGCACGAAACCGGTGCCGCCGTGGGCGATTTGGTTGAGCGCTTCCTGCAGCGGGCTCAGCAGGGTCAGCATCACGCCGGCTGGGCGCGACGCGATATCGCCCGGCTTCACCCCGCTCGAGATGAGATGAAGCGACAGTATCATCAGCACTCCGCTGGTAAGACCCACGCGGTAGCGCCACAGCAAAGTACCTTTCACGTCTGCGCCTTGACCCGGAGCTGCGCCGGCGCGCGGCCGTTAATCGACGGTCACGTCACGCAGCAACGACAGCTCATCGAGCACCTTCCCCGCACCCATCACCACGGCAGTCAGCGGATCATCGGCCAGCGTCACCGGAAGACCGGTCTCTTCACGCAGCAGGACATCGAGATTACGCAGCAGCGAGCCGCCGCCGGCCAGCACAATTCCTTTGTCGACGATATCCGAGGCCAGCTCGGGCGGAGTTCGCTCCAGCGCGATACGCACCGATTCGACTACCTGGCGCACCGGTTCCATCAGCGCCTCGCGAATTTCCTCGTCGGTGATCTCGATGATTTTCGGCGTGCCGGCCACCAGGTCGCGGCCCTTTATCTCCATGGTCTGGATCTCATTGCCGGGATAGGCAGACCCGATGGTGATCTTGATCAGCTCGGCGGTGCGCTCACCGATCAGGAGGTTATATTTCCGTTTGATGTGCTGGATGATCGCTTCATCCATCTTGTCCCCGCCGACGCGAACCGAGCGCGAAAACACGATTCCCGAGAGCGAGATGACCGCGACTTCGGTGGTGCCGCCCCCGATATCAACGATCATGTTGCCGACCGGCTCGGTGATGGGGAGTCCAGCGCCGATCGCGGCCGCCATCGGCTCTTCGATGAGATAGACCTCGCGCGCGCCGGCGGATTCGGCGGACTCGCGCACCGCGCGTTTTTCCACCGCGGTAATGCCGAAGGGGACGCAGATGACGATACGCGGCCGCGGGCGGACCAGGGTTTTGCCGCTATGAATCTTCTGAATGAAGTAGCTGAGCATGTTCTCGGTAATCTCGAAGTCAGCAATGACGCCGTCTTTGAGCGGGCGTATCGCGACGATCGAGCCGGGCGTGCGGCCGAGCATCTTTTTGGCATCGGCGCCGATGGCGAGCACGCGGCGCGCGCCACGGGAATCCTTTTGCACCGCAACCACCGAGGGCTCGTTACATACGATGCCTTCGCCCTTGACGTAGATGAGAGTGTTGGCAGTGCCCAGATCGATTGCGAGATCGTTGGAGAACCATCCGAAAATAGCGTTCAAGACCACATCGGCACCCCTTGCCTGCGAGTTTCAGGCGTGGAGAACATGATCATTGTTATAGCGGCGCGCGAAACAGGAAGGCCAACCACCAAGGCGTCAAGCAAAAGACGCGCCCCGCCCCAATCATCCGCTCGTAGGTTACAGACTACTTCGCGATCAGGCAAGTAAAGCGCCCATTTGGCGTTGAAAATTACCTCACGTATGATGGATTCCCAATGTTAGATCGGATGCGTAGCTGGGGGCGCTCGACAGCCATCAAAGTGCTGTTCGGGTTCTTGATATTGGCGTTTGCGTTTTGGGGCGTCGGAACCACCCTCGCGATGCGGGTGCGGCCGGTTGCCACCGTCAATGGCAACCGCATTCTGGCCAGCGAAATCGACAACCAGAGCGATCAGATCAAGCGCACCCTGACGCAGATCTATGGTCCCAATGCGGAGCAGCTTCTGCATAGCATCAATCTGCGCCAGGAAGCTCTCAATCAGATCATCGAGGATCGTCTGATCGCCGATGAGGCGCGCCATCTCGGGATTCGTGTCAGCGACGATACCCTCGCCGATAGCATCGCCGCCGATCCCAAGTTTCAGGAAGGTGGCAGCTTCGACGCGCAGAAGTATCAGGAAATCCTGCAGGCTAACGATCTGCTGCCGAGCGACTACGAAAACGCGGTGCGTGGCTCGCTGATGCGTGGGGCGCTGCAACAGATGGTCAGTCAGGGCGTGCAGGTGAGCGACGCCGATGTGCGCCATGCGTATGACTTGCGCGACGAAAAGATCAAGCTCGCCTACGTCGAGATTCCCTATCAGGACTTCGTCGCGAAGGTTTCCTCGACCCCCAAACAGGTCGAGGACTATTACAACGCGCACAAAGATCAGTTCAAAGAGCCCGAACAAATCAAGGTGGCGTATGTCCAGTACGACCTTGCGATCCTCGGCGGCAAAGTTACCCCCGCCGACAAGGACATCGAGGCTTACTACAAAACCAATCTGGCCAAGCTCTACTCTCATCCTGACCAGGTCCACGCGCAGCACATTCTGATCGAGGTTCCCTCGGGCGCCACTGCGCAGGAAAAGGAAAAAGCCAAAGCCAAGGCCGAGGAAGTCCTGAAGCAACTGCGCAAAGGCGCCGACTTCGCAAAACTCGCCAAGGCCGATTCCAATGACCCCTCCAATCGCGACGCCGGCGGCGACCTTGGCACCTTCGGACGCGGTCAGATGATCAAACCTTTCGAGGATGCGGTCTTCTCGATGAAGCCGGGCGAGCTGCGGTTGGTGGAAACCAAGTACGGCTTTCATGTGGTACGGGTCGACTCATCGAGCCCCGCGCATGTCGACAAGCTGCCGGAGGTGCGGCCGCAGATCATCGAGGCGTTACGCGCCGAAGCCGGCGGTAAAGTGGCGCGACAGGCTCTCGACGAGGATGTCACCGCCGCCATCAACGGCGCCGACCTGGAAGCCCTCGCGAAGAAGCGCGGCCTCGAGGTGATCGAGACCCCGTCGTTCTCCACTGTCGATGCGTCCGCGGTCTTGCACGATCAGAAGCTCATCGATGCCGCCTTCAAACTTGACCTCGGCCAGGTTCGCGCAATTCCTGGTGACAAGGGCGCGGCGCCATACCTGCTAAAACTGGTTGCGCTGAACCCTGAGCATGTCCCGCCCTTCAAGGACATTGAGGCGAAGGTTCGCGACGCTTACATTCGTTCGAGCGCGGAATCGCAGGCCCAGGCCAGAGCGCAGGACCTCCTCAAGCAAATCAAGACCGCGGCTGATTTCGACAAGATCGCCCAGGCCAACAAGCTGTCGGTTCATCAGACCGATGCGTTCGTGCGGTCCAGCGAAACGGTGCCGGAAATCGGATCGTTCCCCGAAGTCACCGACGCCGCGGGCGTGGTGGACAAGGTTCCCGGCGTCATCGATCGCGTGCTGCAGAATAAGGGCGACGCCTATATCTTCGAGGTGACGGCGCGCACTCCTCCGGGCGCCGAGGACTGGAAGACCGCGCAGACCGATTTCACCTCGGAGTTCGTGCAACAGGCCCGCGCCGAGGCGTGGACCCGCTTCATCGAGGCGCTGAAATCACGCGCCAGGATTACCGTCGATGCCAACCAGTTCGCACAAGGCGGGCCCTCCGACAATTGACTATGAGTTCGCAGGACGAGCCTTTATCGCGAACTAAAGTCGACACCGCGGAATTCTTTTTCGACGGCTCCGGCCTGAGCGCGCTGGTGGTGCACGGCTTGACCGGCACGCCCTACGAGATGCGCTATCTCGGCGAGCAGCTTGCCGCGCGGGGAATTCGCGTGCGCGGAGTGCGCCTCGCGGGACATGCCACGGCGCCCGAGGATCTCGGCGCGACGACCTATGATAACTGGTATGAAAGCGTGGTGCGGGGATTCGAGGAGCTGCGCTCTTACGGCGATCCTAATATCGTGATCGGGCTGTCCTGCGGCGCGGTGCTGTCCGCGCGCCTGGCTGAGGACCAACCCGAGGCCGTCTCCGGCCTTGTCATGCTGGCTCCGGCGTTTTTCCTGCCATGGCGCCAGGCGCTGCTCATCAAGGCGGTCAGTCTGCTGGGTCCGATTACGCGGAGCCTCTACCTGCAAAACCATCAAGGCTCCGATATCCACGATCAGAGCGCGGCGCTGGTTCATCCGACCTGCAGGCTGATGCCGCTGAGCGCCCCCAACGAACTGCTGAAGCTCTCGGCTCTGGTGCGTGCGCGGCTCGATCGCATCAAGCAACCCGCGCTGATCATGCACAGCACAGGCGATCATACCTGTCCCGCGCAGAAGAATGTCGACTTCGTGATGGGGCATCTTGGCAGCGCGCAGAAGCGCGCGGTGATGCTCGAGCAGAGCTACCACGTAATCACGGTCGACAGCGACAAGGACCGCGTAGTGTCCGAGGTGCTGGCCTTCGCCAATCAGTTCCGCGCCCCGACGCTGCGCACCGTCAACGCCTAGCGAGGCGAGGTACTGGCCGAATTAGATTAGGCCAGTACCGAGGCGCACCCTCCGTTGACATCAGGTGGACGGATTTGTATGTGCTATCGGGCAGCGGAGGGATTCGAACTTGAAACCTCGTCCATCGCTGCTCGGCCCAAAAGTTTTTCTGACGACAGCGCTACTGCTTATAACAACCGGATGCTTTGACCAGAGCACGCGGGTACCCGAAGCACCTGTTGCGACCAGCGGCGTGAACTCGTGTACGGGACAACATGGAGTGTTCGTTCCGACCGGCGAAACGGAAGGCTCGCGGGCTGATCATAAAAGTCAAGCAGAAATTGGTGCCGGCTGGGGAGGTGCGTGCGGTCCGGAGTTGTACGATCCAGACAAAGGAACCTTCTCCAGCGCCGATCTCTCGGGCGCCGCTCACAACGAAGAAACCGCCATCGTGCTCACCAATGGCAGAGTCCTTCTCGCTTGCGCTGGGACTGCCGCTGAACTCTACGACCCGAAGTCGGGCCAGTTCAACCGGACCGACGATATGCTCGAACGAATGGACTTGTGCAGCGGGATGCCATTGAAGGATGGGCGAGTCCTCGTGATGGGGGCCACGAACCTGGCTAGCACAACCCCACGAAGTTGCCACCTGGCGAGCGCAGATTTTACGACCCAGAGCCGCAGACCTTTTCCTGGCTCGACAATCCGCCGCTCGACATTAGCTATCCGGTACCTGCATCCGTCGATGACAGTCGGATTCTGATATCGGGGGTGGTCGGTGCTGACTGCTTCAATGTCCTAAGCAGCGAAATGTTCGACTCCGCGGGCAACAAATTCTCCGTGTTGGGAGCCCAGCATCCGCATCGTACCGGCTTCACGGCTACCACTCTCAATGATGGAACAGTGCTCATCGCCGGAGGGTCCAGCAGTTCCCTGCCTTATGCCGACCGGCGCGCGGTATTGTTCTGCCCTTAGTTCGGCTGCGAAGGATCCACTATATCGGCCGATGCATTTGCTGTTCGTCCAACTCCACCCGATGCAAGTGCTCGACGGTCTCCTTCCAAACATCAGGACCAATCCCAATGTCGCTGCGAAACGGGTACTGGAGTTCAAAGAGCAGGATCAGCATCGACGTTATGAGGACCGCCACCGCCGAGGTCATCAGCAGATGCGTGTGCTCATTCTTGAGTCCGAAGAGCCAGCAAAATCCGATGACGCAAGTTGCGCCGATGAACAATACCATCCATTCCAGCCTCGAAACGGCTCTCCCATTGCCTTCGATGCGCCGCTGGCGATCGTCATGCAGCCCGGTGAGATGCTCCAGGGTGGCGGCTTGCGCGTTGGATTCGCCCGCGTTTGAAGGCACGTAGGTGCCGGTAGTGGCGAGGGCATCAGCCAGCTTCCTGTCCGCAACAGTGTCGGAAGCTCCGCCGCGCATCGCTTGCCACTCGCGGTCGATCATCGCCTGCGCATAATCGAGCACGTCGTTTCGCACGCGTTCCCGCACCGGCGCCGGAAGACCGACCGCGGTGTGCCACGCGTCGGCAGCGGCGGCCGATTCGTGCGCGACCAATTCGCGCGTCTCGGAGAAATGCTGCCATACGATGACGGTGAGGAACCCGAGTACTACCGCGTAAAGGGTCCCAACTACCGCGATGATGAATCCGCCGACCTCATTGTGTTGGACGAAGTCCTGACTGCGGAAGCGCCGGTGTACGTATAGCTGTCCGCCGCACGCGGCGCTGACCGCGACACTGATAGCGAGCAAAAGCAGGACGGCGGAGGGAATGCGGTAAAGCAGCGTCATCGGCGATGGCGCCACCCGCATTCAAAGGATGAAGAAAGATCGATCAGCTCAGCTCCCCTGGCGGCCGAGGTCGTAATACTCCTCCATCAGGTACTTGACGTCGGGACGATTGAGCACCTCGATGAAGCAAATCTCATTGGCGGCGTTGAGATCGATGATCAGCATCCCTTCCATGGCGGGCAACTCGACGTGATTGTGAACCTTGACCTCGCTGGCGGTCGCGAAGCTCGCGCAGTTCTCGTCGCCACAATCGCAAACCGATTCGATGCGTAATTTGGGCAGCTGTTCAACCAGCGGATCGGCGCCGGCTTCGCGCAGCAGCGCTGCCATCTCATCGAGCAAATCGGGAAGAACCTCGCTCACCATCGGTGCTGGCATAGTGGCTCAATCTACACGCCGCGGGTGTCTGGTGGCCAGATGTGCTTATGCATCTGGAGCTGGAAGCGGACCGGCAGCCGATCTTCGAGGATCCACTGCGCGAGGTCCACGCGAGGCAGCCGGTCGAAGACGCAGCTCATCAAAACCGCATTGACCCGCGACGGCAGATTGTATCGCTGAATCACCTCGCGCGCCCATTCGTAGTCGGCGCGATCGCTGAGCACGAACTTCACTTCGTCGCGCGCGGTCAAATGCTCGAGGTTGCTCCACAGGTTGCGTGACGCCTCGCCGCTGCCCGGGCATTTCAAATCCATGATCTTGATGACGCGCGGATTGAGCCGCGAGACATCGGACGCGCCCGAGGTCTCGATCATCACGGTACGGCCTCCGGCCAGCAGCGACGCGATCAGTTGATGCACGCCATCCTGCAGCAATGGCTCGCCGCCGGTAATTTCGACCAGGTTGCATCCGAAGCCGTCGAGCTGGGTGAGAATTTCCGGGACCGTCATCTTGCGGCCGTCGTAGAATGCGTATTCGGTGTCGCAATAATTGCAGCGCAGGTTGCATCCGGTCAGACGCACGAATGCGCAGGGCCTTCCCGCATAGGTCGACTCGCCCTGGATGCTGAAAAAAATCTCGTTGATGACCAGCCGCGGCTGGCCCCGCTCGACAACTGACATATTAATGATGGTGCCCGTGATGATCGTGATGGTCCGGCTGCTTGAGACTCGCGGTTGCCGCTGCGCGGGTCTCTTCCATCACGATTTTCAGCGGGACGTTGTGCGCGGTCGCGATTTTTCGGCAGTCATCATATTCGGGCGTCGCGGTTACCGCCCCATCGCCCTCGGAAAATTTCACCTTGATATTGCCCCATCGCGTCTCGACCTCGCGAATCTCGCGCCGCAGCTTCAGCCGCGCGACGGGATGAAAGCGCACCCCTATGGTCGAGGTTTCCGAGAACAAAACTTTCGCGAGCGCATCGCGGCGGGCAGGTTCGGCGAGGACCGCAATGGTGATCGCGGGGCGTCCCTTCTTCATGATGGTCGGCGTCAGCGTTACGTCGCGCGCGCCCGCGCTGAACAGGCGCTCCATCACATGGTCGTAGATTTGCGGATTGAGATCATCGATGTTGGCCGATATTTCGAGCAGCTCATCGTTGTCCAAGGCGGCGCGCTCGCGCCCGATCATGATGCGCAGCACGTTGGGCCGGTCCTCGTACTCGCGGGTGCCCGCGCCGTAGCCGATCTTTTCGATTTCGAAATTGAGCGGCATTGCCGCCGAGTGTCCGAGCGCGCGAAGCACCGCGGCTCCCGTAGGCGTGACCATCTCGGCCGGCCCATCGCCCATCCGCACCGTGAATCCGGTGAGGAGCTCCGCGGTGGCCGGCGCCGGCACCGGGATGATGCCGTGCTGCGAGCGCGCGAAACCGGTGCCCATCGGCAGCGGCGATACCAGCAACTCGCCGACGCCTAACTCCTCGAGCGCCCACGCGGTTCCAACCACATCCATGATCGAGTCGACTGCGCCGACCTCGTGAAAATGCACCTGCTCAGGCGTGGTGTGATGTACCTTCGCCTCGGCGTCGGCGAGCACCTCGAAAATCGCGCGGGCGCGGCGCCTGGCAGCGGCGCCGATCGACGACGCCTCGATCATTGCAATAATCTGCGCGAGATGGCGCTCCGGCTGCGCCTCCATCACCTCGACGTCGAACTTCATCGCCGCGATTCCACTGACCGTCTTACGCCGGGACGACAGTCGCGATCCCTTCAGCGGAAGCGAGGCGAGCGCGTGTTGAAGTTTTTCGAAATCCACGCCCGCGTCGAGCAGCGCACCCACCAGCATGTCGCCGGAGAGACCCGAGAACGCGTCCAGATAGGCGGTCTTCATAGGTTTATCTTTACATACTAACGGGGCCGAAGTACGATCCTGTACTTGGCTTTCTGCCGTAGCGGCAGCAATGAGACAAAGAGAACTAAAGGTCTTCCGTAAGCTCCTTGAAGAGCGCAAGCGCGACATCCTGGTGGAGGCCGAGCGGGCGGTCGGTTCGATGAATCATCCGACCGAGGAGACCCTTGCTGACCCGACCGACCGCGCATCGCTGGAGTCCGACCGCATCTTTTTGCTCCGGATGAAGGATCGCGAGCGCAAATTGCTCAGCAAAATCGATGAGGCGTTCGCCCGCCTCCACGACGGCAGTTACGGGCGCTGCGAGGAATGCGGCGGCGAAATCGGCGTCGAGCGGCTACGCGCCCGCCCGGTTACTACTCTGTGCATCCAGTGCAAGTCGGAGCAGGAAGAGCGCGAGAAACACGCCTAGCGCGACCCCAATCATCAAGTTCAGGAACCCGCTATACCGGATATCAAATGAAGGTTCGTAAGGCTGTAGTCGTGGCCGCCGGGCTGGGCACGCGAATGCTCCCCGCCTCGAAGGTACTTTCCAAGGAAATTTTGCCGGTGGTCGACACGCCGGCGATTCAAATCATCGTCGAGGAAGCGATTGCCTCGGGTATCGAGGAAGTTATCGTCGTCATCACGCCCGGGCGCACGATGGTGCTGGATCATTTCAACACCGCGCACGAGCTCGAACGCCAGCTCCTGAGCAAGGGCAAGCACGATGTGCTTGCGATGATTCGCAAAACCAACCGTCCCACCACGCTGACGACTGCGCATCAGCCGGAGCCGCTCGGCCTCGGCCATGCGGTCCTGCAGGCGCGCGAGGCGGTGGGCAATGAACCATTCGCGGTATTCCTTCCCGACGACATCATCGATGCCGAAAAGCCCTGCTTGCGGCAACTGCTCGAGGTGGCTGAGACTCGCGATGCGCCGGTGGTGGCGCTGCTCAAGGTTCCACATAGCGAAGTATCGAAGTACGGCATCGTCGATGCGAAGCAGGCGGGCGATCGGCTCTATGAGCTGAAGGGCATGGTGGAAAAACCGACGCCCGAAAAAGCGCCCAGCGATTTCGCGATCATCGGCCGCTATGTGCTCACGCCGGAAATCTTCGATCTCATCGAGGACAGCAAGCCGGGCGCGGGTGGAGAAATACAGCTCACCGATGCGTTGCTCGCGCTGGCGAAGCGGCGCAAGATTTATGGGTACGAGTTCGAGGGCACTCGCTATGACCTTGGCGACCGGGTCGGTTTCATCACGGCGCAAATCGGCTTCGGCTTGAAACGCCCGGAGGTCGCTGATAGGTTGCGTGCCTACCTCGAAACGGTGGTCTCGCGCAAAGTATAGCCTCGGTGGGGCAGTAGCTCAGCTGGGAGAGCACAACGTTCGCAACGTTGGGGTCGAGGGTTCAAATCCCTTCTGCTCCACACCCTAGTGTCTAGATGTGCGTAATCCTCGGAGAGTGGGTAGAGAACCCCACGTCTTCGGGGGTTTTCCGCGGATCATCGGGATCAGAGACGGCTGGCAATCGTCCGTTTCGCTAGGAATCGACCAAAGCTATGTAGCCGCAATTTCTGAGTACAAATTGGATCGCCAAAAATGACAGGAGCCGATGCCGCCGGCCGATTTATTAGGCACGGTTCTAACTCATAATCCGCTGGAAGCACTGCCACCAGTGCCCGTCTGCTGCAAACAGGTTGTATAGCATGAAACGCAGACCTGAAACTGGATCGAGCACTTCGCCTCTTTGGGCTTAAGGACGCAACTCAGGTCGAGGTTGGTGTTCTGGACGACCACCTGCCATCCTGTCGGATCCGTATTGGAGAAATTGTTCTCAGGCGTAGTTACAATCGTCGAAGGAGGCAGCGGTAGCGTGGGGCTTGTCACTTCCATTCCACCGCCGATGGCAGTATCTCCGGCATTACACGCGACCTGCTGCTCGCTCGAAGAATTCGGCCCGACCGTCGTGAATGGTTGCGCGCTGCAATTTACGTAGACGCCCGGACCCGTGCTGCATTGGGCGTAGGCCGAGCCTCGCGGCATCATCGCCCAGACTGCAAAACGCGACCACGACTACGATTAATTTACTATATTTCATTTTCCCCCTCCAATCCGCGAATTAGTTTACTGTGACGGGCTTTTGCAGACACAATCGCTCAAATAGCACTTTGACAGGTCATAGCACAATAGTATCTGCGCGCTGCGATTTGTTGCGATTCTCACATTGACTATCGCGCGCTGCGACGACTTCGTCGATGCCCCGATGAAGACCTCGTGGGCGAGTACACCCGGACTCGCATGCGCATCGAGGCGGGGGTTTGCCGCATCTGTCGAGTCAGCTTGTTCGGAAAACCTTCCGTTTGTTTCTGCTTGTAATTGTGCGCTGAGAGATCAATCGCTCTCGGCTGCCAATGCTGAAATCTTTTCAACCAATTATGCTGTTCATCAGCTGATCCCGTTTGATCGAGCATGGCTTGCGGGGGGGAGCGGTTGCCATCTCCGTGTTTTGACCCCCTCGGGTCGATTTTCGCAAAGCGTCGGTAGCGCGACCAAACGAGCGCTCCTTGCTGCTCTGGCACCTGCTCAAATTGATGCCTTTTTGTGAAGGCGTAGAGAATAGTTGTCTTTCGTTGCCTACAATTCGTAGGATTTCCGCGTCGTCAGAAGCAAACAACGGGGGCAGATTCGCGCAGAAGCCGAATATGGTATGTTTGAGCCGAGAGGAGCAGAATGTGGATGCTAAAACGCCTGAAAAAGAGATAGTATTATCAACTGGCTTAAACCAGTTCCAAAGATTAGCTTAGTCAGCCGTAACGCACCATTAATAAAGGGGAAGCGAAAAATGAAAATCCGAAACCTGCCGGTCATGGCCGTTGGCGTATGCGCGCTCGCGCTGCTGGTGGCAACCGGTGCGCAGGCGCAATCGACCTGGACCTGCGAAACCTTCGCCAACGTTTCAACGCTCGGAGCGAAAGTGCAAACGCTCACACCGGATGTGCAGCTCAGCGCGAAAATCGTGGTGCGGCAATTTCAGTCGGTCACCCAGCTGAAGGCGGCCGCCGCCGGACAAGATGCGGTCGGTGCTGAAGACACGCTCGCCGGCGCGAAACCGCCAGCGATACCCGGCACGCCGCTCGGTCACATCATCTTTATCGACGACTATAATCTGCTGCTGGAGAATCCGGCAGGCACGGTGCTTTACAACTCGTTTACGTCGCCGGGCGAGGTAGCGACGGCCCTCAACGGCCTGCAAGATGCGGAGGCTGACGACGCCAAAGTAATCATCGAGCAGTTCACCCCGCAATTGAAGGGTCAGAAGCACACGCCCATCGGTCAACTGCGACTTGACAACCAGTATATCATGTTCTACCTCGCGCCATTTGCGGAAGCCACGGCCAACGCCTGCGGGAGTGTGGGACCGACCCCGACGCCGACTGCGAGCAGCGCGTCGACGCCAACGCCGACGCAAGTCCCGACCGCTATATCGTCCGGCTTCGGCGGGGGCACGCCGACGCCGACCGCGGCACCGACGGTGAAAGCGACCCTCACGCCACCAGCACCAACCTCAACCCCGACGTCCGCGCAGGCGCCCACCGCGACCCCCACGCAGCCATGCGTGCTGCCCGGCGGCCTGGCGTGTGGACCAGCGACGCCGACGCCGTTCTTCTCGTCGCCAACCCCGACCGCCTCATGTGTCGAGGCTGGAGGGTTCCCGTGCCCCTCAAGCTCGCCTACCCCGACGTTCGCCGGCCCGACGGCAACCCAGGTCTGCGTGATGGCCGGTGGTCTGCCGTGTGCGACGCCGACGTCGACTCCGTAATCAACGCCCGGTATCAAGAGCGGGGAGGTTCTCCTCCCCGCCTTTCCAAAAAGAGCGAGGTTGGTCCGGTCAAGGTTGCTGTTTAAGAAGCGAGGTCCGCTTCCGTACGAGTCACCTCGTTAATGGTGGGAGAAGATTCAGTCCGGGCGGCACGTCTGCCCATGCGAAGGGCAACGCCGGCACCGATAGCGACCACGATTATCGCTACGCTGATGCGATCGATGGTTCGGGTTGGAAAGCGAAGCTGCAATCAGCGACCCTGGAAGCGCGCCGGAACATAATTCTCGCCAGTGTTAATCGGCGACTGATAAGCGGCGGTTTTTGACAGCCTCATTCGACAGCCATCAGCGCTAACCGACTCAGGAAGGGCGATTGTTCTTTGGCTGACTGCTGTTGGAAAATCTTTTAACTGCGCTCAGCAGCTCCTTCAGCGTAACCGGCTTACGTAGGACCAACACCGCGTCGATGGGGCGGGATCGTTCACCCGTCGCGCTAAGGACCACTACCGGGATTTTTGCCAGCCGGGCATCGCGCAACTGCGCGTCGCGAAAGTCCCATCCGTTCATGTTCGGCATCATCAAGTCGAGCAGAATGAGATCCGGCAGCTCCGAGGTTGCGAGCAGTTCCAGCGCGGCTTTCCCATCGGAGGCGTGCGATAGTTGATAACCCTCCATCAGAAGCACTTCGGCGACTACCTCAGCGAGGTCGGCGTCGTCTTCGATCAGCAGGATTTTAGGCGATCGGAGCACCGTGAAACGCTATGCTGCCGGCGCTATCGCGAGGCCGTTCCCGAGGGCAGCGGGAGCACGATGGTGAAGCGCGACCCCCCGCCCTTGCGCCGTTCGGCGCGAATGGATCCTCCATGCTGAGTGACGATTTCCCGCGCGATGTAGAGGCCGAGTCCGAGCCCGCTGGATTGCTGCGAAGACGACGCGCGCTCGAAGCGGTTGAAGATGCGCTTGAGAGATTCGGGTTCAATGCCACCGCCGCGGTCATCCACCATCAGGACCGCTTCGGCGCCGCGGCGCTGGAGCGTGACCGCGATGGGATGGCCGGGAGCATATTTGAGCGCGTTCGATATGACATTGACGATGGCCTGCTCGAGCCGGAAGCGGTCGGACCGGGAGCGTATGCCCGCCTCGATATCGAGGCGAAACTCGCAGCGCGCTTTTTTTGCTTCCTCGGAAATCTGGTGGATGATGCCGGTGACGATTTCCCCCAGATCGTGGGTGGCAAGCTCGAGTTCGAGCCGGCCGCTGGCGATGCGGGTTACATCGAGCAGTCGATTGATCAGCTCGGTCATCCGATCGGCCTGCCCCCGGGCCTTGAGGATGTTCTGTTCCAGCCGCGCCGGGTCGGATTGGCCGATCAGGCGTTCCAGCAAGCCGAGATGCAGAATGAGGGTGCTGAGCGGGGTACGCAATTCATGCGACGCGATGGAGAGAAATTCGTCGCGGAGGCGCACCGCTTCCTGCGCCTGCTCCTTTCTGCGGCGTTCGCTGAGATCGGTAATGACAACGCCGATCACCTCGTTGTCGTCCATCTTGACCGGGTTGAGGGAGATTTGAGTCGGCAGTTCCACGCCCTGCGGCGAGACCAGACACATTTCGGCGCGGACCGCATGAGAGTGGCCGCGGTTGATGAGGTCGGCGAGCTCATCGAGATTTTCCGAGCCCACAAACTCGGACAATTTGTGCCCCATCACATGGTCCAAGGGCCGCTCGAGCATCGCGGCAAACGCGCCATTGCAATACAGGATGGTGCCATCGAGGGAGAGCGAGATGGCGCCCTCGTTCATCGATTCGACCATCACCCGATAAGGATGCTCGGCGCCGCGCAGGGTGAAGACGCGTTCGCCCTCGGGACCGGCGACCACCAGCGCGTCGACTTCGCCACCGCGGATGGCGTCCAGGGTCTCCTCCGCTTCCTGCAGCCGGCGACGCAGTTCATCCAGTTCAAATCTTACCGGCGACTGTTGTGCTTTCATTTTGATCGTGCGGCGATGGCGAGATTGGAAATAACTTTTTTGCGGTCAGATAGATCACCAACCATCCTGCGCCGGGGCTCGGGTTCGTCCTTGATCAGGGTCGGCGCCGCGATGATATCGGCTTCGCTGGCGCGACCGGGCTCCTGATAGATATCGATGACTTCGAGCTGGTAGCGTCCCTTGAGCAGCGCCTCGCAAATGTCGCGGAGGTTCTGGATGGCGCGGCTCGAGCGAGGCGTCGTGCCGGTGGTGAAAAGCCGGAGCACATAATCGATCTTCTTGGATTTGTGCGCGCTTGCGGCCGCGGCTCGTGGGCGAAGTTTTCGCAGGTTTCCCATAAAGCCCCTTTGGACTCACTATCGAATTAATTATCGCGCAGTTCGAGGCTGACTACCACGCGCTCGGTGGCGGAGAGGTCGCCAATAATGCGCCGGACCGGCACCGGCATCTTCTTGACCAGGGTCGGAATTGCGACGATCTGGTCGTCTTTGGCCATTTCCGGATTGCGCAGCAAATCGATGATAAGGATTTCGTAGCGTCCCGGGATGTGGTCATCGCAAATCCGCCGCAGGTTGGCGATCGCGGCGGTCGAGCGCGCAGACTGCCCGGCGACGTAAAGCCGCATCGCCCAGAATTCGCCGCGCGCGGGCGGTTGGGCGGGAGCTTTCTTATCGGCGGCGGATCTTTTAGCGCCTGCGGGGCGACGTGGAGGCTTTTTCCGCGAGCTACTTTTCTTCTTCACTCTCCGCTCCTGGTCGAGGCGGCTCCATTCGATTTGCGGCTGCGCGACATCGCCGATCGATCCGCGCGGATTCTTTTCTCCTGCTCCGCGTCCATCGCCAGGTGCTGGCGAATCTCGGTCTCATCGGCCTCGAAATCCGCCCGGAGCTCCGCGATCCGCGCCTCCATCGCAACCCGCTTGCGTTCGAGCTGCGCCAGTTTGAGGCCCGACTCGTCCTTGCGCCGCACCTCAGCGTCACGTTCCGCCGCCTCCTGCGCCACCCGCGCCGACCCGGTCAACATTCCGGCGGGGCCGAGGTAAACCTCGATCAACTTGATCCCGGTAGCGTCGAGGATGAATTCGCGAATCTGGTTCGAATGGCGCATCCCGCGCGCTTTGAGGACATAAAGGCCGCGGTTACGCTCGCCGGAAAGTTCGATGTCGCGCACCAGCAGCCAGACGTCGATGATCGAGGAGATGCGGACATCGGTGGCCTCGAGGCTCCCGCCGGTCTCGGTCAGAAAGGTCATGAAGGCGGTGATGCTGCGCATCTTCAGGAAATCGATCAGCCGGATCAGCATGGCATTGACGTCGCGCGCATTGCCGCTGGCGATGAAATTGCTGACCGGATCCAGAATCACCACCGACGGATTGAAGCGTTCGATTTCTTTGTGAATTGCGACCAGGTGCATTTCGAGTCCGTGCAGAAACGGCCGCTGCGCCATGATCTTGAGCATTCCGGACTCGAGGTGTGGACGCAGATCGATGCCGATCGAATTCATATTGCGCATGATCTGATCGGGCGATTCTTCGAAGGTGAAGAACAGCACGCGCTCTCCACGCGCGCAGGTCGCCTGCGCCAATGCGCTACTGAAACTGGTCTTGCCGGTACCCGCGGTGCCCGACAACAGGACCGAACTTCCGCGGTAAAAGCCCCCCGCCCCCAGCATCGCATCGAGGTCCGGCACCCCGGTCCCGATCACTTCTTTGGAAGCCTTATGGCTCAGGCCGGCCGAGGTGATTGGCAGTACTGAAAAGCCTTCCTCATCGATGAGAAAGGGATATTCGTTCGAACCGTGAGTGCTGCCGCGATATTTCACCACGCGCAAGCGCCGGGTCGAGACCTGGTCGGTGATGCGATGATCGAGCAGGATAACGCAATCGGCGACATATTCCTCGAGGCCGAATCGGGTCAGCGATTTCTCGCCGCGTTCACCGGTAACGATCGCAGTCACCCCAAACGACTTCATGAACTGGAACAGACGCCGAATCTCGCTGCGCAGCAGACCCTCATTGGCGAAGCCCGAGAACAGCGTCTCGATGGTATCGAGGACAACGCGCCTGGCTCCGATGGTTTCGATGGCGTGGCGCAGCCGGATGAAAAGGCCCTCGAGATCATATTCGCCGGTCTCCGCGATCTCGTGCGGATCGATCTGGACATTGTCGATCACGAGCATCTTGTTGCGCACCAGCTGGTCGAGGTCGAACTTCAGCGACGCCGCGTTAACCACCAGCTCGTCGCTGGTCTCCTCGAACGCCATCAGCACGCCGGGTTCGGAAAATTTCCGCGCGCCATTGACCAGGAACTCGGTGGCGAAGAGAGTCTTGCCGCATCCGGCGCTGCCGCATACCAGGGTGGCGCGGCCGCGCGGAAGGCCGCCCAGCGTTATCTCATCGAAACCATCGATGCCGGTCAGTGCTTTCTCCAGATGCGGCGGCTCAGCAGGCTGAAGTTGAGCCCGAGGCTTGGGGTTCGGCGCGCTCGCGGATGATGCGGATTTGGCGGCTCTCTTCACTTAAAAACGGCCCTTGGGAAATGTTTGCGCTTTCGCGCTGTTGAAACAGTACGACCTCGATAGGCGACGCGGCACGGTAAACTGTGACGAAACGGTTTTCTAACACAGCATTGGAGTGGGTAAATATCAATAACGATGGTTGATTATAACAGGCGGAGCAATTCAGACGGTGCTGCGTGAGATAACTGAGGCACGCTTTCCTTAGCGTACTTTAGCGGTTGATCGGAGACGTTTTTCCTCACTTCCTTTGCCATGCGACCCACGGCTCACGGGAAAAAACTTGTGGATAGCGAAGGGCGCCCGGAATCGCCACTAAGGCCCCGATCACTACCAGCAAGCCGCAAACAACCAGCGCCGGGCGCCTGGCCCGGTTGGCGCTCTGCATAACCGCAAGCGCAAACCATGGCAGAAAGGAAATCCAGTAGCGTGGCCCATAACAGAGCCCGGGGCCGGTACCGGAACAGCTTACCAGTACCAGATACAGCACGAGCGGGATCGCCATCTGGCGGAGAAGCGAGGCATCCGGTGCATCCGAGCGAAACGCCCGCACGATGGCGATGAAGGCGATTACCACCCAGGGGACAAAATAGAGCAGCCCATGTCCCGGCTCGAGGAAGGTCTCGTAAAGCGATTGGAAGCTCGAGGCGCGCAACCAGCTGGCATTTCCCGAAATTAGCGGCGTTCCCGCCAGCCAATAGTTCAGCATCATGATCGGCAGCCCGCATACCGCCAGTATCGCGCCCAGCTTCACGGCATTGCGCCAGCGCCCCGCGCGAATCTCATTGATGATGAAGCCGAAGCCGACAACTGCGAACTGCGGCTTCAGAAATGCCGCAACTCCGGTGGCGAGACCGGCCAGGATCGGGCGGCCGGAGATCATTGCCCAGAGCGCCAGGATCAATGCCAGACCAACAGTTGATTCGGGGAAAAACGATCGCGAGTATGCCAGCCACGAGCTTGCTCCCACCAGTATGACGCTGGCCAGCATCGCGCGCGCGCGTCCCATTCCGGAGCTGCGTCCTGCCAGGTAAGTCACCAGGGCTCCCAGCCACGAGATCAGCGCCAGGATGGTAGCCGCTTCTCCCTCGACATCGGCGAGTGCGGGATGAAACGGCGTCAGCAAAAGGGCCATTAGAATCGGCAGTCCTGCCGGATGAGCCGAGACTTCGTAGACGTCATTGGACGCGGTAAACTCCGGGTCACAAGGAACTACCGAGTTGGGCGAATCGACCGAAGCAAATGCGTAATGCCCGGTCTGTCGATTGACGATCAGGGTATGATGGTCAAGATGGTGCCCGGGGAATCGGGCGCCCGCGTCTACCCCACCCATCGCCACCCGTTCGTAGTCGTCCTGCAACTCAAAGTCGTGGTCGAACAACAGGCTATTTATGTACAAGAGGTAGTGTGGCTCGTCGCTCTGCATTGCCTCGGGCGTAACGATTGAAAGGCCCGCGCCGGGTACCAGCTCGAGCCGCGTTACTGCCAGAATTCCCACCAGCAGCAAGCCGAACGATGCCACCATCCCGGCGCTACGCCACGGGTGGTGGCGCGCTTCGATTACGAAGCCTTCGAGATAACGATAAGTCCCGTGAAGGCGCGCTGCTTCCTTTTCCGAAGGGTTATCGGCGGTGTCCCACGGGGCGGCGCTATCGGCGAACCAGTTGTAGATGAAGCCCAGGACGCCGAGCAGAAGAACCAGCGCAGCCGACGTCGAATTGATCCCCGATGGCGGGGCCGGTTTTTCAAGTTCGAATACCCGCGCTCCGGCCGGAGGCGCGGAGGAAATTTTCGTCAGGCTGAAATCGCGGCAGAACGCTACCGTGCGAAGGTTTATTGCACTCAGACCGCATTGAACCACCAGCGGATCAGCGCGCCAGACGTGCACATAAAATCCATCGCGTTGCCAATCGTTCCCGCGCCAGAGCGCCGAGGCGGAACCCTGGCCCTGCTTGACTGCGAGGTAGGCTCCGCTGAAGGGGTTGGCTTCTTCCGTGCGCAACTCCGCGCTCAAGTGGTACCATCCGGGCGAGACTGTAATTCCTTGCGCCCAGGCCGCATCACTCCCCGAGGTATCGCCGATCCTCAATTCGGCCGGGGAACCCTTCGCGTGCAACCACTGGAAGCTGTCGCATCCGATCCGGCGGCTGGGATGCCAATGATCCGGCATCGAGCCGCCGTCATTGAGCTCAGGGTTAAGGAGCAGGTTTTCTTCTGCCGCGGCGCGGGCGAGGCCGCCAAAAATCAGCAGCAGCAACATCGCCAGCCCGGGTCCGAAACCACGACCGCAGAATAGAACCCATTTACCGAGCATACGCGCGCGCCGGAATTCGTCGAGAAAGGATTAGACCCTCACCGTGCGCGTCTGACTGCTCCATGAACCTTGGTCGTGCTGCAACAAAAGGACGGCCCGAGGCATGCGCATCCTCGGGCCGTCACCCTCAGTCTAGGTTCGGGCCTTGGTCATGGTATGAGCAACACTGCCTGCGCGGTCATCACCACCGGGCCGCTGCCGGTTGCGGAGGCATTGTAGACCGGCGATGGTACCCCCCCGAACGGCGCGGCTAGCTGACCGAAGGCCAGGGTGAAGCCTTCTTTCGACGACGGATCATTGGCGAGCGACATTATCGCGCCGGGTTGGCTGATAACCGGGGCACGCAGATTTTGCCCCGCATAGAAGTAGACCTGGAGCTCGCCTGAGCCGATAGGCGTCAACGAGGGCGCGCCACTAACGGCGGGATTACCGACCGCAGTGGTCCCGGAGGTCGTATCGATCGGCGATCCCGATACCCCTCTCCAGTCGCCCATCACACCCGCGGCAAATTGTGACGAGATGTTCCAGCTGTAGGAGAAAGGTTCACTCGCGGCGATCTTGTAGTAGAGCCACGAGGCAATCTGGTTCCCGCCGCTGCTGAGATTGTCATGGCGCAGGAAATGCCAGCCGCCCGGGGTTGAGGGCACGTTGGTCCCGGACCCATCGTAGATGATGATCTGCGCGAGCAGCACGTCGCCCGAGGCAACTCCGGCGGGCACGTCTACGGTAACGCTCGTTACTGCGGTGCTCGAGTCGAATAACGGACCCGCATTCACAAACGAGATACCGGTGACCGGAGTGGCGGTAGCAGTGGGCGCTATCGTCTGGGTTGGAGTTGGCGTAACCGGCACCGGGGTCGGAGTCGGCGTCGCGGTTACCATCGGCGGAGTGGTGGCGGTGGCGGTCGGGGTCGCCGGCGCGCCTTGCGGAACCAGCAGGACGGCCTGCCCGGTGATTACCGGGAACCCGCCGCTGCCCATTGCGCTGGCCGTATAGAGCGTCGAGGGGGTTCCCGCGTTGGGCGCCGAAAGGTCCCCGAACGCCAGCGTGAAGCCTTCTTTCGTGGACATGTCATTTACACGCGAGATGATCGGAGGCACTGCCAGCGTGACCGTCGGGGCGGCGAAATTCTGCGAGGCATAGAAGTAGACCTGCAATTCGCCGTTGACGAACGGTGTCAGCGAAGGTGCTGCGACCTGCGATGGATTGCCGCCTCCCTGGAATGCTCCAGAGGATTTATCTATCGGGTCTGGACCTACGGCGCCGCGCCAATCGCCCATGACGGCGGCCGCAAACTGCGGGCTGATGGTCCAGGTATAGGTAGTCGGCTCCGACGCATGACTGGTCACTACGTGGTAGTAAAGCCACGACGTCAAATGGTTGCCAAACTGCACCGAATCACTCCGAATGAGCACCCAATTGGTCGGTGCGGTCGGCACGTTGAGGCCTGACCCATCGTAAACCACGATCTGCGCGATCATCACATCGCTATTCATTACCGGGCTCGGCACCGGCACGGGGATCGCGGATACCGCGCTGCTGGAGTCAAACAACGCTCCGTTGCCCTCAAAGGTAATGCTCGAGGTCGGCACCGTCGTCGGAGTCAGCGTGGCCGTAGGGGTCGGCGTAGCGGTTGTCGTCGCCGTGCCGTTGTTAGTCTGGGTCGCGGTCGGCGTCGAAGTGGTGCTCGGCGTCGAAGTGGTGGTCGTCGTGGCAGTCGTGGTTGCCGTTGTCGTCGAGGTCGGGGTCGGCGTCGCCGTCGGGGTCGGCGTCTGCGATGCCGAGTTGGTCGAAGTCGGCGTTACCGTGGCGGTCGCCGTGGTGGTCGGCAGGATGGTGCCGGACTCGAACGCGCCGAGGTCGCACGCCGGATGGATGCTACCGATATCTTCGCGATCGGGACGCGGTGCCCCACGCTGGTCAGTGGCCGGGCAATTATTGATCGAAATCCCATCGATCGCCGGACTGCCGGCTTGCAATCCGATGGTAAAGGTCGGGCCGCCATTGTCCTTCAACCCCGCGGGATCGAGCAGCGGCTCGATGCTGTCGCCCAGGGTCTTCCCGTTGGCACTGTTAACCGTGGGGAAGCCGCAGGTGGCGTCATCGGCAATATTGGGGAATTGCGCGACGTGAGTGATGGTGCCCGCGCAGTCGCCGCCATTGCTGGTGTTGGCGATGATCGAGCTCTTAACCGTGAAGGTGCCCGAGCTGGGGTTGGCACGGTCAACTCCGCCGCCCAGGCCGGCGCCGGCGCTGTTGCCCGACAGCGTGCAATTCTCCAAGGTGGCGTTCGCAGTGCCATAGGTCAGCACGGCGCCACCGGAGGAAGTCGCGGTGTTGCCCGAGAACGTCGAGTTGGTGATGTTCAGGGTAGTGGGATGGCCGGAAACAAAGTTGTCGGCGTAGATCGCGCCGCCATTGCTCGCCGCGTCCCCTCCGTTGAAGGTGCTGCCGGTGATGGTGGTGGTGCCGTTGTTGGTGTAAATCGCCGCGCCGCCGTCGTCTCCCACCGCGGCGGTGGTCTGGCTGTTATTGGAGAAGGTGCAGTTGGTGACGTTGAGCGTCGCGCCGTTATTAAAAATCGCGCCACCCTGCGCGGAAGCCGTATTGCCCGAGAAAGTGACGTCGTTGCATGACAGGGTGCCCTCGTTGGCCACGCCGCCGCCGGTGGTCGCGGAAGACCCATTCGAAATGGTCAGGGTCTCGAGGTTTAAGCTTCCGTCCACACTTACCTGCAGCACCTGATTGGACCCGCCGCCATCGATGCTGATGGTCTGTCCGCTCCCATCAATCGTCACGGGGCCGGTAATCGCCGGGAGGGTGCTCGTCAGGCTGATCTTGCCGCTGACGCTGAAGACAATCTCGCCGCCGATAATGCAGTCGCCGCTGCTGACGTCGCTTCCCGCGTTGGCGTTGTTGATGGCCTTGCGCAGGCTGCACATGCCGTCGCCAAGGGTGCTGTCATCGATGATGGTGTTAACCACGGCGTTGGAAGTCTCCAACGCGCCGATATCGCATGCGTTGCTGGTGTCGCCGACATCCGGCCGCGGATAACCGCGTTGATCGGTGAGCGGGCATAACGCGATTGGAATTGCATCGATGGCCGGGCTGGTCGCCATCAGACCGATAGTCTCGGTCGGGCCGCCATTGTTCGCCAGCGACTCGAGCAGCGGAGTGACGCTATCGCCGATAGTCTTGCCGTTGGCTCCGGTGCTCGTGCCGAAACCGCAGGTGCTGTCGTCGGCGATGTTGTAGCCGCCGTTCATGACCGTCGCGCCCGCGCAGTCATCGCTGGTGCTGCTACCGGCCAAAATCGAGTTGCTGACGATCACTGAATCGGCCGAACCGGCATTATTAATAGCGCCGCCTTCCGCCGCTGACGAGGTGTTACCGGAAAAGGTGGTGTTGGTGATGCTCAGAAGGGTGCCGGCATTCGAGAGCGCGCCGCCGAACCCGGCGGGAGCCTGATTGGTGGAGAACGTACTGTTGAGGATGGCCGCTGACGCTGACGCGTCGTTATAAACCGCTCCGCCGCTTGCGCCCGAAACGACGCTATTGCCGGAGAAAGTGCTGTTGGTCACTACCAATGTTCCATCGTTCAAGATGGCCCCGCCATTAGCGCTCGTGGTGGTGTTACCGGAAAAGGTAGTGTTATCGACGAATAGCATGCCTTCGTTGTCGACTCCGCCCCCGGACGATGCCGACCCATCGGTGATCGTTAAATCGTTGAGGCTGAGCGACGCATCGGCATCAACCGAAAGTATCCCAGTAACGCTGTTGCCGCTTATGCTGATGCTTTCCCCCGTCCCATCGATAGTCAGGGTATTCGCGATCGCCGGCAGAATTCCCTGGGCGAGCGTGACAGTTCCGCTGAGGCTAAAATTGATCAGGTCGGTCGAGGTTCCGACCACACAGTCGCCGTCCGTGGTGTCCACGGCGGGACTGTTGGCGTTATTGATTGCCTCGCGGAGGGTGCAGAACCCGTTGGCCGAAGTGGCTACCGGGTCGGTTAAGTTGTTGACCGTTATGGTGGTGATGGTCGCGCGCAATTTCGGTACGACCAGGAAGAGCAAGGCCGGAATGAGGATCACGACCATCCCAATCAGGAAACCGGGGCGGGTGACCGCGCTGGAGAAACCTCGGAGCCAACTGGACGCGGAAGACACCGCAGCACTCGAATCCAACCACCCTCTAAGTCGGAGTCTGAAATTCCTCACGGCACGCCCTCCCAAGTCTTTCGTACGTCCCTTCCGGGAACGGTAACCCTAAGACCGATATGTCGGTGAACCCAAGCTGGATGTGAACAGGTTGGCCCTTGCAGCGGAACCTGCGCGGGGCCGGTGAACTCCAACATCCTCGCTGAACCCCGTAGTTAACAAAAAGGATTGCTTATTTCAAACGGAAACTATCCTTACTTGGCTTTCAGCTACTAATAAGTGGAATAAAAGCAGCATGACGCGTCTCATCAGCAAATTTGCCAACCCCCTGTTGATAACTGATATGCGCGTTTTTGGACGCGACGGCTCTTCTAAGCATCGTGCCTGCCTCTACTCTTTGCCGTTTGAACAACTAGTGGTTTAGTCGCTGCTGTAATCTTTCACGGACAATTGCGCGCGGCTCGATATCCCGCCTGCTGTGCCGCTTCCACGCTCGGAAATACCACCCGATTGGCCGGCGCCATGCGGTCGTAGCTGCCACATCCCGGCCATGCATAGATTTTGCTCCGTTGATTACCGACGATTTGTCCACTTATCGTCTGCGATGAGATGCCCGGCGCCGGAACGGACGGCTCGAGATCGTGACTGACGGGCTGCGTCCATATCTCGTTCAAGAGGCTCGCCAATCTGAATCCCGCTTTCGCCAGTTGATGGCCCGCGATTACTTCCGCTTGCTCCATGTATGCCGGACTCAGGTCCACCCGCAGTTTTGTGCGGCACAGGAGCCTGGTTCCGCAGGGCTCGATAGGGACGTTCAATGGCCCATAGATTTCGGTGCGCGCGATTTGATTCGACTCCCACGCGATCGCTTCGGAGTCTCCGGGAACCCACCTGTCGAGGGCTTGTTCGCTTGCATAGGTCTCTTCGAGCCGGCGCGCGGTTGGGTCTGGCCGGCCGGAATCGAGGCTTCTTTCGAGCCCGCGCACGACCGCATCGTCCCACGCGTTATGGAGATTTTCGGCGCGCGGGTAATCAACCATGATGCAATTGCCGCCTTTGTCAGCGTCATCGGCGGCGTGCAGCGGCTGGTGGAGGTCGCCGACGAAATGGATCAGGAACGCGAGGTCGCCGGCCGCGCCCCAGCGGTCGTAATTCTCATTGGTAAGTCGTCGCGAATATTCGTCGATCCTGGCGGTGACGCAGTTACCGCCGCGGCATCGGCGAGGGATGTCGGCGCGAGTGTCCGAGAGACAAATGTCGATGAAGTGCCATGGTTCCGTGCAATGATCCTCCTCGCGAAACCTCGTGTCCGGCAGGATTGACGCGGCTTCCATTGCCGATGGGAGTTGACTGGTGGGCACGCCGAGGATGCCCGCGACCTGGCTTTGGGCCGATGGCGACAGGTTGTCGGCAGCGATCCTCGCGACGATCTTGTGCCCGTCGCTACCCCATCCCCAGGCCTGGATTGGACCCAGCAGGAGCGCCACAGCGAGTGTGCGTAGTGCCACTGAAAGTCGGCTTCGAGGGGGCATATCGTGCTATACTGCCAGAACGGTGCCCAAGTTCAGCCTAGCTATGGGCTTGGAGAACGCTGCCGGCGGGAACTTAAAAAACAAACCCACTTTTGCATTCTGAATTTAGAAATGACCAAACGAAGCCAAATGATCGAGGAAAATAGCGGCCTTTCGATTGTGGCTGAGCTTGGAAGTGGTGCCTTCGCTCCAGACACCCCTAGCGATCCGGTCTCGCCGCAGAGTGAGGGCGCAAGAGTGGGAAACGCAAAAACAAACCCACTGCGAACATCATGAGCCGTGGTCCTGACTTTCTCGAAGGACCTCGCAGGGGCACCTGGCTAAGCGCCCGGAATCGCAAAAACAAACCCACTTTAAGTAAGGAAATCAATGACTTTTCATGCTGAGGCAATTGCCGACAGCAAGTCGATAAGGTCTAACCGCACTCCAGCCTGATGTACGGCAGGTCGTAGCCGAACGCCTGAGGACCCACCGCCCGCAGTGCCTGCGGCGTCTTCATCAACGGCGAACATGGCAGCCCCAGCACGCTGACCCGCAGGCCAGGCCGCAGGATTTCGGTCGTCACCGGAGTGCCGGTTTCGGTCTCGACCAGCGTGATGAGATCGGGCACCGTCAACGCAACCTCCTCGCCGATCCTCAGGATGAGGTACTCGTTCTTAAATGCGATCTCGGCGGTGCGTCCTTGGTCCTCATCGACGCCTTCGAGGCGCACCGTTCCCCAGTCATGGCCGGCGCGAAACCGCCGCTCGACGTCGATGACCTTGCCCCCGAGGAAGCGCCGGCCCCCTCCCGCCGCGACGATCGCCGCGATCGGATCTCTCTTCGCGGCCCGCGCCGCTTCCACCGCGCGGCCCAGCGCGATCGAGCCGCGAATCAGCGTGCGCGTTAACGACTCATGGTCGAAGGTCGTCGTCATGTAGATGAGGCCGCCGTTGTCCGAGCAAATCTTGCGCAGGCGCCGCTCGACCTCGATGCCGGCCGGTTCGTTCGGCGATTGCTGCGGCGCACTTTGGTGGCGAGGCTCCTTCGCGTCGAGCAGCATGCCGCCCTCGTAGCTAAGCGCCATCGGCAGGCCCGGCGTGGTGCCATAGATCATGAAGGTGCACATCTGCAGTTCCGGAAACGCGCGCCCGATACTGTCGCCGTCGAGCAACGGCAGCCCGGTCTGCGCGGCGAGGATCAGCGGGAAGATGCATTGCAAGCCGCCGATTTCGGCCGCGACGAACGCGCCCACTCGCCGCGTGAGAACGGCGCGCACCGAATCGAAGCCAATTTGCATCGCGCGCAGGCTCGGCGGCTTTTCTAGGCAGACTAGCGGCGCGCCGATAACGGCCGAGCTGATCGCGAAGGCCTCGGGATCCATCTCGGTCACGTCGATCACGCGCACCGATGAGCCTTCGCCGAGCACGCCGCTTGCGACCAGTTGCCCGTAGTAGGAATTGCCGCCGCCTCCGGTGCCGAGGATTCCGGAACCCAAGGCCAGCGCTGACAGATCGCCGCGGCGAATCTCGAAGCTCATTCGCGCACCTCGCCCAACTGGCCGATGTCGCCGACCGCGCGCGCATGAACCGTGAGCGCCGCCGACGCGAGATAGGTCAGCGCCGCGTCTTCGAGCTCGACCGTCCTGACCGTGCCGGGACGCGCGCCCGCCGCCTCGGCGCGGCGATGTGCTTCGGCCTCCACCTGGGCCAACGCTTCCGCGCGCGTCACGCTGGAGGGAAACGTCAGGTCGGCCTCGCCACCGACCTGCGCCATCGCCGCTCCGTAGGCATTTGCTACAGCCGCATCGGCCGGAGATTCCACCTGACGTCCCAACTCGCGCAGCAGATGTAGAATCAGCGGTGCGCCGCCTCCCACCAGGATAATCGGCAGCCGCCGATCGAGGCGGTCGTAATTTTCCAGCAGCCGCGCGAGCCGAACCCGCAGATGATTGTCGACGCGCGCGATGAGCCGCGGATCGAGACCCTCCACTTTCGCGCGATCGCCAATTTCGACATGGCCGGCAGCGACCGCGACATCGGTCAGGGTGAGCTGGTGACCGCCAAACACCAGCGCCTCTTCGTTAATGCGATACCCGACGCTCGCCGGGCCGACCGCGCCGGACTCCGCATCGACGAGACTTCCGCCGCCGACGCCGATTGAGCACAGGTCCGGCATGCGAAAGTTGGTCCGCACCCCCGCGATGCTGAGGTCCAGTCCCGCCGCTTGCGGATAGCCCGCGCGCAGCACACCGACATCGGTGGTGGTGCCTCCCACATCGATCACGATCGCATCGTCGAGCGCGGCGAGGATAGCGGCGCCGCGCAGGCTGTTGGTCGGCCCCGACGCGACGGTGAAAATCGGCAACTGCGCGGCGCTCTCGGCGCGCATCGCGGTGCCATCATTCTGGCTGATGAACAGATGAGCCGGCACCGCGGCCTGGAAGCCCGCGACGGTGCGTTCGGCGAGCGGACGCAGCATAGCGTTGAGCAACGTCGCGTTCTCGCGCTCGAGGATTCCGAAGCGGCCGATACGATGCGACAGGGTGACTTGCAACGCGGGATTTTCGGCGCGCAACCATTCCGCGATTTGCAGCTCATCATCGGGATACGAGGTGCCGAAGACCGCGGTCACCGCTGCTTGCGTGATTCCACTGGCGGTGAGCGTCTTTGCAAGCGCGGATATTTCCGCGCGATCGATTGGGCGAATCGGACGCCCGTCATATTCGCGTCCGCCCGCGACGAAGAAGCTCGCGTTGTTCACCGCGCGGCGAAGATCGTCCGGCCAATCGACCATCGGTGGCAGCGACTCGGACACCGGACTGCCGACTCTGATGGCCGCGGCGGTCTCGAGATTGCGCCGCTCCACCAGCGCATTGGTGAACGCGGTGGTGCCGATGTGCACCCGCTCGACAGGTAATCCTTCTTGATGAGGGCGAGCGCGGCGAGGATGCCGTCGCGCACGTCGCCGGTAGTGGGGACCTTCGCGCGCTCGATAATCTTTCCTTCCCGCACCAGGACCGCGTCGGTGTTGGTGCCGCCTACATCGATCCCCGCGACGACCTTCACGCGCGCAGCATCGGCCACAGCCTGAGCGCGGTTTCGCCGAAGACCCAGCGCTTTTCCTCGGGAAACAGGAACCCGAGCTCCTGGTTCGCGAACTCGACGAAGCCGCGATAGGTGCGATCGTTGCTCGCCGGGAAGTTACTGCCCCACATCAGCCGATGGGCGCCGAAGGTGTCGATCAGGCGGCGGAAGAACTGTGCGCATCCGCGGTTGCCGTTCTTCGCGGCGGCCGCAATCGTCCACGAGGAGAACTTGCCGTAGAAATTCGGGAATCGCGCGAGGTCCAACAGCGGCTGCTCGTTGGCGAAGTCCGGAGCGTCGTCTAGGCGCGGCAGTCCCAGGTGATCCAGCGCGAGGCGCAGCTCGGGAAAGCGCTCCAGCACGCGCGCGAGGCGCGGCACCTGATGAAAGTTGGTAAGCACGCACACCGGAATGCGAAGGTCGGCGGCGCGCCGCCACAGCGGGTTGATGCGCGGATCATCGAGCATCGTCTCGGGCTCGGTCCAGGTCACCACGCGCAGCCCCTTGACTCCTCGATCCCTGACCCAGTAGCTGAGCTTGTCGGCGGCATCGGGCGCGAGCGCATCGACGATACATACCGCGGCGAAACGCTCCGGATGTTGCGCGGCCGCATCGGCGACGTAGCTGTTGTCGTAACGATACGCGCCGAACGCCTGCACCAGGATCGCGCGATCTACCCCGGCGCCATCCATCTGCTGCAGAAATTCCTCGGCGCTCAGGTCGCGCACCCAGGCGGCGGGCGTCGGGCCGAGATCGCGCGGGTACTTGCGCTGATCGTCCGACATGATGTGGCAATGACTTTCGATGATCATGAAATCCCCACCATCAGCTTCGGGCGATAGTACATCCGCCGAATTTTTGCTAGCGATCAGAGCAGAGGATCCTACGATTGATCCATTGAGCCATGGAGGGAACGATGATCGAGGACACCAACATCCAAATCGACGAACCTAACCGCTGGCGGCTCGAAACCCCCGGCCATCAAGGGTGGCCCCGCACGGCGCGACCCGATGATCCAAATCGCTACCTGATGATCTCGGCCGATTGCCACGCCAACGAGCCCGGCGGCCTCTGGCATCAGCGCCTCGACAAAAAATATCACCATCGCCTGCCGCGCATCGAAGTCGACGAGAAAGGGCAGAAGTGGGTCGTCAACGAGGGCATGCAGCGCTCGCGCCTGCTCGACAGCCGCCTCGCCGGCGAGGACCACCTGCGCAACAAGTCGGGTTACACACCCGAGCAGCGCATCGCGGATCATCGGCGCGACGGCATCGACGCCGAGATCATGTTCCCCAACAAGGGGCTCTCGGTGTGGGCGACCACCGATGCCGATTTCGGCAACGCGCAGTGCAAGGTCTGGAACGACTGGGCATGGGAGACGTACGGCGCCTACAACGACTTCATGTCGCCGATCGCGGCCATCATGACCGCCGACGTGAACATGGCGATCGAAGAGATCAAGCGCGTCGCGAAGCTGGGGTTCCGCGGGGTCAATCTGCCCTGCAAACCGATTTTCGGCGCGCACGACGCTCGCCATCCTAACTACAACATGACGATGTTCGATCCGATGTGGGCGGCGATCCAGGATTGCGACGTCACCGTGACCTTCCACATCTCGACCGGACGTGACCCGCGCGCGGCGCGCAAGGACGGCGGCGCGATCATCAATTATGCGGCGCATGCGCTCTCGCCGACCGTCGAGCCGATCGCGTGCCTGTGCGCCTCCGGCGTGCTGGAGCGTTTCAACAAGCTGCGCTTCGCCGGTATCGAATGCGGTATCGGATGGGTGCCGTGGGCGCTCGAAGCGATGGACGAAGCCGCGCGCAAACATCATATGTGGGCGTTCCCGAAGCTCAAGAAGCTGCCGAGCGATTACTTCCGCGAGCATGGCGCGGCATCGTTTCAGGATGACCCCATCGGCATCGAGCTCGCCGAGCGGCATCACCTGGTGGACAACTTCATGTGGGCGAATGACTACCCGCATCATGAGGGCTCGTGGCCTCATTCGGCGCAATCGATCGAGCGTCAAATGGGCGAGCTCAAGGAAGAAAACCGCGCGAAGATCCTGGGCCTCAACGCGGCGAGGATTTTCAAGTTCGACGTCGACGCGCTGCTGCGCCGTCGCAGTATCCCGGCCGATTAAGCAGTCGCGCACCGCGCGCAGGTATTCGCATTAATGCGGCTGCCTGCGCGTCTTTTTTTACTCAGCAAACAAACAGTCTTGACTGTTTTTCGCTCGCAGGGTAATTTGTGTTCTACTATGCGACATTTAGTGCAACACAGCGTGCTGGAACAGACCCGGCCCCTCTTGGGATCAAAGTAATGTCTTCTCGGACTGCCGACGTTGCGCTTATCGGCGCTGGTCCCTATGGACTCGCGGCTGCTGCTCATCTTAGAGCTTCGGGCGTCGACGCGGCCGTTTTCGGGCAGCCGATGGAGTTCTGGGAACATCAGATGCCCACTGGGATGTTCCTCCGCTCCGCATGGTACGCGTCCGATATTTCGGATCCCTCGGGTCACTTCAGCCTGAACGATTTCAAATCGCGCGAGAGGCAGGAATTCTCTGCCCCGGTGCCGCTGGACTCCTTCGTCCGCTATGGCCACTGGTTTCAGCGAAACCTCCTGCCCGATGTCGATCGGCGCAAGGTCGCGCGCATCGAGAAAAACGGCAGCTTCCGGCTTTCGTTGAAGGACGGCGAGACGCTGCACGCCAAGCGGGTGGTGATCGCCGCCGGCATCTCATCTTTCGCGCATCAGCCGCCGGAATTTTCTAACCTGCCACGCCAACTGGCGTCTCATTCCAGTGATCATCGAGACCTTGGCAATTTTCGCGGGCAGCGGATCCTGGTGATAGGCGGGGGCCAGAGTGCCTTTGAATCTGCCGCCCTGCTCAAGGAGAACGGCGCCGAAGTGGAGCTGGTAATGCGCGCGCCCGAGGTTCGATGGCTGCGCGGCACTGTCCACCTCCGGACCAAGTTGGGAAACTTGCGTCGCCTGCTCTATCCGCCCACCGACGTTGGTCCTCCGGGCCTCAACCAGCTCATCGCGCGGCCCCATTTGTTTCGCTGGTTACCGCGCGCCTTGCAAACCAGGTGGGCCTACCGCGCGATCCGGCCGGCCGCTTCAAGCTGGCTTCGCGATCGGATGGAAGGGGTGAAAATCACTACCGGTCTAAGTGTGACGCAGGCACGCAGTTGCGGAGATATGGCGCGGGTCGAGCTTAGTGATGGATCGCAGCGGGAGATTGACCATGTCATGCTGGCGACCGGCTTTCGCGTCGACATCTCGCGCTACGATTTTCTGGGCCCCGAACTGCTGCGGAGCCTGAAAATCGATCAGGGCTATCCCCGGCTCACCCTCGGCCTCGAATCATCGATCGCGGGACTGCACTTTATGGGCGCCCCCGCGGCGCGCAGCCTCGGCCCCCTGGTGCGATTCGTCTCCGGGACCGGCTATAGCGCACGCGCCTTGACCGACGCGATTCGGCGTTCCTCGCGCGGTCACCGCGCATCATGAGCACGGACGCTTGCGAAGAACGTTCGCTCCCCGGCGCCTTGGTGCTGGGCGGTGACTATCGCGCGCTGACTGTCGTGCGCAGCCTCGGTCGCCATGGCATCCCGGTGTGGGTTTGTCCCGAGCAGCAAAAGATCGCGACGAAATCGCGCTACGCGTTGCGGCATCTACCGTTGCCCGCGGCGGAGAAAGAACAAGTAGACTTCCTGCTCGGGGTCGGCCAGCGCTACGGCCTCGACGGCTGGGTGCTGTTTGCCACCGAAGATACGCACGCCGCGATGCTGGCGCGCCATCAATCCAGGCTCGCGAGCAAATTCCGCCTCGCGACTTCCCCGCGCGAGACCGTCGATGTGGCCTACGATAAGAGGATGACCTATCGAACGGCGCACAAACTTGGCGTCCATACTCCGGTGACGCACTATCCGCGCGACCGGCGCGAGGTGGAGCTGTTGCGATGTTCCTTCCCGGTCATTTTGAAGCCGGCCGTCAAGGAAGCGATCAATCGCTTCACGCGGGAAAAGGCCTGGCCTATTTATGACCGCGAGTCACTGCTGACCGGCTATGATGCAGCCTGCGGGCTCATCGATCCGAACCTGATCATGATCCAGGAATTGATCCCGGGCGGCGGCGAGACCCAGTTTTCCTATGGCGCCATTTGCGAGAATGGCCGCACGCTCGCCTCGGTGGTGGCGCGCCGCACCCGCCAGTACCCGGTGGATTTCGGCCGCTCCAGCTCCTTCGTCGAAACCGTCGAAATGCCCGCGGTCGAGAATGCCGCGCGCCATCTCCTCCGGGGCCTCGGCTACACCGGCCTGATGGAGGCGGAGTTCAAGTACGATCACCGCGACGATTGCTACAAGCTACTCGATCTCAACCCGCGCGTGTGGGGATGGCATACGGTGACGCGCTCCGGTGGCGTCGACTTCCCCTATTTCATGTGGTTGCTCGCGCAAAATCGGCCGGTCCCGGAAGTGCGCGTGGAGGCCGGTTATCGATGGGTGCGGATGACGACTGATGTGCCCGCGGCGGTGCGTGAAATCACGCGCGGCGGAATTTCGGTGGCATCCTACCTGCGCTCGTTGCGCTCGCCGCTTGAGCATGCGGTGATTGCGAGCGACGATCCGCTGCCGTTTTTCCTCGAAGTTCCGATGCTCACCATCGCGCGATTGACCCAGCGCCTGCACGAGTTCCGCGGCGGCGCTACGGCGCGCACGCGAGCGGTGGTTCCGCCGATTAGCCCGGTGCCCGATCGCAAGCGCGTCGCCTGAACCGGTTGACGCGGTAGCTTGGCTTGTCGACGATAGGGTGTGCCCGAACTTCCCGATGTCAACGTATACGTCGAAGCGGTGCAGCGTCGCATCGTCGGCCACAGGTTGGTTCGTGCCATCGTCAAGTCGCCCTTTCTATTGCGCTCCGCCACTCCGCCGCTAAGCGCGACCTACGAAAAGAGCGTTCTGGAAATCCGCAGGGTCGGGAAGCGCATCGCCATCGGCGTCGAGGACCAGCTATGGCTGGTGCTGCATCTCATGATCGCGGGCCGGCTCCATTGGGCTGCCGCAAAGCCGAAGCTCGGCAGCCGCAACAACCTCGCGGCCTTCGAGTTCGACAACGGGTGGCTATGGCTTACCGAAGCCGGCACGCAACGCCGCGCCTCACTGACGGTGGTGCAGGGTGAGGAAGGACTTAAGTCTCTGAGCGCCGGAGGCGTCGAGCCACTCGAGGTGGACCTCGAGGCTTTCGCGGTAGCGCTGCGCGCGGAAAATCATACCCTGAAGCGCGCCCTGACCGATCCACACATCTTCAGCGGCATCGGTAACGCATATTCAGATGAGATTCTGCATCGCGCACAACTGTCGCCGATCGCGATGACGCAGAAACTGAGCGCCGGCGAAATAGAGCGGCTTTACGAAGCCACGCGCGCGACACTTATCGAGTGGACAGATCGTTTGCGCGCCGAAGCCGGCGATGGATTTCCCGAAGGGGTCACCGCGTTTCGTCCCGAAATGGCGGTACATGGGCGCTACCATCAGCCATGCCCGCGCTGTGGCGCGAAGATCCAGCGCATCCGCTACGCGAGCAATGAGACTAACTACTGCGCGCCATGTCAGACCGGCGGTCGCTTGCTCGCCGATCGCGCGCTCTCGCGCCTGATGCATCAGGACTGGCCTAAGACGCTCGATGAACTCGAGGACCTTAAGAAACGCCGCGCCACCTGATAGCGATTCTCTAGTTCTCTAGTTCTTTGCCTGCTTGGCTTCCTCGAGCTTGTCGTCGATCGCGTGCTGGATGACAAAGGCGCGGATCGCGTTCGCTTGTTGTTTGTTGAGGTCCTTCGCGAATGACACCATTCCCTGGTCCTTGAACTTGCCACCCAGGACGACGTCGTACCATCCGTCATCACTGAGAAGCTGGCTGTAGCGCAAGTCAGGGTTGATGCCACCGCTGACTACATCGACGCCATGACACATGACGCAGTTACGCCCGTAAAGGGTCTTTCCTTCTGCGATAGTCGCGGCACTAGCGGTCTGTTTGGGCGGGTCGAGCACCTTTACTTCCTGCGCCGCGGGAGGCGGTAAGGTAGCAGCGCCACCCAGCTTGTAGACCAGCAGTCTGCTGATGTTGCGCTGAGGCCCCGAAATCTTGGCGAGCCCGCCGCCGAGGATGGCATAGCTGCCGCCCCATCCTACCAGCGTGGCGACATATTGCTCGCCTTCGACCTCATAGGTCATCGAACCCGCGAGAATCGCAGTCTGGGTCGGCGACGACCATAGCTTCTCGCCATTGTCAGCTCGGTAGGCCGCGAACTCATGCGTCGCGTTGCCTTGAAAGACCAGATTTCCCGCGGTGGTCATGATGCCGCTATCCCATGGGCCCGCGTATTGAAAGCGCCAGACCTCCTTCTGATGAACCGGATCCCAGGCGAGGAGAAATCCCTTCTCGCCCTTAAGCGCGTTCTTGAATGCTTGCCCTTTGCCGGCGGTCACCTTCGCGAGGTCAATCGCCATGTTGTTGCCGACCGTGGTCTCCCGGAAGTGCTTGTCGGTCGCGAACGCGAACCCTTCCTCCTGAGCCGGGATATAGACCAACCCGGTCTGCGGGTTGAACGCCATTGGTTGCCAGTTATGCCCGCCGCTCGGCGCGGGAGTAATGGTGAACGGCTTGCCGGTCTTGTCATAGCGCGCCGCCGCTATCTCCATCGGGCGGCCGGTTTTCGGATCGATACCTTTCGACCAGTTGACCGGCACGAAGTTGTTCGCCGAGATTAACTCACCGGTCTTGCGATCAAGGACGTAGAAGTAGCCATCCTTGCCCGCTTGCATAGCCACTTTGCGCAGCTTGCCGTCGATAGTCAGATCGGCAAGTACAACATCCTGGGTCGCGTCGTAGTCCCATACGTCGCCGGGAACGACCTGGTAGTACCAGGCATACTCACCGGTGGAACCTTTCAGCGCGATGATCGAGGAGATATAGAGGTTATCGCCGCCTTTAGGGCTGCGATGCTTCTGGTCCCATTCGACGCCGTTCGCGGTGCCGAAATACATGATGTCGAGGTCCGGATCATAGGAGATGCCGCCCCATGCGGTGGCGCCGCCGCCCTCTTCCCACCACTTCCCGCTCCAGGTCGCAGCCGCCTTCTCCATCGCCGGGCTCTCGAATCCTTTCGAAGGATTGCCGGGGACGGTGTAGGTGCGCCATAGCAGTTTCCCGGTTGCGGCGTCATAGGCTGACATGTATCCGCGCACCCCATACTCAGACCCGCTGTTGCCGATGACGATTTTGTCATTGAAGGCGCGTGGTGCGGATGTGATGGTGTAAGGCTTGTCTCGATCGGTGGTCTGAACACTCCACACTGGCGTCCCGGTAGCCGCATCGAGCGCGATCAAACGGCCATCGATGGTGCCGACGTAGACCTTGCCCTTCCACACCGCGACGCCGCGATTGACCGCATCACAGCAAACGTGGATGAGGATCTCGCGGCCGACTTTAGGATCGAAGTCCCATAGCAGCTTTCCGGTTTTGGCATCGAAGGCCTTCACCAGGCTCCATGCGGTGGTGATGTACATGACCCCGTCGACCACCACCGGCGTTGCTTCCTGACCGCGATCGGTATCGAGGTCGTAGTACCACGTGAGGCCGAGGTTTTTGACGTTGTCGGCGTTGATCTTGTCGAGCGGACTGAAGCGCTGCTCGCTGTAAGTCCTGCCATAGATCATCCAGTTACCGGGATCCTTGTCCGCGCCGACCAGGCGCGCGGCATCGACCTGGGCGGCGGCGACTGGCGCCGCGGGCGCCGGCGCAGCCGCGGCGGGAGCGGAATTGGCCTGCGCGTGCTCGCCGGAATGCATGCATCCGAAGGCGAACCCGCCGATCATCAGACCGATAGCAACCGCTGCGAGATGACTGGACTTCACAATCATCGGGACCTCTTCAATTTCAACCTATGAGTATGCGCTGCGATACTCGCCACCCAGCCGCCGACAATTTGCCCCACGACGGACGCCCGCGAACTATCGCGCGGTATCGACATACCATGCCGTCGCGGAAAGTCCATACCCGGGAAATCTACCGAATCGCTCAGCGCGACAGACCGAGGAGAAGTGCGGTTAGATCATTGCCAAGAGCGATGGTGCCGAAAGACAAGAGCAAGCCCAACGCGAGCATCGCAGCGGTGGCAACGGCGCCGGCCACGATTTCCTTGCGCAGCGCGCGCAGGGTCGCAGGCGCAGGGCCGCCGCGGAGCATCGCGTCAGCATCGGGGCGCACCCACAGGCCAACCGCCCAGCCGAGGTTGGCGACGATGACTTCGGCGAACAGCGACAGCATCGATTCCGGCTGGATGAGCGCGACGGTCCTGATGACGTGAGGCTCCGCGGACGCCGCCAGGTAAAATGACGCGGCCTCGACGCCCGCGGCTATCATCAAACCGAGTGCGACCGCGCTCGACGCGTTACCGCACCATCGCCGATCAGTCGCGAGTCCGCCGAGGAAGCCATTGACGGCGCAGGTCGGCACGATGAACCCAAGGAACGACATCGCGACCGCCAGCACCGCCATCACCGCATTGCGGGGAGGCGCATCGCGCAGTCCGGCCGAGGGACGCAGAAAGTAAAGTTGCACCATCGCGAAGATGACCAGTCCCAGCCCGGTCAGCGCACCCGCGATGAGCCCGTACCATCGCGCGCTCGGCCGCTCGCGCCGCACTCCATAAATCCACGACAGTGTGATGACCGTCGGCGCGACCAGCGCGGTCAGCAACTGCTCCAGTATCAGCATCCCCTTGGCGCTGAGGCTTTCGCTGATGTGCGCGTGCAGGAGCCCGTGGAGGAACGCGGTCGCCACGATGGTGAGAAACGCGCCCGCGCGGATAAGAATATCATCCTCGCGCCTGAAGGACTCGTGCGCACGCCGCGGACTGATGCGCTCGAGGATCGGCTCGATCGCGAGCAGCATCCCGATCGAGGTGACCGCGATGACGATCATCTCTTTCAACTGGCCTTGCCCGGGCAGATGAAGGAACTCCTCGACGGCCTGGTACACCACGCTGAAAAATACCGAAACGAGCCCCGTCGTTAGAGCTAGCCTCAATGGATGTTGATGGTGCGACTGACTCACGAGATTGACGCCCGCAAGGATAGCGACGCCGAAGTCTCATTCACAGAGACGCGGGCGCAGATGCGGTCGAACCTTCCTTGAGCGGAGGCCGGAATTCCCGCAGTATCACCTCTCGCGAGACGCGAGGGGTGGCATGCGAAGGTTTTCCGCCACAGTCTGGATGTTGGTAAGCGTATCGGTTGGAATGTTGCTCTTGGGAGCGGTCACTCAATCGGGCGCGACGCCGGTTCCCCTTGCGCAGCAGACGCCGGTGCAGCAGCGCCTCGAGGGTACCATCAATGACTCCCTTGGCCGCCCCGTCGCGGGCGCCGAAGTTCTCCTCCAAGCCGCCGACGGCCATATCGTGGCGCGCGCGACCACCGGGAAGGACGGCAAATTCAAGCTGCGCGCAGCGCCCGGCAACTTCGAACTCACCGTTACCAGCCGCGATTTCAAGCCCGCCGCGATGCCGTTGGTGGTCGTCGCCGGCAACGCTCCGGCTCCCGTCACGCTGGCGATGATATCGAGCAAACCGCTGACGCTGGCGGTGCTTGCGCCGCGCTTCGCCAGCGCGCTCAATGATCTCTCACCCGAGACCGGTAGCAGCGCGTATCGCTTCGATAGCGAGGCGATCCATCGGATGCCCGCGGGCCAGAACACCGACCTCGCCGAAGTTCTGCAACAGGCGCCTGGTGTGAGCCAGGATTCTTACGGGCAGGGCCAGGAGCAGCTTCATGTGCATGGCGAGAATGGCGGCGGCATCCAGTATCGCATCAACGGTATATTTCTGCCGGACGCGGTCACCAGTTACGGCGAGATTTTCAGCCCGCGCTTCGTGCATAGCATCACGCTGCTGACCGGCGTGCTGCCCGCCGAGATTGGCTTTCGCGAGGAAGGCGTCATCGATGTCCGCAGCAAGGATGGCTGTATTGACACCGGTCCGGACCTGAACAACCTCGAGATGTATGGCGGTCAGCGCAACACCATTCGGCCGAGTTTCGAGTTGGGCGGATGCAGCGGCAGGTTTAGCTACTATGCCAGCGGGTTCTATTTGCGCGACGACCTCGGTCTCCAGCCGCCGACCGCCACGGCGACCCCCAACCACGATCTCACCAATCAAGGACAAGGATTCGCCAACCTCTCGTACCTGATCGATTCGCAAACCCGGGTCTCGTTGATGGCCGGAACAGCGGTGAACCAGTTCGAGATCCCTCCGACGCCGGGGCTGACTCCTGCGTTCGTTCTCGAGGGTGTCCCCGCGCTTCCGTCGGCGGCGATCGACGAAAGCGAATTGGAGCAGAACTACTTCGGCGTCTTGGGGCTGCAGGGTGGAATTGGCGAGAACATCGACTATCAGTTATCAGCCTTCAGCCGTTATTACACGCTCAATTTCTATCCGGACCCGACGCAGGACCTCATCTACAACGGAGTTGCGGCAAGGATTTTTCAGAGCGGGTTCATCAACGGTCTCCAGGGCGCCGGCAACTACAAGCTCAGTTCGGACCACACTATCGGGGCCGGATTCTACACCAGCGGCGAGGCAATCGAGCTGGACGACCACGCGCAAACCTTCGAGGTGGTGAACGGAGTCCCGCAAACGACCCCGATCAACATTGTCGACGATAACAACCAGGTCGCATGGCTGTTAGGTTTCTATCTGCAGGACGAATGGCGTCCGTTGCCGCAACTCAAGATTAACTTCGGCGCCCGCTGGGACTGGATGAGCGCCTTCGTGACGCAAAATCAGTTCAGTCCGCGCCTCGGTGCGGAATACGAGGTGCGGCGCGGCACTATTCTGCACGCCGGATATGCGCGCTATTTCAAGGTCCCGCCGTTTGACGAGGTCGCGTTGGGCACCGTACAGAAATTCGCCGATACCACCAATGCTGCTCCGGTCAACAGCGGCAACGATAAGATCGAAGCCGAGACTGACGATTATTTCGATGTCGGCATTCGGCAGCGGATCCTCGAGCATCTGAATGTCGGCCTCGATGGCTTCTTCAAGCTGGGACACAATCAGCTCGATCTCTCTCAACTAGGCAGTCTGGTAGTTACCGCACCGCTTAACTATCGCCAAAGCCGTGCCTGGGGGTCGGATTTCAGCCTCGCCTACCAGGACGAAAAATTCAACGCCTATTTCAATTTCTCGTATGCCATCCTGGAGGCGAAGTATATCAAGTCGGGGGCGTTTCTCGCCGATGATGCCGACGAGATTGCCTACATAGCCAATCATTGGATCAACACCGACGACAACCAGATGTTCACTTCGTCGGCCGGGGCTTCCTACCGGCTATGGGGCTTTCTCTTCACCAGCGACGCGGTGTGGGGGAGCGGCTATCGGCGCGGCTTCGCGAACAGTGGTGAGTTACCGCCGATCCTGCAATTCAACGGAGCGATCGTGCGCAGCCTCAAGTTGCCGGCGCTAGGCCTGGCAGAATTCCGCCTGACGCTCATCAACGCCTTCAACCATCCTTACCAGATTCGCAACGGCACCGGCATTGGAGTGTTCTCGGCATCCTACGGCCCTCGCCGCGCGATCTATGGGGGGATTAAGGTACCGCTAACGCGGGCCGCGGCCCCATAGGGAGTTGCTTCGAGCCAAGGGCACCTGGCTCGCTAAAAGAGAAGGCTCGATCCGGTACCAAAAAAGAGCTTTCGGTGCGACTGCCTCCAACTCTCCACGCGACAAAATGCGACTCCCGCGATATCTCTTGGCAACCGATTGCCTATTTCAAGAATCAAAATCGCCTGATTGTCTTCGGTAGGTGAGTTCCGAAAGTAACCCCTGATGGAGAAATGGCTTAGCACTGTCGCGACCGAACTTGAGGAAATGATCGCCTCGATTCGTCGACATCTAATTCTGGATAAGCGGCGCCCCTTCATTGTCGAATCTGCGGGAACACCGAAATCGGGAAAGACTACGACAATCAACGCTCTTCATCAGCTGTGGTTTCCATCCCATCGAGATAGCCGGCGAAGAAATTTCGGTTGCTCCATTGGAAAACCATCGCGTATAATATTTCGACGGGGTAAGAGTTCATGAACGATTGGAAAACGCCTGAATTCCTCGAAGTCCGCTGCGATGCGGAAATCAACTGCTACAGTTCCGCGCTGCCGGAGACCGGGAAGGTTCGCATCCCGAATCGTCCGGTGATGGAATCGGCCTCGGAAAACCGCTCGGAGTCATAAGCCCGGCCATTTGTGCGGGTCCATGTGCTCGGCTCCGCCGCGGGTGGTGGCTTTCCGCAATGGAACTGCAACTGTTCAAATTGCCGCGGGCTGAGGGCGGGGACGATTCGTGCGAAGGCCCGCACGCAATGCTCCATAGCCATAACGGGGAACGGCGCGGATTGGATGCTGCTCAACGCGAGCCCCGACCTGCCCGCGCAGATGGCGTCGTTCGCGGAACTGCATCCAAAAAATAGCGCGCGAGGATCGTCGATCGCATCGGTGATGCTGACCGATGGGGAACTCGATCACATCACCGGACTGCTGTCGCTGCGCGAAAACGAACCCATCGAGCTTCGATGCACGCGGCGGGTCTTCGAATGGGTCTTCGAGGCGAATCCAATCTTCGCGGGACTCATCCAGCCCTCGCGGTTTCGCTGGGACCCGGTGGAGAATCAGCAATCGACGCAATGTCGGAGAGGACTGAGCATCGCGGCGCTGTTCGTCGCGGGCAAGCGGCCGACATACGTTAAAACATCGTTTGATAACATCGAAGGAAGCACCCTGGCGTACATCATCAGCGATGGAGGCGGAAAATCATCCATTTTGTATGTGCCCGCCATCAAAGCCATCAGCGATGAGCTAGTCACGGCGGCATCCAGGTGCCACTGCATCTTCTTCGATGGGAGCTTCTGGTCCGATGACGAGATGGCGCGCCGAGGCGTGGGGACGCGGACCGCTTCGGCAATGGGCCACGTTCCCATCGATGGACCCGAGGGCAGCCTCGCGCGCCTGAGTCACCTTGACGCGCGAAAGGTCTATACTCATGTCAACAACACCAATCCCATCCTCGATGAGACTTCGCCCGAGCGCCGCGCTATCGAGCAAGCGGGATGGGAGGTCGCCGAGGATGGCATGGACTTCGTGCTGTAGCTTCGAGTGAGAGATATGAAGGAAAGCACCAGCCGCGCATCGCAAGCTCCCGACTCGCCCGAGGATTTCGTCGCGAGGTTGCGCGCGATCGGTGCCGCCGCTTATCACGATAAGCATCCGTTTCACGTCCTGATGCATCAGGGGAAGCTCACTCGGCGTCAACTCCAGGCGTGGATCGAAAATCGTTTCTACTATCAGTGGAGCATCCCGAAGAAGGACGCGACCATCCTCGCGAAGGCCGATGATCGCGAGTTCCGCCGCGCGTGGATTACTCGCATCACCGACCACGACGGCATCGGCGACACCGAAGGCGGTATCAGCAAATGGTACCGGCTGGCCGAGGCGGCTGGTCTCGACGCTGCCGACGTCGCCAGCCTGCGCTACGTGCTGCCCGGCGTGCGTTTCGCGGTCGATGCGTACGTGAACTTATGCGCATCGCGTCCACTAACAGATGCGGTCGCGTCGTCGCTCACGGAATTGTTCGCGCCGGTCCTGATGGCGGATCGGATCATCGTGCTGGAGAAGCTTTATCCATGGCTCGATAGCCGCGGCCTCGATTATTTCCGCGGGCGCTTGACGCTGGCGTCGCGCGACTCGGACTTCGGACTGCAATATGTGGTCGCGCATTGCACCACCCGCGAGGCGCAGGATCGCGCGGCCGATGCGCTCACGATCAAGTGCCACATCCTGTGGGGAATGCTCGACTCGATCCACTACGCCTACATCTCGCCGGGATATTTGCCGCCGCTATGGAACGACGCGCGCAAACTCTGATGGATGCCGAGGGCACATGGCGCCCGCGGCTCACTTCGCGTGCGCGGCTGAAGTTCGATTCGGTAGCGCGACAGGAGATGCTGCTGTTCCCCGAAGCCGCGCTGGTGCTCAATGAAACCGGCGCGGCAATCGTACGGCTCTGCGACGGCGCGCGCTCGATCGATGAGATCATCGATGAGCTGGCGAAGAAATTTCGCGGTGCGGATCGCGATACGCTGCGGCTCGAGGTCGCGAAGTTCCTCGCATCAATCCGCGCGCGAGGACTCCTGCAATGAACTCCGCGCCACGTCCGTACACGCTCGTCGCGGAGCTCACATATAGATGTCCGCTGCGATGCCTGTATTGCAGCAATCCGGTCGATTTCGCGCATACACGCGAGGAGCTCTCGACCGATGAGTGGCGCCGCGCGTTTTCCGAAGCCGCGGAACTCGGCGTGGTCCAGTTGCACCTGTCGGGCGGCGAGCCGATGCTGCGCGATGATCTCGTCGAACTGATTCGGCATGCGCGCGGGTGCGACCTGTATACAAATCTGATCACCGGCGGCACGCTGCTCGATGAAGACAAGCTGCTTCGCTTTCACGATGCGGGTCTCGAGCATATCCAGTTGAGCATCCAGGGCGCCGCGATTGCGCGCGCCGAAATCGTCGCCGGGGTGCGTTCCCATCAAAAGAAACTCGAAGTGGCGCGCCTCATCAGCAAACTCGGATTCCCGTTCACGCTCAATGTCGTGATCCATCGGCTCAACATCGCGGAGATTCCCGAGCTGATTCGCCTTGCCCTCGAGCTCGGAGCGCAGCGTCTCGAATTGGCGAACACCCAGTTCTATGCGTGGGGCGCGGAGAACCGGCGCGCGCTGATGCCGACCCGCGAGCAATATCTGCGCGCCGAGGAAATTGCAGTTGACGCGATCGCGAAATATCGCGGCGCCCTCGAGATCGTCTTCGTCCAGAACGACTATCTCTCGGGCGAGCCCAAGCCGTGCATGGGCGGATGGGGCCGCGGCTACATTTGCATCAATCCTGGCGGCGAGGTGCTGCCATGTCATGCGGCCAAGGTGATTGCCGGGTTGAGCTTCGAATCAGTGCGCGACCGTTCGCTTGCGAAGATCTGGCGCGACTCACCGGGCCTCAACGCCTTTCGCGGTGACGACTGGATGCTCGAGCCATGCCGCACGTGCGCCCGCAAAGATATCGACTACGGCGGTTGCCGATGTCAGGCCTTCATGCTCGCCGGTAACGCGGCTGAGGCGGATCCGATCTGCCGTTTCTCGCCGCATCACTCGGTCGTCGAGTCCGCGCAAGATGATGCGGTGAATGGTGCCGAGCTTATTTATCGCAATGCAAAAAACAGTCGGCGCCTGACCCGCCCGGTTGCCGATCGATAGCCGCGCGGTCGCACTTGCTCCCAATCGTTGGTCATTTCGTTTGACTCATCGGATGTGAAAGGCGGATCACCGGGACCGTAATGGTCTATTCGCTGGCAATCGGATGCGGCGTCGCGCTGCTCGCGATCCTCGCGGCCGCGATGTTCGCGGCACTGGAGCCGCTATGGCGAGACTGTCGCCGCGAACTGACGATCCTCGCGGCAATCCTTGCGTTGCTCGCGATCATCAAGTGTTTTCTGCTTCCGTTTTTTCCCGGATATCCGCGCGACCTATTCGAATTTCTTTCCTGGGGCGAGGTGATGACGCGCAGTCCCGCCCACGTCTACGATCCGCAAGTCAATTGCCGCTACCTGCCTGGCTATTTGTACGCGATGTGGGCCGCCGTTGGTCTGGCGCGCGCGCTGAATTTCGGCCCCGAGGTGACCGGCGCGTCGGTATCGACACTCCGAGTGTTCGTGCGATTTCCTCCAATCGTCGCCGATTTTTTTCTGGGTCTGACCGTTTTCGCATGGATGAAGATGCTCAGCGGCGAGCGGCGCGGGCCAGGCGCAGTTATGCTGTTAGCGCTCAACCCCGCGCTGCTCTTCACCTCGGTTGCATGGGGACAGAATGATTCGGTTCTGACGCTGCCCGTCATGCTGGCGATGCTGATGGCTTCGCAGGGCAATTTCGCACTTGCCGGCGCAGGGGCGGCACTTGCGGTGATCATAAAGTTGCAGGGGCTGATCGTGCTGCCGATTCTCGGACTCTGGATTCTGCTGCATGGACGAGTGCGCGACTGGATGGTAGCGTCGGTCGCGTTTCTCGCAACCGTAGCTATCGCGTTCGCGCCATTCCAGGTGAGTAAGCCGTGGGACTTCCTGGTGAAGGTCATCGCAAGCTCGGCGGAATATTTTCCCTACACCTCGCTCAACGCGTTCAACCTGATGGCACTTGTATTCGGCCTGCGCATTCGGGATTCGACGACACTTTTGGGCGTCTCGGCTTTCAGCATCGGAATGTTCCTGATGGCCGCGCTTGTTTTGGTCGCGTTGCTTATCTTCTGGCGCGTTCGATCGCCGCGCGCGATGCTCTACGCGGCGTTTCTCGCGTACCTGGGTTTCTTCGTGCTGCCGACCCGCATCCATGAGCGCTATCTATATTTCGCGCTGGCGCTGCTGACGCCGCTGGCGTTGGATTCATGGGCCACGATGACGATGTTCACGACCTTGACGGTTACCTTTCTCGCCAATCAGATCATCACGCTACGATTTCTCGACAACCTGATGACTCGGCCGGAGCATGACTCCTTCGCGAGCCCCATCGCGTGCGCCAATCTTTTCGCGCTTGCGGTGGCGATCGCTTACGGAGGTTTCATCATCGCAAAGAGCACCTCGCGATGGCCGCATTTGCTGCGTGCTTTCTTTGATCCGTTCGCGCAGCATGGTGATCTGGCGCCGAAGACACCGAATCAACCGCCACTAATGGCGGCACGCGCCCAGCGAAGCTCCCGCCCATCGTGAGGCTGCGACGATTTGTTCCTACAGCATCGCGCGCGTGCGATGGCGCGCACCCTCGTATTCACTGATGGTCTGCTCGATGAGTTCTGCCGTGCTCTGCACCCGCGTTACGCCCGAGACCGAATGACCGGCGCTCCAGATGTCCTTATATCTGCGCGGACCATTCATCTCGCCCTTGCTGCCGAAGTTTCGCGCGGCTTCTTCAACCGAAACTCGCGGTGGCAGCGTTCGCGGATCGAGCCCCGACGCGATCATCGATGGCGTCAGCATGTTGGTATCGAGGCCGGTAAACGCCTGCGTGAGCATCACGTCGTCCATGTCCGATTCGACCAGCATCCGCTTGTATGCTTCTGCTGCCATGCTCTCTTTGGTGGCTATGAACTTGGTCCCCATGTACGCGAGATCGCAGCCGAGCACTTCCGCTGCCCACAACGCGGCGCCGTCGCTGATGCCGCCCGCGAGCACGATTGGGCCGTCGAACATTTCCCGCGCGGCGCGCACGAATGCCAGCGGGTTGAGCCATCCAGTCTGGCCCCCTGCACCCGCAGTTAGCAGAACCAACCCATCGACGCCCGCCGCGATCGCTTTTTCGGTATGTCGAATCGTCGCGACGTCCGCGAACACCATGCATCCAATGTCGTGCAGCGGGCCGATCGCCTCAGTGGGCGATCCCACGCTCGTGATCACCAGCTCGATTTTGTGGCGCAACAGGCACGCCAATTCCGCCTTCATTTCGGCGCGTTTGATGATCAGGTTGGGGCAGAACGGCGCGGGCAGCCGGGTGGGATTTTCATCCGCGGCGCGTCCCAGTTCGCCGGCGATCTTCGTCAACCATCCATCGAGCGTGTCGATGCTGCGCGCGTTGGCGACCGGAAAGGCGCCGATCACGCCCCCTTTGCATGCGGCAATCGCGAGCTCGGGACCCGACACCGCCAGCATTGGCGCGGCGATCAGCGGAAGCCGCAAGCGTCGAGCGATTTTCCCGGGCAGCCGCTGATTCATGATCAGGCGCCCTTCTGCAGAATGTGCACCACGCACACCGCGCCGATTCCGACCATATGCGCGAGGCCCAATCTCGCGTTGGGCTGCTGTCGCGCGCCCGCCTCGCCGCGCAGCTGGCGCGTGATTTCCGCGATTTGCCCCGCGCCGGTCGGCCCAATCGGATGACCCATCGCGAGCAAACCGCCCGACGCGCTGATAGCGCACTTGCCGCCGATATCGGTCGCACCACTGCCAATCATCGCCGCGCCCTCACCCTCGCCGCAGAGGCCCATCGCCTCGACATAGAGCAGCTCCTCGATGGTGAACGCATCGTGCAACTCGATGAGATTGAGATCCTTCGGTCCCACCGCGGCTTCCTCATAGGCCTGCGCGACGGTCTCGCGAGTGAGTTCGGCGTCGAAATTTTTCGCGCCTCGGTAGACGCGCTCGGTGCGCGTGACCGACGCGATCACTTTCACCGCGCGCTTTCGATCGATGCCGAGTTTCGCGATGCCATCTTCCGAGGCCACGATCACGGCGGCCGCGCCTTCGCCCACCGGACAGCATTGTAGCTTGGTCAGGCTGCCGGAAATTGGCGATCCCGCCATGACCTCCTCGAGCGTGACCGCCTTCTGCCGCTGCGCGTACGGATTGCGCGCGCCGTTGCGATTATTTTTCACCGCCACCGCTGCGACCTGCTCGGCCTTCACTCCGTAGCGATTCATATACTCGTTGGCGAGCAGCGCGAAGTGGGTGAAGGGCACCACTCGCGCGCCGACCAGATCGCGGATGTTGGCTTTGCTGGCGGCGGCGGCAAGCGGCGCGGGCTTGTCGACGCCCAGCGCGAGCGCCACGTCGCTGATTCCGCTCGCCACATCGAGGCACGCATGACGGAACGCCGTCGAGCCCGAGGCCGATGCGTTTTCGACTTGCGCCATCGGAATCCCGCTCGCGCCGAGATGGCGCAGAATCGGCCGCGACACCGCCATTCCGATCAGCGCCGTACCCGTATACGCAGACTCGACGTCGGGGTACGCGATTCCGGCATCCGCCAGCGCTTCGCGCACTGCGGTCAGTCCGAGAGTCACGAAGGTGGTCTCGCTCATGTACTGATATTTGTGCAGACCGATCCCGACCACGTACACCGGCCGCATGTCCTTGATAGTTTTCTTCATCGCGCCGCCTCCGTCTTCGCGAAGCGAAGCTCTACAATCTGTTTTCCTTCCTCGTTGGTCCCGGCCGGCGCGAGCAGCGAATGCATCCGGTCACCGATGCGGAGTCCCTCGTCGGTGCGCTCCAGCAAAATCGCGCGAACCGCCGGG
>Ga0210398_10000123_pt1 | contig 97071 bp, 84 predicted proteins | sample IncBWC4OmetaG_FD_161047 | JGI IMG/M metagenome (GOLD analysis project Ga0210398, IMG submission 161047) | Forest soil microbial communities from Barre Woods Harvard Forest LTER site, Petersham, Massachusetts, United States - Inc-BW-C-4-O | ecosystem: Environmental > Terrestrial > Soil >... | reverse complement strand
AGCGCCGCGATCGCCGAGGTCGCGCGCCGGCGGACCCTGCCTTTCGTGGTGGTGCGCGCCATCGTCGACGATGCCGCCGCGGCGGTCCCGACGACGGTACTGGCGAGCGCGCGCGCGGACGGCGAGCCGGCGCTCGCACGTCTGCTGCGGGCGCTGCTGCGCCACCCGGCGGATGTGCCAGCGGTCGTGCGTCTCGGCCGCGGCTACTTCCGCGCTGCGCGCTCGCTGCGTGCGGTCGCGCGCAGCGGCTCCCTGGTGGCCTCACATCCTCGCGGCGACGCCGCCGTGCACGGCGTGCGTCTGGCGTGAGGGCGCTGCTCACCGGGGGCAGCGGCTTTGTGGGCGCCGCCGTGGCGCGGGCGCTGCTGCGCCAGGGCTGGGACGTGCGCGCGCTGGTGCGCCCGAGTGCCGACCGGCGCAACCTGCACGGCCTCAGCCTCGAAGTGGTGGCGGGCGATCTCAATGATCCGGCCTCGCTGGCGCCGGCAGCGCATGCCTGCGAGGCGCTGTTCCACGTCGCCGCCGACTACCGGCTGGGCGCCCGCAATCCCCAGGATCTGTACCGCACCAATGTCGAGGGCACGCGCAGCGTGCTGGCTGCGGCGCGCGCCGCCGGGGTGCGGCGCGTGGTGTACACCAGCAGTGTTGCCACCATCGGGATTCCTGCCGACGGCTCGCCCGGTGACGAAACCACACCGGTGACACTTGCCGACATGATCGGTCATTACAAGCGCTCCAAGTTCCTCGCCGAGCAAGTGGCACGCGAGGCCGCGCGCGCCGGCAGCTCAGTGGTCATCGTCAATCCTTCGACACCGGTGGGCCCCGGCGACATCAAGCCCACGCCCACCGGGCAGATGGTGCGCGATGCGGCGCGCGGGCGCATGCCGGCCTACGTAGACACCGGACTCAACATCGTGCACGTGGACGACGTCGCCGCCGGTCACCTGCTGGCGCTGCAGCACGGGCGCGACGGTGAGAGCTACATCCTCGGCGGCGAGGATCTGTCGTTGCGCGCGATCCTCACCGAGATTGCGCGCATCGTCGGCCGGCGCCCGCCGCGCGTGCGGCTGCCGGCGCGCGCCTTGCTGCCGGTGGCGTTCGTCGCCGAAGCGGTTGCGCGGCTGACGGGCGGCAGCACGCGCATCACCGTGGAGGGCGTACGGCTGGCGCACAAGCGCATGTTTTTCTCGAGCGCCAAAGCCTCGCGTGAGCTGGGTTATCAGGCGCGTCCGGCGGTGCAGGCGCTCGCGGATGCCGTGACGTGGCTGCGCGCCCAGGGGTTGCTGAGGAGCTAGGCGAGCCCGGCGGCGAACTTGCCCGGCGCAGGCCCGCGCGCGCCAGCGGCGGTCGGCGCGAGTCAGTCCGCCGCGTGAGTCCTGGCCGTGGCCGGCCTGCCCGGATACCAGTTCCAGCGGCCGGCGATCGCCATGACGGCCGGCACGATCAGCGCGCGGATCAGCGTCGCGTCCACCAGCACCGCAACACACAGGCCCACGCCCATCATCTTCAACACCGGCAGGCCTGCGCCGATAAACGCGCCGAAGACGACTACCATGATGAGACCGGCGCCGGTGATGACGGGTGCGACCGCCGCAAGACCTTCGATGGTGGCGCGGTTGTTGTCCTGGTCGCGGCGGTATTCGTGCTGGATGCGAAACAGCAGGAACAGCTCGTAGTCCATCGACAGACCAAAGCTCAGGCAGAACACCATGAGCGGAATCTCCAGCGGGATCGTCAGGAACGGTCGCTCGAGACCTACCAGGGAGTTGAGCCAGCCGAACTGAAATACGGCGACCACCGCGCCGATGCCGGCTGCGACCGCCAGCAGATTCATCAGCACCGCCTTCAACGGCAGCAGATAGGAGCGGAAGGCGATAAAGAGCACCAGCAGTGTCATGCACACCACGAAGCCGACGATGCGCGGCAGACTGTGCAGCATGTAGTCGTTGAAGTCGTTGTGCTCCGCCGGCGCTCCGCCCACGCTCACCGTGAACGGGCCGGCCGGCGGCTGCACCCGCAGCTCGCGCGCGAGCGTGCCGATGGCATTGACGTCCAGGGCTGCCGCCGGCGTGACTTCAAACAGCGCCGCGCGCCGATCGCGACTGAGGAAGTACTCGGCAATCTGCGGGTAGTCGCGCAGCGCCTGCTCCGGGTCGGCGTACAGCGTCTGATAGTCCTCGAAGCTCAGGCCCTCCTGCAGACTGAAGGGCGAGTCGACGCTCGCGATGCGCCGGTCGTGTGCCAGCTTCTCGGTGTAGGCGAACAGCGCCGCACGGTGCGCGGCCGCCAGCAGCGGCAGATGGTCACTGCTGCGCACGATGACGTAGATAGTCTGGGCGGCGTTGTCGCTGCGCAGTTCGCTGAGGATTTCGCTGCCGACACGCGCCTCCATCTTGGGCGGCAGGAACCAGCGTTCGTTCGACATACCGCCCTTGAGACGCAGGGCCGGCAGCGCCAGTGCCAGCACGCAGCTCCCCGCCAGCAGCAAGGTCAGCCAGGGATGGCGCACCACCCAACTGCCCAGTGCGCGCCAGAAGGCGAGCAGCCGCTGCCGGCCGCCGCTGCGACGCATGACCGGCAGCCAGTCGATGCGCGGACCGAGCAGCACCAAAGCCGCGGGCAGCAGTGTCAGGGCGGCGAGCACCGACACACACACCACCAGCGCGCCACCCAGGCCCACGCTGCGGGTCTCGATGATCGGACTGAGCAGCAGGCCGAGGAGCCCGATGATGACCGTCACACCCGACCAGCTGATGGTGCGCCCGGCGCGCGCGACCGTGGCCGCCACAGTGGCCGCGCCGGTCGCCCCGACCGCGTGCTCGCGATAGTGCGTCACCATCAGCAGCGAGTAGTCGATGCCGATCGCAAGTCCAATCATGGTGACGACGTTGCCGAGCAGATTAGAGACCGGCATGAGGCGGGCGAGCAGGAAGGCCAGCCCCAGAGAGACGGTGGTGGTCGACAGTCCGGTGAGAAACGGCAGCGCCGCGGCCACCAGCGTGCCGAAGGCGATCACCAGGATCGCGAGTGTCAGCGGCAAAGCGCGCTTCTCGGCGCGGTCGCCGCCGGCGGCGCTCCACAGATTGACGTCCAGATCGGCGGCGGCGCCGCCGGTCACGGCGACGCGCGCGGCCGGATCGGCGCGCAGCAGCCGCGTGGCGAGCGGTGCGAGTGCGGCGCGCACGCTGACAACGGCCTGCTGGCGCGCAGAATTGTCGGTGGCGGTCAGCCCAATCAGCAGCATGGTGACGTGGCCGTCGGTCGAGCGCAGATGCACATCGCGCTCGTCGGCGAAGCTTCTGACCTTGCGCACTTCGGGCAGCTGCTGCAGCGTCCGCGTGGCCTGCTGCAGCCAGCCGAAGTACGGTTGCTGTGCGACCTGCAGCGCCGGTGCGCTGACGGCGACCACCAGCGGATCCAGGAACGGATTGCTGAACTCGCTGCGCAGAACCTCCGCGGTGCGCCGCGACGGACTGTCCGGGACCCCGCCTTCGACCCCCACGGTGACCTGTTCCAGCCGGTGGGAGCCGAGCGCCCCAAGGCCGATCGCCAGCGCCCAGGCAGCCAGAAACCACCACGGGCGACGGGCGACCGCGCGGCCGAGCCCGCGGAACGGGTCATTCAACGCTGCGGCCTCGCACGCTCAGCGCGGCCGAGCCCCATGCATCCGGTTGCAAGCGCGGTGCTCCTTTTTTCTGCTGCGCGCGACAGTGGCGACAGAGTATTTCATTTTTATGGCAGGGGACGGTTAAGATGCCGGCAAAAGTCGCTGCCTTACTTACAACATTGCACATTCGAGCACATGTCTGATCCCGCCCCACTGCCCGGCGCCCCTGCTGCAGCGCTCCCCTGGGATGCGCGGCTGGCGCGGCGCCTGGTGCTGCCGCTGCGCCACGGGCCGCTGACACCCAATCATCTGACGACCGTGCGCCTGGCATTCGGCATCGCCGCCGCCGGCGCACTGATGCGCGGCAGCTACGGCTGGATGAATCTCGGCGCGCTGCTGATGGTGGTGTCGAACTTCCTCGATCATACCGACGGTGAGCTGGCACGTATGAGCGGACGCAGCAGCCGCCTCGGCCACTGGTACGACCTTGCCAGCGATGCCGCGGTGACCGTACTGTTGTTCACAGGCCTCGGCCTCGGCGTCGGCACGCATGCGCCGCGCGTGCTGCAGCTGCCGGCGGTGTCGCTGGGTCTGATCGCCGGGCTCGCCGTCACGGCCATCTTTTACTTGCGCATGCGCATCGAGGCGGTGGGTGGCAAAGATGCCAGCAAGCAGGCCGAATTGGCGGGCTTCGAGGCCGAGGATGTACTGTACTTGCTGCCCCTGATCACTTTGTGCAATGGCACGAAGCCCTTGCTGATCGCGGCCGCCGTCGGCGCGCCGCTGTTCGCCGTCTGGGTGCTGTTCGATTACCGACGCCTGACGCGCACACAGTCCCGATGACGCCGGCGCTGGCGCGATCCCTGCAGGGGCACAGCGCTCCGGAGCTGCGGGCGCAGTTCGCCTCGCAGGGGCAGTTCATCTACCTGCCGCAGTTCCTGCCGGCGGAGATCACCGGCCAGATCGTCGCTGCGGTCGCTGCGGTCGCGCCCGCGGTGAACCGTAACTATCTGCCCGGGCACAAGCAGGGCGGCAGCGTCAGCCGCCACTCGATCGATCAGCTGGCACCCTGCATCGCCGAGCTGTACCGCTCGCCGGAGCTCATCGCGTGGCTGAGCGCGCTGGCGGGCGAACCGCTGCAGCTGTCACCGCCCGATGATCCGCACGCCTACGCGCTGTACTTCTACACCGAGCCGGGCGATCACATCGGCTGGCATTACGACACCTCCTATTACGCGGGCCGCCGCTATACGGTGCTGCTGGGGGTCATCGATGACTCCTCGTGCCGCCTCGATTACCAGCTGCACACGCGCACGCCGGCGGTTGCGCCGGTGGCCGGCTCGCTGCAGATCGCCCCCGGCGGACTGGTGTTCTTCGACGGGGATGCACTGCGGCACCGGATCTCGCCCCTGGGCGCCGGTGAACGCCGCGTGTCGCTCACCTTCGAATACCTGACGGATCCGCGCATGCACCGCTGGTGGCGTTTCGTCTCCAACATGAAGGACTCGCTCGCCTACTTCGGCTTTCGCCAGGTATTTCGCGGGCGCCGCACCCGGCCGGGCGCTGGCGAATAGCTGTGTCACGCACGGCCGGTGGGTTGCTGGCGGCGGGAGCGCTGCTGTTCATCGCGGTGCTGGTCTCGCACGACCTGAAGGCGATCTTTGCCGTACTGGCGCTCGCCGGCTGGGGCCTGGTCGGTGTGGCGGCGTTCCATCTGCTGCCGCTGACACTCGACGGCAGCGCGCTGCGCTTACTGCAGGTCACCCCGCGCGCCGGCGCCTGGCGGAATGCGCTGCTGGTGCGCTGGATCGGAGAGTCCGCCAGCACACTGCTGCCAGCGGGGCAACTCGGTGGACCGCTGCTGATGATTCGGCAGCTGATCCAGCGCGGTGCCACGGCGGCAGACGCGGTCGCTGCCGTCACGGTGAGCACCACGCTGCAGAGCTTCGCGCTGCTGGTGTTCGCGCTGCTCGGCGTGGCGCTGCTCGGCGGGCGGGCGGCGGCATTCTCCGCGGCAGCATCCTGGCCGGCGTTGGTGCTGGTCGCTGCCGCGCTGGCGCTGTGTCCGGCACTGTTCTATCTGCTGCAGCGGCGCGGTCTGTTTGCGCAGGTGACACACCTGGCGGCACGCTTCGCGCCCAAGCGCGACTGGTCGCAGCTGCAGCAGCACGCCCACGGCATCGACAGCGCGCTGCAGACGGCGTACCGGCGGCGTGCGCCGGTGTGGTGGAGTTTCGTCCTGCTGTTGTGTGGCTGGATCGCCGGCGTCGGCGAGATGTGGCTGATCCTGCGCCTGCTCGGTTCGCCGGTGAGCTGGAGCGATGCGCTGCTGCTGGAGAGTCTCGGCCAGGCGATCCGCGCCGCCGCCTTCGCCATTCCCGGTTCGCTCGGGGTGCAGGAGGGCGGCTACCTGCTGCTGGCACCGCTGGCCGGCCTGCGCCCGGACGTGGCGCTCGCGCTATCGCTGGCGAAGCGTATCCGCGAACTGCTGCTCGGCATTCCCGGCCTTGTTTTTCTGCACTTTTCCGAGCGGGCCTTCCGGCGGCGCGTGCCCGCCGTGCGCGTCAGCGGCTCGCGCTGATTGCAGGCTTACGCGGTGACGCGCGGTCGGCTGCAATTTTGTACTATTCGTTACGTTCCCCATGCCCAGGGATCCTAAGTGCGCGCCATCCTGCTCGCCGCCGGACGCGGTTTACGTCTGCAGCAGCCGCTCGATTCCGAGCGGCCCAAATGCCTGCTCGAGTTCGGCGGGCAGACGCTGCTCGAGCGGCATTTGCGCCTGCTCGCGCGCGCCGGCGTCAGCGACATCGTGCTGGCGCTCGGGTTCCGGCACGAGGCGATCGAGGCGCAGCTGGCGCGCTGGAACGATCTGCCGCGGCCGCAAATCGTGCTCAATGCCCGTTTCGAGCTCGGCAGCGTACTCACGCTGCATACGGCGGCGGCGGCACTCACGGCGGGAGGCGATGTGCTGGTGATGGATGCTGACGTGCTTTATCACGAGCGCATCATGCGCGCGCTGGTGGCCGGCGCAGCGCCGGTCAACCGCTTGCTGATCGACCGGGACTTCGAACCCGGCGATGAGGCGGTGAAGGTGTGCGTGCGCGATGGCAGACCGGTCGAGCTGCGCAAACAGCTCGCGCCCGCGCTGAGCTACGACACGGTCGGTGAGTCGGTGGGTTTCTTCCGCTTCAGCGAGCAGGGCGCGCGGCGGCTCGCCGCCATCGTGGGCGACTACGTCAGCAGCGCGCGTGCCCATATGCCGCACGAGGAGGCCGTGCGCGACCTGTTGCTCGAGGGCAGCGCGATCTTCGATATCGCGGACGTCAGCGGCAGCCCCTGGATCGAGATCGATTTTCCCGCAGACCTGCAACGCGCCGCCGAGCAGATCCTGCCACGTCTGTAACTGCTGGCCGCATCCATGAACGACTCATCCTCCGGCCCGCGCGCCGAGCATCCCGCAGCGCCGGGCGAGCCCGCCCCAGCGACGCGCAGTGCACGCCTGCGTGCCATGCTCCTCAGTCCGCAGCTGGAATTTTTGCTGGAAGCCCACAACGGGCTGTCGGCGCGCATCGTGCGCGAGGCAGGTTTCAAGGGCATCTGGGCCTCGGGTCTGGCGATCTCGGCGCAGTTTGGCGTGCGCGACAACAACGAGGTCAGCTGGACCCAGGTTGTCGACATGCTCGAGTTCATGGTCGATGCCAGCGACCTGCCCATTCTGCTGGATGGTGACACCGGTTACGGCAACTTTAACAACCTGCGCCGTCTGGTACGCAAGCTCGAGCAGCGCGGTGTTGCCGGGGTGTGCATCGAGGACAAGCAGTTTCCCAAGACCAACAGCTTTCTCAACGGTGCACGCCAGCCGCTGGCCGACATCGACGAATTCGCCGGCAAGATCGCCGCGGGCAAGGATACGCAGCGTGATGCCGACTTTTGCATCGTGGCACGGGTCGAGGCGCTGATCGCCGGCTGGGGAATGGAGGAGGCGCTGCGCCGGGCTGAGGCCTATCGGCGCGCCGGGGCGGACGCGATCCTGATTCACAGTGCGCTGGCGCGCGCCGACGAGATCGTCGCCTTCGCGCGCGAATGGGCGCAGCGCGCGCCACTGGTGATCGTGCCCACACGCTACTACAGCACGCCGACCGAGGTATTCCGCCAGGCGGGTGTGAGCGTGGTCATTTGGGCCAACCACATGGTGCGCGCGGCGATCGCGGCCATGCAGGCGCTGTCCAAGGAGCTGCGCGCGAGCGAGACGCTGGTCAACATCGAGGACCGGATCGCCTCGGTCGGCGAGATCTTCCGCCTGCAGGATGCCGAGGAGTATTCCGCCGCCGAGGAGCTGTATCTGCGCGCCAGCGCGCCGACGCGCGCGGCGATCGTGCTGGCCGCAGGCCGCGGCAAGGGCCTGGAAGCGCTGACGGCGGAACGCCCCAAGGTGATGCTGCCGATTGCCGGCAAGCCGCTGCTGCGCTGGCTGCTGGACGGATTCAAGCGCGAAGGCATCAACGATGTGACCGTCATCGGGGGTTACCGTGCCGAGGCGATCGACCCGTCGGGTGTGCGGCTGCTGCTGAACGAGCGCTACGAAGTGAGCGATGAGCTCGTCAGCCTGTCACGCGCACTCGACACGCTCAGCGCCGATGCCGTCATCTGCTACGGCGACCTGCTGTTCCGCAGCTACGTGCTGCGCGACCTGCTCGACTGCCGCGCCGATTTCGCCGTGGTGGTCGATTCCTCCGACAGCGCGGAGCTCAACAGCACGGTGCGCGATTTTGCCTACTGCTCGCGCCGCGACGATCGTGGCCTGTTCGGCAGCGGCGTGCTGCTCGAGCGGATTGCCAGTCGCAATGGCGCGGCCGCCCCGGCCGCATCCGGGCGCTGGATCGGCATGCTGTACGTGCGCGGCAGCGGTGTGCCGCGCCTGAAGAGCGTGATGGCGCAGCTGGCGGCGCGCGCGGATTTCGATCAGCTGGACGTGCCGGCGCTGCTCAATGCCCTGGTCGCCGACGGCGCCGCCGTCGAGGTGCGCTACGTTCACGGCCACTGGCGCGGCGTCAACGACCTCGAAGAACTGCGCCAGGCGGTGGACTTTGCCCATGGGCAGGACGGCTACGGCAGTGGCGGGGCAGACGGTTCGCGGCAATGATCGAGGCGCAGCAGTTCGTCGAGGCCGCACGCGAGCGCGGTTTCCACTGGTACGCCGGCGTGCCGTGCTCCTACCTGACCCCGTTCATCAACTACGTGCTGCAGGAGCGGCAGCTGCACTATCTGTCGATGGCGAACGAAGGCGATGCGGTAGCGCTGCTCGCCGGAGTAACGCTGGGCGCGGGCACGGCCCCGCCGCGACGCGGCATCGCCATGATGCAGAACTCGGGGCTCGGCAACGCGGTGAGTCCCCTGACCTCACTCACCTGGCCGTTTCAGCTGCCGCAGCTGCTAATCGTGACCTGGCGCGCTCAGCCTGGCGTGGCCGACGAGCCGCAGCACGCACTGATGGGGCCGATCACTCCGCAGCTGCTGACGCTGATGGAGATTTCCTGGGAGCTGTTTCCGAGCGCGGCGGCTGGCATCGGCGCCGCACTCGGGCGTGCCGTGCGCCATATGGATGCGAGTGGACGACCGTATGCGCTGATAATGCCCAAGGGCGCGGTGGCGCCGTTTCCCTTGCGCCATACCGCAGCACTGCCCGGCACCGGGCCGAGCGTCGCTCCGGGGCGCAGCGTGGCCGCGCCCGCGAGCGTGCCGTCACGCACCCAGGCACTGCGCACCGTGCTCGCGCACACCGCTCAGCCCTCGACGGTGGTGCTGGCTACTACCGGCTTCTGCGGACGCGAGCTGTGCGCGCTCGATGATCGCGCCAACCAGTTCTACATGGTCGGCTCGATGGGCTGCGTCGGTGCGCTGGCGCTCGGCTTGGCGCTCAGTCGTCCGGACCTCAAGGTCATCGCGCTGGATGGCGACGGTGCAGCACTGATGCGCATGGGAACTCTGGCCACGATCGGTGCTTATGCCCCGTCAAATCTGTGGCATCTGCTGCTCGACAACGGCGCACATGACTCGACCGGCGGTCAGGCGACGGTCTCGCCCGCCATCTCCTTCGCAGCAGTAGCCGCCGCGTGCGGTTACACCGCTGTGTGCGAGACGGCCGATCTCGGCCAGCTCGCGCAGTGGTTGGACGCGCCGCCACTTGCCGGGCCGCGCTTCGCCTGCCTCACCATCCGTCCCGGTGCTCCCAAAGACCTGCCGCGGCCGACACTGGGGCCGGTCGCGGTCAAAGAGCGTTTCATGCGGTTCATCGGCGCAGGAGCTGCCGCATGATCTTGCTCAACCCCGGACCCGTCACTTTGAGCGCCCGTGTGCGGGCGAGCCTCCAGGGTCCGGACCTGTGTCATCGCGAGAACGAATTCTTCGATCTGCAGGATGAGTTGCGCCGCGGGCTCCTGGCCGCACACGGGTTCGATGCCGCCAGCTGGAGTGCGGTGCTGCTGACCGGCTCGGGCACTGCGGCCGTGGAGAGCATGCTCACCTCGCTGATACCGGAGAATGGCTCGGTGCTGATCGCCGAGAACGGCGTTTACGGCGAGCGCATGGCACAGATCTGCGCACGTTTTCGCATCGCCCACGAACGCCTGCCGGGCGACTGGCTGCAGGGTCTTGACCTGAACAAGATCGAGCGGCGGCTGAGTGCGGGCGCTGCCGGGGCGCGCTTCACGCACCTCGCGGTCGTGCACCATGAAACCACCACCGGCCGTCTCAACGCGCTGCAGCCGCTCGGGGCGCTGTGTCGCGCCCACGGCGTCGGGCTGCTGGTGGATGCGGTGAGCAGCTTTGGCGCCGAGGAGATCGATGTCGGCGATGAGAGCCTGGTGGCGCTGGCAGCCACGGCCAACAAGTGCCTGCACGCAGTTCCCGGAGTCTCCTTCGTGCTCGCCCGACGCAGTGGCCTCGCCAAGGCCGCCGCGCGCAGCTACTACCTCGACCTGGGCCGGCTGGCGCGGCTGCAGGATGAGCGCAATACGCCTTTCACGCCGGCGGTGCAGGCTTGCTACGCGCTGGCGGAGGCGCTGCGCGAGTTCGCGGAGCTGGGCGGCAGGGCAGCACGCTACCGCCGTTATGCGGCGTTCGCCGAACAACTGCGCGTCGGCCTGGCAAGGCTCGCAGTCAGCGCCGCGCTGCCGGCGGAGGAGTCTTCGGTGGTGCTGCGCGCGTATCAGCGGCCTGCGGCAGTGAGCTACCCCACGCTGCACGACGCGCTGAAGCGGGCTGGCTTCGTGATTTATGCCGGCCAGGGCGCACTGGCGCAGAGCATCTTCCGCATCGCCAACATGGGCGAAATCACGACCGGGGACCTGGAGCGCATGCTCAATTGCATGGCGGAGATTCTGCGGTGACTGCCCGCCGCGTGAGCGCGAGCGTAGCGCGTTGATGCGTGCCTTCGGTGCCGCCATGGTCCTGCTGTGGTTGCCGTGCGCGAACGCGCTCGCGCAGCTGCCGCCGACCGTCGACGCGCAACAGCCCGCGCCGCTACCGGGCGCGACGCCGCTACCGGGCACGCCGCCGCTGCCGTCGCCGGCCACGCCCGCACCACCCACAGGTCTCGCGCGCTGGCTCAACCCCTCCACCGCGCCATTCCTGCCGGTGCCGGAAATTGGCGTGGACCCCAACGGCGGCACCACCGTCGGGCTGCTGCCGGTGTGGCTGCACACCGACGATCAACACGAGATCAACCGCATCTTCGCTCCCGACGTACTGCACAACAGCTACTTCGGTTATGGCTTCCACGCGCGCCTCTACGAATATCCGTCCGATGACGAGCAGTGGTCGGTACTGACCGGGCTCAAGGAACGCGTCGAGCGCGAATTCGAAACCGAATACCAAATGGGACGCGCGCGCCGCGACCCCTGGTCGTTCACCGCGAGCCTGATCGCCGACGTCGATGGCACGCCACGTTTCTACGGCATCGGTAACCATACGCCGGAATCCAGCCAGACTAACTACACCGCGCGCCAGCAGTTGCTGCGCGTGCAGGCGGGCTGGAACATCTCGCACATCTGGCAGCTCGCCTACACCATCCGCGCGCGGCAGGTGGACGTACTCGCCGGCACCCTGCCGGGCATCGATTCGATTCAGCAGCTGTTTGGCGATGCGACCCTGGGCAAGGACAAGGAATTCCTCCACCGCCTGTCCTTGATTTATGACACCCGCGACGATCTCACCGTGCCGCACCATGGCATGGAATGGGTCGCCTACACCGGCGTCGCCACCAGCGATGCGTTCTTCAACGATCAGCTCTACAAAGAGGCGGGTCTGGACGGGCGCGCCTTCTGGCCCGTTTTTCATGACACCGTCGTGGCGGCGCACGTCGCGCTGCGCTACCTGCTCACCGATCACAACGCGCCGTTCTGGGCGCTGAGCACACTGGGCGGTGAGACCAGTGAAATCGGCGGTGAACAACCACTGCGTGGCTTCGGTGCCGGGCGTTTCACCGATCGCGATGCGTATTCAACCTCGCTGGAGCTGCGACACAACGTGTTTTCGTTCAACGCGGTCTCGACCCGAGTCGACATCGAGGTGGCGCCGTTCGTGGATGCCGGCCGGGTGTTCGGCGAACCCGACACTTTTCCGCTGTCGCATATTCATACCGTCGGCGGGGTGGGGTTCCGCGGTATCGCGCGGCCGTATGTGGTCGGTTATGTGGATGTCGGCTATGGGAGCGAAGGCGCTGCGGTCTTTACCGGCATCAATTACCCTTTCTGAGCGGTGCTGCGGCAGTGCGGCGCAGCCGCACGCGAGCCCGTCGTATCGCATGGCTTTTGCAGGCACCAACTGCGCTTGACCGCGGCAAAGGATCGAGATGTGAGAGCGTATTTTTTCGCTGTGTTGCTGCTGGGCGCGCTGCCAATGACAGCGGTGCGAGCCGCCGAGGGTGGGGTAGCGTACCAGCTCGAGATGAGTCGTCTCGTGCCCATGCGCGATGGCGTGCCGCTGGAAGTCTGGATCACCCGGCCCGCCCATGCCGGTGCGCCCCTGCCCGCGATCCTCAGTCTCACACAGTACGACATCGACGGTGGCCGACGCGGTGAGCCACCTTACTTCGCTCAGCATGGTTACGTCTGGGTGCAGGCCTATGTGCGCGGCCGCGGTTTGTCCGGTGGCCTCAAGAGTGACAACCTCGGCCTGACGGTCGGCCGCGACGGCTACGATCTGGTGGAGTGGATCGCCAAGCAGCCGTGGAGCGACGGCCGGGTCGTCATGTACGGCGGCTCTTTCGTCGGCATGACCCAGTGGCACACCGCCGCGCAACTGCCACCCCATCTGGCAGCCATCGCGCCCTATGTTCCCATCTACCCGGGCTGGGACGTTCCCAACACCAACGGCATCCCGCAGGCGTGGACGGCGGTGATTCTCGGCTATACCGCCGGACGCACCCTGAATACCGGCTTTTTCGGCGACCCGGGTTACTGGCAGGGCAAGATGCTCGAGCAGTACGCAGCGCAGCGCCCCTTTGCGGAAATGTCGGCCGCCATGGGCATCGCTGATGAGGATTGGTGGATGCCGGACGAACATGGCACGCACCTGCCGATGATGCGCATGTGGCTCGACCACGTGGGCGATGAGGCCTTCAACCTTGCAGGAGAGCCGAAGCCCGCGCAGTACGCTGCCATGCAACTTCCCGTCCTCACTGCCACCGGGTTTTATGACGACGACCAGCCTGGGACGCTGCGCTATTACCGGATGCACGCGGCGAGCTCGCCGGCCGCCAATCGCACCTATCTCGTAATCGGACCCTGGGACCACGGTGGCACGCAGACTCCGTCAAAAGTCATCGACGGACTCGAGATTCCTGCGAACGCGGTGGTGGATATGAAGAAGCTGCATCTGGAGTGGTACGACTGGGCGCTCGGCCGCGGCCCGCTGCCTGAGTTCTTCCACGGTCACCGCATGGCCTTCTACGTCATGGGCGAGAACACCTGGCACTACGCCGAGACGTTACAAGACTCCATGTCAGGCAAGGAACTCGTGCTCAGTCTCAGCGATCGCGCCGGTACGCCGCTGGGCGTTTACGCGAGCGGTCGGCTGAGCGAGGCGACGCCGGGCGCGGAACCGCCGGCGCAGCTGGTGAGTGATCCGCGGGAACTTCCCGAACTCGAACTGGCGCAGTATCTGCCGGATGAGAATCTTCTCAGCACCTTCCGTGATTATCAGAAGCGCGCGCTGCTGTTCCACACCGAGCCGTTTACCAAGGATGTGGTGTTCGCCGGTCACATGCGCCTGACGCTCGTGTGCAGCGCCGATGCGCCCGACTTTGACCTGGCGGCGCAGGTCACGCTCGTGCGCGCAGACGGCTCGACGGTGCGTCTGGGCCAAGACATCCGCCGCGCGCGCTTCCGCGACGGGCCTTTCAACCCGCAGCTGTTGAAAAGCGGGCAGCTGGTTGAAATTCCCTTCCAGTTCAACTGGGCGGCGTGGCGCATACCGGCCGGTGCGCGCCTGCGCCTCAGCATCACACCGCTCAACTCAGCGGCTTATCAGAAGAATTACAACACCGGCGGTCGCATCGGCTACGAGCGGCCTGAAGATGCCCGCGTCGCGCACGTCGCGATCTACCACGACGCTCAGCACCGGAGCCGGCTCGTGCTGCCGCTGTTGACTGAGGCGTCGGTTGCTGAGCATCCCAACTGATTTTCCCTTGAGGAAGTAGGCTCAAAAAAAGGGCAGGAGGGGCGAACTCGCGCGTCGTCTACCAGTGCTCAGGTGGCAGCGCTGCAACGGGAACTCAAAACGGCTGTCCGATCTGCGCGCTAGCTTGAGCTTGCCTCAAGAAGGCAATTCTCGCTCGCAGCGACGAGGTAGTGTCGTCGCTGCGACTCACCAACGATGCGTCGCGACATTGAGATTGCAGTTACTGGCTGCCGCGCCAATCGCGAACTGGCGGGTATCTGTAGCGCGCATGCTTACTCGCCTGGCGGTAGCGCATGCGAATCGTCCGATGCACCGAGCGTTCGTGTCGTCGCGATAGATGACCGAGACGACGCGCGCCCGGCGCCGTCGCGGAAATTGTTCCTGCGGTGATGGCGGCTTTCGCAGTCGGAATGCGTATTTCCAGTTAGGCACGCAGCGTCCTCGACTGGCTGGATAGTCCAGCCAGGAAATCGGGAGTTACGCGCACGACTGCCTTCGGAGGATCTCATGAGCTACCCCCACTATTTCAATGCATGGGCGGCATACATCGCCCGCCTCACCGGCAACCCCGGCTACCAGCCACCGCATGGAATTACCTACTTCGACCGCACGCACTCGCCGGAGGCGACCGCCGATTCGCGCGGCAACCCACCGCCTGTTCCCGGCTCGTCCGTGGAGTTTTTGGTCTCCGCGATTAGCTCGCAGGTGGCTGCCTCACAGATGACAGACAGAAATGCAGCGCAACAGACCATCGCTGCTCTGAGCCAGACGATCACGGCATTCATTGACAGCGACGATATCTGCCCACGCTGGCCGTGGCCGGGCCCGCCGCCCTGGTTGTCACCGATTGCTTCCGAGCTGACGTTAATCGCTAACACGTTGCAAGAGGGCCCACTGCGGGCAGGCCTACTGAAGGTGGCTGGTCAAGTGCTCGATCGAGCACGGATCCGGGCGTCCGGTAGCAGCGTTTCGGCAGGTTAGCCTACGCAAGTGTCTCGCTCCAGAGACAGCGATTTGGCGCAAAGCCTAACAGGAGGTAAGTCATGTCCAGCACAGCGCAACCGCGGCAATCATTGAGCTCTGATGAGGACGCGTTCCGCAGATCGATCCCCTATCCTGTGATCGCAACCAATCTGCCGGGGGTGTACGCGAGCGCGCCATGGTCGCAGGATTTCGACCTCAGCACCGCCAGTGACGCCACCCTACTCCGCAACGGCCTCCCCTTTCGCCGCCCCGAGAAGAATGCGGACCCGGCAATTATCCGTGCGTGGGAGCGAGCGTTCTCCCGCAAATGGCTCGCGAAAAACAGGGTTGTTCCGCACCTCCAACCGCGGGTCGTCAAACCCCGTAAGCGCACGCGGCCCATCAGACAAGCGAACGGTAATTATGCGAGTTCTAACTGGTCTGGTGCCGCTCTCATGGGGGGTAGTTGGGCGGGGGTAGTAGGGTTTTGGCACGTACCAACCGTCAGTCAACCACCGGAACCGCCGGGCTCTTTTTACCTGCCCGACGGCACCTTGGCGCAGGGATGGGATTCGTCTTCCTGGGTGGGCATTGATGGCGCCAACTTTGGCGACATTCTCGACGCCGACGTGTTGCAGGCGGGCGTGCAGCAAGCCATCACCGTGGACGGCAGCGTTACCTACACCGCTTGGTACGAGTGGGCGGTCGCCGGCGATAGCTCGAACCCGCCCGGATATCCGTACGTCCTGCAACGAAATTTTATGGATTTCCCCGTACATCCAGGCGACGACATTTATTGCGGAGTCGCCTACCTCAGCGCTGACAAGGGCTATGTGGTCTTCGCAAACGAGACCACCGGCCAGCACACTTCTCTTACTCTGAAGGCCCCTCCGGGGGCATCGTTCGCGGGCAATACCGTGGAGTGGATCATGGAGGACCCCGATGGAGGTTTGGGTTATGGGGTTTCGCTCGCGAAATTCTCGCAAGTGCAGTTCGAGTTCGCCATCGGCTGTCGGGCTGGTACCGTCAACAATCTCGGACAGTTATTTGCAGTAACGCGTGGTCCGGGTGCCGGCAATACCATCGACATGCAAACGGAAGAGGGTACGTATCTCACCAACACCACCGCGAGCGACTACACCGTTACCATTGATTTCACAGGGTAGCCTTCGGCGGAGTGCTGATGCGACGAGCTTTGCGGGGTTCACTTGGCAGGGCGTGTCGGGCGGGCGATCGGGGCACTGCGCGAAGGCGGCCAATGGGCCCTTGCCCGCGACATCGATCCGGGCGGACCGTTCAATCGCGCTGCAGTGCCTGCTGGGCGGCCTGCAGTGCGCGGCCAATGCGTTGTGCCCATTCGCGCTGCCCGGCCTCATCGAGGATCAGGTCTTGGCGGATCTCGAGTTCCACGTGCGGCAGCCCGCGGGCCTCCGCATGCCAGCGCACTGAGTAGTCGGTCTCATCATTCACGGCGTACGGCTCATTGTCGCCGATGACGAGGCTACTCTCGCGCCGCAGGATCTCGAGCATGTGGCCGGCGAAACGCCGATCGCGGTTATACATCACCGAGGCATGCATCATGCGCCGCGCGCCCTTGAAGACGTCGGTCATGCTGTGCTGGGCCACGAAAATCGTGCGCCGGCCGGCACGCTGCCTGGCATCGAGCAGCGCGCGGATATGGTTGTGATAGGGCTCGAAAATTTCGCGGCGCCGCGCCGCCGCCTCTTCGACACTGATGCCCACGTTACCCGGGATGCCGGTGTGCTCGCTCAAGACTGGAACGGAGGAGGCAAAGCGCGGGTCGCGGTTGCAGTCGATGACCAGGCGCGAGTAGTTCTGGGCCACGAGCGTGGCGTCGAGCGTCTCGGCCACGCGCTGCGCGACTGCCAGCGCGCCGATATCCCAGCTGATGTGCCGCCGCAGTTCGGCAGCCGGCACGCCCAGGTCGCCCAGACGCCGGGGGATGTGGGCGCCGGCGTGATCGACGGTGATGAGAAAGTCTGAGGCGCCGTCGCCGCCCTGCTGCAGGACCGGCGGCGGTTCATCGGCGGCCAGTAAGCGGTAGCTCATGGATTGTTGCGATCCAGCGCTTGAGTCGCTGACGGCACCTTCATGGCGACCCTAGCCGATGCCGCTTCCCGCGGCGTCGGCAAGCACAGACTCCTCTTCAATCTCACTCTGTGGCGAGCATAGACGAAGAAGTAGGCTGCCGATATCAGCAAGAATCCAACACCGGCCATCGACCAGACGGGCGCCGCGAGGAGCACGCCGGGAACGACACCACCGCCGCTGCGGATCCACTGCAACGGGTGCCGCTGCCGCAAGCCTCGGCCATGACAGGGATCGACGTGCCCATCGACTGCCGCACGATCGCGAACCTTTACGTTTGCGTTTACGAGACACTCTCCGCTCGCTGCCGCAAAGATTGCCAAAACCGAGCAAACACCGCGTTCACTGAAAGAACGACGCGTCAGGTTCGCTTAGGACCCGCTCGTACCGAAAACTCGACCAAAATGTCACTACCGATCGGGTAGCGTAAATCGGCGAGCTGCTCGATCGAGGTGCGTGGCGATGGGACTACGGCTGAATGATGGTGCCCTGTGACTTCGTTGCAATCACGGCCACGGAGTGCATTCAGTGCGAGCGTGAGTGCTCCCCGTGGACCGCCGCACCCACGCGCTTTGCGGAGTACTGAGCCCGGCGCGCGGCACAGACTGCGAAGTCCGCACCATACGCGCAGCTGGCGCAACTGAAAATCATGAACAACGGCGTGATGACCCTTGGCGAGGCGCAGGCAGCGCGACCCCCGGTGGCAGGCTGGCGCGAGTTCTGGCTGAAGGAGGACTGGTGGGCGAACTGGCTGGGGCTGGGAATCGTCCTGATCGCCTACGCTCTCTTTGCCAGCGGCTCAAGTCTCAAGTGGCTCGCCGTGACCCCCGCCAAGTGGTCGACCTTCACCGAGCTGGTTCAGCACTTCACTCACAATGCCGTTCGATATGTCGCGCTGTACCTCGCCTGGTCGCTGATCTTGGCGGCTGCGTTGTTGGCACTGGGATTCGGCATTCGCCGCTTCATCGTTTCGTTCACGTTGCTCTACGTTATCTCCGTGGCCGTGTTCGCCTTGGGCCAGTGGACCCAGGCGAGCCACTACAATCTCGAACCACCGCTCGTGGCACTGTTCCTCGGCCTGATCCTCTCGAACACCACGCGCTGGCCAGGCGCCCTGAGCGATGGTTTCCGCGTTGACCTGTACATCAAGATCGGAATCGTGCTGCTCGGGGCCACGCTGCCGTTCACGCTGATCGTCTGGGCCGGACCGGTCGCGATTCTGCAGGCTTCGATCGTCTCGCTGGTGACGTTCTTTGTCATCTACGCAGTGGCGCGACGCTTGGGTCTCGAGCAACGCCTCGCCGCAACCCTGGGCGCAGGGGGTGCGGTCTGCGGTGTCTCTGCGGCTATCGCAGTATCGGGCGCCGTAGGCGCCCGCAGGCAGGACGCGTCGATCGCGATCACCACCGTCATCCTCTGGGCCATCGTGATGATCTTCCTGCTGCCGCTGGTGGCGCGCTGGCTGCAGCTGCCGGCAGGCGTCGCCGGGGCCTGGATCGGCACGTCCGAGTTCGCCGATGCCGCGGGATTAGCCGCCGCACAGACCTACGGGAATCTCGCCGGACATGTGCCCGGGATCGCCGGTAATGCCGAGCAGACGCTGGCCGCCTTCACGCTGATGAAAGTCGTCGGACGCGACGTCTGGATCGGGATCTGGGCGTTCGTACTCGCGCTGGTTGCGGCCACCTACTGGCAGCAGAGCGGTCCTGCGGGCAAACCCGATGCCACTCAGATCTGGGGGCGGTTTCCCAAGTTCGTCCTCGGATTCTTTGCGGCTTCCCTGCTGCTTACCTGGGTGACGAGTGGTTACAGCCTCAAGGACTACAACGCGCACGTCGCTCCCGCAGTCGTTGCTCCTATCAAAGATCTGCGCACCTGGGCATTCATCTTCTGTTTCCTGAGCATCGGGCTCACCACGCGCTTTCGGGATCTGGCACGCGCCGGAGCGAGGCCCTTTTTTGCCTTCAGCGCCGGCGTCGTCGTCAATGTGATTTTGGGATACTTCCTGTCGGTGTGGGTGTTTGCGCCTCATTGGCGAAGTCTATGAACATGAGCTGGCGATCGGTCATTGCCCGGCTGCGGCCGGCAAAAAAGCTCTCGGAAAAGCAGGGCCAGCGCACCTGTGCAACGTGCGTTTACTTTGTCAGCAGCCCGCGGACTCTCGAGGGGCTGGTTCCCGGCTTCGCCAGCCTGAGTTCCGCGCAGGCCTCCGTGCGGCGCGATGATGGCCTGTGTTTGTGGCACGACCGTCTTTGCGGACGCAGCTTCTCCTGCGGTGATTTCGAGGCGTATGCGCCTGCGCCAGGGGGCGCGCAGCGCTTGCAACCGCGGCATGAGTTGTTTGGCGCCGGTCGTTCCGATTCAGTGCCCGGCGCGGCAGATTCATGCGCAGATCCCCCTCTGACGCAGAGCATCTGCCGCGCCGGGGTTGTTGCGAATCCCGCGCTCGACTCTCTGTCTGGCTGAACTCAATGGCCGCGGTCATGCAATCAATGGAAGCTTGTTTGTCGCACGCTGCTAGCTGGCTGAATTGGCAACGATCCGTCCTGGATCTGTTGCGCTCCGATGTGGCCGATGCGTTTGAATACATCGGCATGGATGATCTTGATTGGGCGGCGTGGCGCAGGCTCTACGAACAAGGTTGCACCCCTCGGGCGGCGATCAATCGCGCCCTCGAGCGCGACTGAGCATCGGCGCGGCGCAGACGACGCTCGCGCCTGTGCCCGCTTGAGCGGGAATCAGTTCGGCGAATCCCGACAGGAGTCGGGCGTGCATTCCCGGAGGCAGTTAGCCTGCACTCAGGCGCAGGCTAACTGTACGGTTCTTAGGAGCGCGTGCCGTAATAGGTGTTTACCCGATCGGAATAATTCCGATCGTAGGTGGGTACGGCCTCCTCGGCGTACTTGGGCGCTTTCTCGAGCTTCGACTTGTCGAGAGGCACTACGTAGCCATCCTTCTGATGGTCGAACGTGAGCATGCCCCAGGGAATGGGGTAACGGTCCTTGCCCATCCCTAGAAATCCACCGAACTCCAGTACCGCATAGCGAATTTGACCCGAAGTCTTGTCGATCATCAGGTCGTCGATCGAACCGAGCTTGTCGCCTGCGGCGTTGTACACGGCTGCTCCTTCAACCTTGTCTGATGAAATGACGTCTGCACTTGTAGTCGCTGAAATATTCATGGCAAAACCTCTTGAGATTCGGACGTGCGAGAGTGCCTCTAATTCTCGGCTCCCTGCAGGTAACAAGGACGCATCAGGGCGTAGGACTAAGTCCGCGTCGGTCGTGTTCGCGCGGGAGGGGGCACCTGCGACACTGTGACGTTCCAGCCTGGTCCGCGGGTCACGCCCCCCTTGCAGTCTCAGTCCGAGATCCGGAAGGATCCGACAGCAAGCAGACGCACTGCGCGTGCTCGGAGCGGCAGCTGCCCGGTTCACGGACAAGACGCGCGGGGGCGGGGCAATTGCTGCGGGCATTCCACCGAAAGTTCTGATCGCAAAAAACGATCGCGTCATCGCGCGAGCGCGAGCCTGCCGCCTGGTTTGTTTAGTAGCATCGTTTCGCGCCGGAAGCGAAGCTGAAGTTCTGCATCGTTTGCATACAGAGGTTTAGAATGGAGCCGTCAGTGGATGATGCGGTCATGGCCACTGCCACCGGCCAGATGCGCGCGGTGCTCTGGGGGCTGGGACTCGCCCTGCTCGCCCTCGTCGGTCCAACGCAAGCGCAGACTCCTTCGCTGAACGGTGCAACTTTTGAGGCGCCGCCGGACCCGCGCTGGCGCGCGATCACGAGCGCGGATCTGGAGGCGGCCTACCGGCTGCTGCGCGACAACGACCCAGGCGCATCGCCCGAGCTTCATGACACGATGTTCCTGCGACGCCTCGAAGAGGCGCATCACGCGGCGCTGCAGCGCGCGCAGTCCGTGACTTCCTATCCCGGCTACATTGCGGTGATGACGAGCTTCGCCAACGGCATGGGCGATAAGCACATTCGCAGCCGCCCCACCTATGTCGTTAACCGGCCCAAATGGCCCGGTTTCATCGTCGGCAAGCACGGCGATCAGTGGGTGATCACGGACGTTGAACCGAGTCAGACGGCACTGCGCGGCGCGCGCGTCCTGTCCTGCGACGGCGTCGAGATCGAAGCGCTGGCGCGTCGGAATCTCGCCGGTTTTCGTGGTGACTGGAGCATCGGCGCGCAGCAGATTCAGAATGCCCCCTGGCTGCTGGTGGATGAGGGTAATCCCTTTATTACTCGGCCGTCGGCGTGCGCGCTGGAGCAGAGGAGCGAGACTCGGACGATCGCCCTCGACTGGGAGCCCATCAAGCGCGAAGAGCTCTTGCCGCGGCTGACCCAGGCGATTGGGGCCGGCGCCGCTGGCTTCGGCGTGCGCAAGGTGGGTGATGGCTACTGGATTGCGCTGCAAAGCCTGCAGGGCGATCAGCCGCCGTTAGTGGTGAAGGCGGTCGAGGCGCAGAAGGAGGAGCTGCGCGCAGCCCGTTACGTCGTTCTCGATCTGCGCGGCAACGGCGGCGGCTCAGCGTTTGTGGGCGACGAGATCGCGCTCGCCTTATTCGGCCGCGAGGCAGTGGCGGCACGCATGGGCACGGACGGCGGCGGCGACCCGGTGGGTTGCGCTGGGCTCCCCGACGGGCTTTGGCGCGCCACCGCCGACAACATCAAGGCGCTCGAGGCAACCGGGCAAACCTTCGGCAAGAAGGGCTATCAGGACGTTCAGAAATTTGCAGATCAGGAGGTGGCGGCGATGACCGCCGCCCGGGCGAAGGGCAAGGACCTGGCGGGCGACCTCAATTGCCCCGCCCCGAAGATCCCGCCGGCGTCGTTGGTGCAGGCCCCCTCGCCGATGCGCGGCCGACTGATCCTGCTCACCGACAGTCTTTGTTTCAGCGCCTGCTTGTCGACCACCCTGGAATTTCGTGCACTCGGCGCCTATCACGTCGGTCAGACCACGGATGCAGCGACGCACTTCGTAGATCTCAGGGAGGAGTACATGCCCTCCGGCTATTCGACCTTTACCGTTCTACAGTCGGTGCACCCGGAGGATCCATATCAGATCGGTCCGTTCGTGCCGACACTCACTTACAACGGCGATATCGCTGCGACTCCGGCGCTCGAGAAATGGATCGCCGAGACGGTGCTGCCGTCGATTTCGTGACCGCAGAGGAGGCGTGCTGCGCCTGACAATCACTCCGCGGCCTCCTGATTCCAGATATCCGCAGTTCGTAGATCCAGCCTGCGCTCGATACGTCGCCGCGACTCATCATCGAGGTTGTCTTGCCGATACAGCCGATTGATCAGCTGGCGTTCGGCCTCGATCAACTCGAGCTCGATATCGCGAGTCAGGTCACCCTGCCGGTGATGGTGATCATCGCCGTCGTGACCGTGATCGACCGCCGCCAGACGCTCGCTGTAGTACGCGTGAAGCGGCCGGACGATGTCGAGCGGAAGCTTGCGCTCCTGACGCAGCGCGGTGAGGCGCTCCAGCGCGGCCTCGAGTCCGAGCCGGGAAGCCTTCGACTCGGCGGCACTGCTCGACTGCCGCTCCCGGCGGCCGGTGTTCGCGAGACCCAGCCAGCGGATCACCACCGGGAGGACCGATCCCTGTCCGACCAGCGTGACGAGCACGACCACGAACGCCAGGAAAATGATCAGCGAGCGATGGGGGAAGGGTGCGCCGTCCTGGGTGGTCAGCGGAATTGCCAACGCGGCTGCCACCGTAACGATGCCGCGAACACCGGTGAAGCCGATTGCGAACGGCCATTGCCACGGCGGCGCCGGGTCTCTTCTCTGCAGGGAGGGCGACAGCCACCGCGGAACGTACGTCGCAGGAAACGTCCAGGCGAAGCGCGTCACGATTACGGCAGTGCAGATGACCAGGGAGGCGAAGGCGAGTTCCTGCCGCGAGCTGGCGGCCATTCCGGCTATTAACGTGCGTGCCTGTAGTCCGGTGATCAGAAATACCATGCCCTCGATCAGGTAGATGAAGAAGTCCCAGAAGAAGAGGCCTTGCAGCCGCGTCGCGGGGCTGATGAGTTGCAGGCCGTTCCAGCTGATATACAAGCCGGCGGTCACTGTTGCGAGCACGCCAGAGCCGCCCAGCTGTTGCGGCGGCCAATAGGCCAGGAATGGAGTGAGAACGGAGAGCATGATCTCGACCTGCGGGTCGGCGACCCAGCGACGCACGCGCAGCATCAGCCAGCCAACGCCAATTCCCCAGAGAATTTCGCCCGCCAGAATGAGGACGAACGTGGCTGCCGCAGGCCCGAGCGAGAACGTCCCGGCGCTGACCGCCGCCACTGAGAAGCGATAGATGATCAGGGCAGTAGCGTCGTTGGCCAGTCCTTCGCCCTCGAGGATCACCAGAATGCGCTTGGGAAGATGCATGCGCCGCGCGATCGAAAGCGGCGCGACCGGGTCAGGTGGGGAAATGATAGCGCCGAGGACGAAACCCACGGGCCACGTGAGTCCCAGCAGCCAGCGGCTCGCTGCCGCGACGGTGACGGTCGTAAACAAAACACAGCCGATCGCCAGGAGCGAGATGGGCCGCAGGTTGAATCTGAACTCTTTCCAACTCATCGCCACTGCCGATGAGTAGATGAGAGGCGGCAGCACGACCAGCAAGGCAAATTCGGGGGCCAGGTCTACTCTGGGCAAACCCGGAATCAGCGCCAGGATGACGCCGGTGAGTACCAGCAGGATGGCCGAGGGGATCCTGAGACGCCTCGCGATCACGGCAACCGCCGCGATGACGATCAACAGGACGATTAAGACTTGAATCGTCGCGATCATTGGCGGGCCGACTTATCCTCCTACGCCGATTGCTGCTCGAGTTGCTCGTGCGCCTGCGCCCAAACCTCGATCCCCGCGCAGTCGCGCTCCCGCGACCTTCCGCAGCACGGGCGGCCTGCCAAGCGGCGGGCGAGTCCGTCACGTGTCCGACGGGGTGAGGCCGGCAACACCTAGGATCAGGGAGTGGGGGCGGTCACGCAAGGCCGCCTGGTCCCGGCTCGCAACAGTTCGAGCTTGCTATGCTGGTCTGGGCGCTCGTGCTGCTTGTTTCTCGCGCGCGCTCGATTTGGCAGCAGGGCCTCGCCCGGACGCGGTCTGCAGACACTGGCAAGCGATAGGGAACCCAGGTGATCGACCCGCAACGAATCACACTGATGAATTCGGCCCCGGAGCTGCGCGCGGCTTACGTGCTCTATTGGATGCAGCAATCTCAGCGCGCGGTACATAACCCTGCTTTGGAGGTGGCGATAGCCGCCGGCAATCGCCTCAAGATTCCCGTTCTCGTTGTCTTTGCGTTGGATGAGCATGTTTACGGGGCGAACGCTCGGCACTACACGTTCATGCTCGAAGGGCTGGCAGAGACGGCGCACCGCTTACGCGCGCGCGGCATGGCGTTCGTCATCCGCCGGGGGACGGCGGATGAGGTCGTATTGCCGCTGGTCGAGCAGGCGGCGCTGCTGGTCTGCGACCGCGGCTACCTCCGGCGACAAAGAACGAGCTGCGCACGAATAGCGGCTTTGGCGCAGCGGCGGGTCTTGCGAGTTGAGGGAGACGTCGTTGTTCCGGTCGAGCTTGCCTCGAGACGCCCGGAGGTGGCCGCGCGCACGCTACGTGCCAAGCTGAGTCCGCATCGCAGTCGCTTTCTTGTACCGTTGCGCGCGCTGCGACTGCAGGTCCAGACGCACAGCCTGACGTTTGCGAGTGACGTGGACTTGGACAACGTCCCTTTGGCCGTAAGCCGGTTGAAAGTCGATCAAAGCGTAGCGTCGGTCGGTGCATTCCGGGGCGGGTATGCTCAGGCTCGCGCTCGATTGCGCCACTTTGTGGAGCAGCAGTTGCGTGGGTATCAGAGCGGCCGAACGCAGCTGGTGGGAGCACAGGTGTCCAAGCTGTCCCCGTACCTGCGTTTCGGTCAGATATCACCGGTCGAAGTAGCGCTGGCGGCCACCAACGCGCTGGCGCCGGTGCAGGACCGGGCGAGCTTTCTCGATGAACTCATCGTGCAGCGCGAACTTGCCGCCAACTTCGTATCCACGGTGGACAACTATGCGCGTTTTGAGTCACTGCCCCAGTGGGCCCGAAAGACGCTCGATGCGCATCGCCGCGACCGACGCCCGCACCTCTATAAATATGCCGAGCTTGCCGCGGCTACCACCCATGATCCCTACTGGAATGCGGCGATGACGGAAATGCTCATCACCGGGTACATGCATAACCACCTACGCATGTACTGGGGCAAGAAGATATTGGAATGGTCCGCCTCGCCGGAGGAGGCCTACGAGAATCTGTTGCGACTGAATAACACCTATTTCATTGACGGGCGCGACGCCAGCGCATTTGCGAACGTCGGCTGGGTGTTTGGGCTGCATGATCGCCCCTGGCCCGAACGGCAGATATTTGGGCAGGTTCGGTATATGAACGCCGCGGGCCTGAAGCGCAAAACCGACATCGAGGCTTACGTACAGCGGATATCCGGGTCCAGTCCGTAGCCGCAGCTGTCGTTCTAAGGTTGGAGTTTCTAACGTCAGTCCGGGCGTGGAAGGACTCCCTCTAGTCCGCTCGGGTCAATAAACGTAAGAGGGCTGTTGCCAACATATCAGTAAGTATTCAGCCCGGCCCGGAGACTTTCGGGATCACTGCAGTAGTCGTACCCAAGCATCACTGGATGAGCTGAACGCATTGTCGGGCCGACCGACTAGAGCCTCGAATCTCTAGCCCGCCATGACTCCCAGGGTAAGTCTCATGCTGATTTTGACCCGAAGGCCCGCAGAGTCGATCCGCAGCGGCGAGGAGATCACGATCACTATCTTAGGGATTAAAGGAGACCAGGTACGCATCGGGATCGCCGCATCCGCGCGGCAGATATCGTGGCACTGGCGCAAACGCTTCCACGAGGCTTTGGATCAAGCGGCTGGATTTTTCTGATGGCACACGTGCTAACTCATAAAAACAAGTCGTTTCACTAGTCCAATTTACTGTAAAACATTGATAATCCACGTTTATATGTATTTTAATATCAAGTCATATATCTAGTCTACAATACTCCGCATGCCTCCTGATTCTGCTGCCAAGAGGGTCGCGGAGCGGCTCGCCCAAGGAAGCAGCTCTACACCTGAGCTGATGAGAGCGTTGAGCCTCTCTCAAGCTACAGTTTCCCGCGCGCTGCGTGACCTTGAGCGCCATCAGCGCGTGCTTCGTATGGGATCCACACGGGGGGTTCGATACGGCCTTCGCAGGCCAGTAGCGGCGGTCGGATCACAGTGGCCCATCTATCGTATCGACGAAGAGGGCACGCCCCACGAACTTGGGACGCTCGATGCGATCCAGCGCGAGAGCTATTACGTAACCGCCGGTCCTGAGCGTATCCGGGGATTCTTTGAAGGCATCCCTTACTATTTGCAGGACGCACGACCCGCCGGCTTTCTCGGCCGAGCTGTGCCCAACGCCTATCCAGAGCTGGATCTGCCTGCGCGAGTCACCGATTGGACTGACGAGCATTTCCTGACCTACCTCACCCAGCGTGCTTCCGACACCAGCGGCGATCTCGTCGTTGGGGCTGAGTCACTCAACCGGTATCTGGCGGCAACCGATGCGCGAATCGTTTCCGCTGACAACCGAGCACAGCGCTACCCGCAACTTGCGAACGCTGCCATGGGGGGCGCGCCGCCAGGTTCATCGGCGCACGGAGAACACCCAAAATTCACGGCCTGCGTTGCGCACGGCAAGCGCCGTACGCACGTCATCGTGAAGTTCTCCCCGCCGCGCTCAACGCCTGCGGGTCAGCGCTGGGCTGACTTGCTGACCGCAGAATACATAGCTCACCGTGTTCTTGAGGCGCACGGTGTTTCGGCCTGCCGTTCGGACATCTTCGACTTCGGCGAACGCCTGTTCCTGGAATGCGAGCGCTTTGATCGCATCGGCGCCGACGGCCGACGCGGCGCGGTATCGCTGCATTCGGTTGACTTAGCCTTCTACGGAAGGATCGATAACTGGACCGCAAGCGCTGAACGTCTTGCGACCGGCTCATTGTTGCCCTCAAAGCAAGCGGATCGGATCCGCTTTCTCGACGCCTTCGGAGCGCTGATCGCAAATACCGACCGGCACTTCGGAAACATCACTCTGTTCGACGCCTACGAAGGAGCGTTCGAACTCGCTCCGGTCTATGACATGCTTCCGATGCTCTTTGCACCACAGGACGGGCATCTCTTGCCGCGCAAGTTTGAGCCGACACCCGCAAGAGCGGAGTGGCTATCGGTATGGGCGGAAGCCCGTACGCTTGCCGATACCTACTGGACTCAGCTGGCGCAGGATGCCCGAATAACTCCGCAGTTCCGCCACATATGCGCAGAGTCTCTTCGTGCACTGCGAGCCATGTCAGGGCGAAGCAAAGCGGTGAGAGCTCCGAAGCTTGTGCGGTAAGGGCCGTAGGTGTCGCTCGGGCTTCGTGTCTCAACGAACACCGAGGGCCCGGATGAGGGTCAAGGAAATTCTCCTCGGGCGGGCGTGACCGACCGCGTATCGCTTTCGGCCGAAAGCGAACTTGAGTTCGAAGCAGCGTTCCGGTCAATACAAAAGTGCCACGCGATGTCGGGCGAGGATGACGGTGCCAGATCAGATCCGGGGTGCTTCCTTCGCAACAGGCGGTGTCATCCTGCGCAGGATCGTGCATCCCGCCGCGGCAATAACGAGGACGTTCGATACCACGACTGGCGCAGCACCAATTAGAGCGCCATAGAGTACCCAAAGCAGCGCCCCGAGCATCTGCGTCGTCCGCAGCAGTGCAGGGCGAACGAAGAAATAGGAGGCAACAAAAAAGCTCGTTGCCACCCACCCCAGATAGCTGATCGCGAGTGTTTTCACGCGGCCGAGGTAATCGGTGGGGGCAAAGGCAGGATCGCGCCGATCTGCACGTGATCAGCCCGCGCCTTCTCCCAAGCCTCGAGCGCAAGTCCACGACGCTCGAAAAGATCGCGAATTGCCCCCGTGCGCCATTCTAGAATCTGATCGAGCACCGGCACCAGGATGCTGAACGCGCTATCGCTCAACACGGTGCTTCGGGCGATGCGGGCTAGCTGTTTATTGGCGGATACGGCGATCGTGAAGCCATCGTGATTGTTGACGTGCAGCATCACGTGGACATCGGAACTGCCGTCACCGACGTAGATCACCCGATCTGGTGGAACTCCGAGGGACGACTGTAGCTCCTCGATCACGGCTACCTTGCCGTAGCCAGCCGCTACACGGCGGATCGAACGCACTTCGCCGGTCAACTCGTCGTATTCGAAGTCGGTGCCGCAGATGTGATCCGGTGGAATCACGCCCGCAAGCGCTGAAGTCACGATTTCTCGCGGAGCAGCGGAGATGACGAAAAAGGAGAAGCGATATCCCTCGACCCCGAGCTCCAGAAACTTAACCAGATCCGCAATCGCACCCTTAAGCCGCACGCGCTGTCCAGTCTCGACCAGATGCTCCCGGCGCACGCCGCGAAACTCGGGATCGTGCCGGATCAGGTAGGCAAGCTCCCCGCCCTGCTGGATGAGATTGCTGCGTGCGAGACCCTCTACGCGTTCCTCGAAGTGGCTGATCCCCATGAGGTCACTCAAGACCCGCCCCGAGTCGTTAAAGCTCAACGTCTGATCGAAGTCGGAAGCGAGCAGGTAGTGCTTTGCGAAAGGCTGGCTCAAGTGCACAAGCTCCGTGTGCGTTAGCACGCTGGTCCAAATCTTCGCGGGGGCAAGATACCAGCCCGCCAAGACCGGTCAAGAGATGTCCTGTTACGGATGCATGAAATTAACTACGGGCTCAAACGAATGTCCCTCAATCGCGAGGGCGCGGCATTGCGGGTTAGAAAATGGTTATTGCCGATGAGCGTCGAGGTGCTTCGGACCCGTCAATGTGTGGCGCGTGCCTCAGGTCTCGACGAGGGCGGCTTCTTGCTTCAGATGCATGGAGGCGTGGATCGCGCTCGATTCGATAAAAAAGCCCTGCCGGCCAGTCCTTGGCGCCGGCGGGGCTTAGGGTCACCACCTAAGCTCAGGAGATTACAAGAGGCGGCGACATTGGGAATGTGGAAAGCCCGAGAAAAGCCCGTTGCCGCGGCTTGCGGGATTCCTTGCACGATTGTCCTCATCGACCAGCACGATAACTGGCTGGTAGCGCTCAAGTTCTGACTCACTGTAGGCGCAATACGTGGCTGATGATGAGCAGGTCGCCGATTGCGGCTTCGCGGGCGGCGGCGCCATTTAGCGAGATCTCGCCGCTCCCACGAGGTACGCGGATGATGCAAGTGTTGAAGCGCTTGCCGCTAACCTCATAGATCTCGATGTACTGGAATTCGCCGATACCAGAGGCCTCAAGCAGACGCTCGTCGATGCCGCAGCTAGGATGCGGACTCGTTGGGCGGATCACCCACCAGATCGTCAGGCGCGGCTTATCAAATTAGGCGAAGAAGATTGGTGGCCCCGCATGGGTCCACCGCGTCACCAGTTACCGATCAGGGTGCAATCCTCGATACGGACGCACCCGCACTTGAGGCTCAGTTCGAGCGGCCCCCCCGTATACGCGGAATGCGCTTGCCGAGTATCGAGCTCTGCAAGCTTGGCGTGTGCAAGTGCCTGCCAACGCCCACTCAATGGGGTGTCCTTTCCGAATCCGAGGAACAGGGTTTTTGATCTCCTCCACGGTAAAGCCCGCTTGCTGGGCAAAGCGCAGCACATCATCGCCAACCCGCTCAATCAGGGTCACGCGAGGCCATTGGGCGCAGCGGCTCCATCGGTTGTGCCACATAGCGCGCCCACATATAGCGCCACGGCACGACGAAATACACAATGACAATGCCAACCGTTTGGGTAAACAGGGCTTCGATATCCGCAGTCCATTTGCCGGCCAGCCAGGCGCGCAGGGCGATGAATACCAGCCAGATGGTCTTCCACGCAATCTCGTACAGCATCAGTGGCAATAGTTGCAGGGGATAGCGCACGCCCAAGAGGCTGAGCAACGCCAGTGCCGCTAGCATCGATTTGGCTACTCCCCGTATGACGGGCCAATCTGCCGATTCGAACAGGAGCTGCGACCAGACCGTGCCACCCATGACTACAGCGAGCACCAGGAAGCAAACGCGCAACAGGTTGACGCGCCAGAGCGAAACAGCCGGAAGAGGATTGAGGGTACCCGGCCGCATGGCTTCTAGCCAACCTGTTTCAGGATGTTCTCGATCGCCTTGACCGACTCGGTTAATTTTACGACATCAGCCCTGATCGCCTCGAGGGAGGTTGCATTGTCCTGCTGTGCGACAACTGTCTTTTCCGAGAGGGCTCGATAGGCGTCCTCGCCGGCTTTCATTGCACGAGACTGCACCGCTAGCGACCAATACTTCATTCCGAAAACGATCAGAATCGTGACGAGCGGCAAGATGAGCGTCAGCAGATAGAAAAGCTGTTCGACCATGGCGGACTCCTTCTGTCAATCATGTATTTATGTGCTGGCGGAGAGCGATTTCACGGCTTTAGCAACAAATGCTGGAGTCAGATTGATCGCAAAATCGGCGGCCTCGAAATAGTTGAGCGCCTTCCCATCGTCAGACAATTCGAGCTTGCTGGTAACCAGCCCCGCGTCCTCCAGCTTTTGCAAATGTAGATGAAGGAGCGGCCTACTCATGCCAACATCGCGTGCCAACTGGCTGACATACTGTCGACCGCGGTCGATCAAAGTAGCCAGAATCCGTAGCCTGTGAGGGCTCGCAAGAGCGCTGAGCTGGACCAGGAGACGGTCACCGGTAATCGCCATGTTGGGCGTGGTCTCCTTCGGCGAGCTGAGTCGGTGGTGCCTGTTCTCCCCGCAAGAATGCAAGCACGGCAAGTAGCAGGATGCCCATCGCGCCATTGATCACGATGTCCTGTGGGCTGTCATGCCGATGCATCCCCCAAGCCGACGCCTGCATCGATTGGATTGTCATCGTCGAGGCATGGGCAATGCTTGAAAATGCCCCGTAAATCATCAGGCGATGCTTGGCCGGCTGTTTAACCGTCATCAGCAGACAGGGCCCAAGCGCTGCGTTGAGGCTAACGAACATCGGCAACACATCGTTATGCGCCGCGAGCCACTTTGCGTGCCACAGCTCATCGAACAAGATATAGCCCCAGATGCAATAGTAAGAACCTACCAGCGCCAACACGACTTTTACGGTGCGCTCAAGCTTCACGCCGTCCTCCGTTTTCAACGTGCGGACTCTGCGGAATGTCTAACTCGCGGCACCACATCGCGATTCCGTTTTTCCGGGCGTCCCGACATTGCCCGTCATCATCATAGTCACAGTCTGTACTTGCATATGTCAGAATAGTCTTTCATATGATAAGGAGCAATGTCAACGGTGGGTAGGGCCATTCGAAATGCGGCGTGGAGGAGCCGTTCGGGCTTCACTTGTGACACTGCCAGTGGCCGATCGAGCTCATCGCCGGGCTGCCTTCGAGCGGTCGCTGGCGCCCCGTCGACGAAACGCTGTTGCCCCACATCTCCCCGCTATCCTGGGAGCATATCCACCTGACTGGCGATTACAGCTGGCACACCGATCGGAAGCTAAGTCCTCCCAGAAAAGCTGCTCTAGGTAGCCCCCGACGCGTACAACGGCGCCCTACGTCGGGTACATATCCGAGTTAACCGTTTCGCGCATCAATCTGGGTGGCTGATGGAGGGATCTCCTGCAGCCTTTGGTAGGACAAACTGCTGTCGGTACCGAGAATAGGCGTGGCGGATAGTCGCGGGCAGCGCGGTGTCTCGAATCAACGTGTCGCGAGGGATGCGTGCGGGCTGCGGGGCCGCAAAGGTTTCACCGCCTGCGACGTTTCATGATCTGCGACGCAGTTACTGAAGTCTGCTCCTTAACTCAGGCGCGGCCGCCGATGTGATCTCCGAGCTGCTCGGTCACGCTGATATGCGCATGACAAGGCGGGCATGCGCTCATCTCCTCGATTAAACGCTGCGCAAGGCAGTTACTCAGCACCTCCCGAGCTTTGACGCCTCTCCAAAGAAACGCCCGAAAGTGGCGCGCCAATAGTATGGAGCGAGTCGCACTTTCACTGCGGTAACAGGGATTCGAATCCCCTTTTGCCTCATGCGACATGGTGGCCGAACTGCGGAAGCGCCTGCTCGGCATCGAGACGTATGTACCGGTAGCTTTTGCGATCGCGGTGGAGCTCGATTTACGCACGCAACAAAGTGCGGCGGCTGCGCTGCAGGAGACCGACAGCAAGCTCAACGTAATCCAGAATTGCGTGCACCAGCACGCTGAGCGCCGGAGATCGCCCGCTGTGCCTAGGAGGCACGATCCCGGCCGATTACTCTCACCGCCAGGCGAAACGCGACCTCAGCGGGGGTTAAACGGTGCGGTTGGGAGATGACGTCGGATCAGCGATCCGTCGTCCCGAATCTCATGCGTCGTCTTTCGCATGAGCGTCCACCCCGCAGCTGCAATCACGAGGATGTTCGACACAACGACGGGCGGTGCACCAATATCTCGGTCCGATCTCGGAGCGAATTCGGCGGTCATGTTTTCGATCAACCGAGACACCAAAACATAGCCGGCGCGACGTTATCCACCCGAGGCCGACATCACAAGAGAGGCCTCGCTGGGCTGGGTTCGTACGTCCTGGTAATCGCGTCAGATGACGCGACTCGCCTGTTCCCATGCAAGCTCCGCGATACGCGGGACCGCATTAGCCAAGGCCCCGGCCCGCGTCGAAACCGCCGTGCCCCGCAGCATGCGTCCCTTGATTCCATGGAAGATTGCCGCGAGGCGGAACAGGTTGAACGCCATGTAGAAGTTTAGGTCCGGAATACCTTGGCGCGTGGTCCGGTGACAGTAGGAAGACACGTACTCGTGCTCTGCCGGAACATTGAGCCTTCCGAGATCTTCGCCCAGTAGCCCGGCAATTGCCATTGGCGGCATACGGTACATCATGGCGTGGTAGGTGAAATCCACAAGTGGATCACCCACGGTTGCCAGCTCCCAATCCAGCACGGCAGACACTCGCGGTTCGGTTGGATGGAAGACGAGGTTGTCGACGCGAAGATCCCCATGCACGATGGATGCCGGTTGCTCCGCTGGCACATGCTTTGGCAACCACTCGACCACTCGGTCCATATTGGCGTCGCGACCTGCCTCGCTGTCGGCCCAGTATTGTTTTGACCACCGCTCGATCTGACGCCGCATGTAGTTCTCGGGTCTGCCGAAACCGGATAACCCCAGAGCGCGGTAGTCGAGGCAGTGCAGCGTGGCGATTGTCTCATTCATTGCTTCGAAGTAGGCAGGACGGGATGCCGCATCGATCTGTGGGAAGCGGACATCCCAGAAGATACGACCCTCAACGTGAGACATGATGAAGAACGGCGTGCCGACAACGGTGGGGTCCTCGCAAAGAGCATAAATACGAGGTGTTGGATAACGACCCTGCAAGGCAGCCATGACGTGCGCTTCGCGCTCGATGGCGTGAGCGCCTTTGAGGAGCTGCCCCGGTGGTTTGCGTCGCAGTACGTATAAGACTTCGGGTGTTGCTAACTTGTACGTGGGATTGGATTGGCCACCACGGAACTGCTCAATGCGGAGGGGACCGTGAAACCCTTCAAGATTTTGCTCGCACCAATGCGTAAGTCGATCCGCGTCTATCTCATAGCCGGCCCGAACGGTCCCCGCACCAGTAAAGTCCTCCGTCGCCTCCATACGGACTCAGGTCTTAGTCAGTACACTGCGCGCTATCTTTCGTGCGATGGACCATCGGTGCACTTCAGTCGGTCCGTCATAGACCCTGAAGGCTCGCATCTCGCGAAAGACCTGCTGCACGACGGTATCACTGGCGATGCCGGTGCCTCCCATAACTTGCACGCAACGATCAGATACCCTGAAGAGCGCCTCGGAGACTGCTACCTTGGTCATGGAGGACTCTACGGTGCCCCCTACCCCCTGATCCAGAACTTCCGCGCACCAATTGATCATGAGTTCTGACATCTTGAGATCGATCCGGTTGTCCGCCAACATGAAGCTAACGCCTTCATGCTCGATGAGCGACTTTCCGAATGCGTGTCGGCGGGTTGCATACTCGGTCGCGATCTCATCCGCTCGCATGCAGGCACCGAGCCAGCGCATGCAATGAGTCAGGCGGGCGGGCGCCAGGCGGATCTGAGCGTACCGGAACCCTTCGCCGACTTCCCCAAGGACGTCTTCTTCAGAAACTGGCAGATTCTCTATCGTGACCAGCGCGTGCCCCCCGGGCATGGAACCGTCGAGTGTGTTGAACACACGTTCCAGGCGCACGGCCGGATGAGGGAGTTCAATCAGGAACATTGTCGGACCCATATCCGTCATCGCCATCACGATGCCGCAACCGGCGCCCACGAACCCCGTGATAAAGGCCTTACGACCGGTAACAACCCACTGGCCTTGCTCTTTGCGCGCCCGGGTCCTGAGCATTGAGGGATCGGAGCCAGCGCCATTCTCTTCGGCCGGTTCCGTCATGAGGAAAGCGGATCGGATCCTGCCTTCGATCAGAGGGCTGAGGAATCTCGTCTGTTGCACTGCTGAGGCGACGTGTCGCAGCAACACCATGTTGCCTTCGTCAGGAGCCGCAATGTTAAGCGCGACTGGCCCGAGCGGGGATAAGCCCGCAGCTCGAAATACGGGAGCCATCTCTCGGTGGGAAAGAAACTCACCGTCCGACAACACGTGCGGCGTCAGAACTCCTGCCTCGCGAGCAAGTGCACGTAGCTCCCGCACCAGCTCATCAGAGGGGCCGTGAGATCCGAGGCGGGGATCCTTCTCGTACGCGATAACGCGGGTTCGTACGAACTCCTCGACACGTGCAGCGACAGCTCCGGGGTCGAAGGGGGGCGCGGTGGTCATGGCTCATCAGCTCGATAATGGGTACCTAATGTGCGAACTAAACGACCGCAGTCTTGCAGCAGCAGGAATGGACGCGGTTTGTCCGGATTCGCGCCTTACGCCGCCATCATTTGCACGGCTCGCTGTGTGACCTTGCTGACGGAAGGAAGGTAGAACTGCTCGAGAGCCTTCGACGCTGGAATCGGCATAAAGGGGACTGCCAATCGATCCATCGGCGCTTTCAGGTGACCCAAGTTCTTTGCGGCCAATCGTGCAATGACTTCGGCACCGACTCCAAAGGGTTTGTACGCCTCCTGTATAACGAGGAGCCTGCCGGTCTTGAGTACCGATGTTGTGACGGTGTCCGTATCCAACGGGCTGATGCTGCGAAGATCGATGACCTCGGCGGCGATTCCCTTGGCGGCAAGCTCTACGGCCGATTGCAGAGCGAGTTTGGCGGTATAGGCGTAACCCACGAGCGTCAGGTCAGTGCCCGTTCGGGTCAGGAAGGCTTCGCCTGGCTGCCTTACTTCTCCTGGGGTTACTGGAGAACTGTCACGGAGCAACATTTTGTGTTCGAGGAAGATCGTTGGTGTACTACTCCGTATTGCACCTTTGAGAAGTCCGGCGGCGTCGGCCGAAGTTGCCGGTGTGAGCACGTTCAGACCTGGCATATGTGCGAAGAGCGCTTCGAGACTCTGAGAGTGATGGGACCCCACGCCAAGTCCTGCGCCCGTGAGGGCGCGGATCACCACCGGCAACGGCGGGCATTGACTGCCGAACATCCATCGCAATTTTGCCAGCTGATTCACAATCGTATCGAAGCAAGTCAACATGAGATCTGAAAATGCAATCTCCACCACGGGCCTGAAGCCCAACATAGCCAGTCCGATGGCAGCACCGACCGTGGCCGTTTCGCTGATGGGTGTGTCCCGGACTCGTTCCGGCCCGAATCGTTCGTAGAGGCCCTCGGTCAACCTGAAAAGCCCGTTGGAGATCCCAATGTCCTGCCCCATGAGGAGGACATTCGCATCGCGCGTCATTTCCTCGGCTAGAGCGTCTCGAATTGCAACCCGGTATTTCTTTAGCACGGTGCCGGGCACGAGAGAGGAGCTCGTACTCATGGCGGTACGCCGGTATCCGCCGCTCGCGCGAACAGGGCTTCGGGATCAAGATGACTGCCTTGGCGCGCAAATCGTATCGCGGCCTCCATCTCCTCGCGCGCGTGCGTCAGAATGCTCTCGCGGACCTCTTGGCCGAGAAGCTCGGGATGACTCTCTGTGAGAAGCTGAAGGGGATCCGCCGAAGGCCTAAGCGCTGCGTCGCGATACTGCTGCGGGTCGCCTTCGTAATGACCATGCCATCGTACGACGCGCAGTTCGACCAGCGCCGGACCGCCGCCCCGTCGCATCTTGCTTGTCAGCCGTTGTACAAGCTCTCCGACTGCTTCGACGTCGGTACCCTCCAAGCTGTAGCCTTCAAAGCCGTAGGCAGCCGCACGGTCCGCGACACTTTTAATCTTGAACTGAGAGGTATAGGGGCTGAGTTCTGAGAACTCGTTCCGTTCACAGACGAAGAGCACCGGCAGCTCCCAGATCGCTGCGAGATTCATGGCCTCATGAACAGCCCCCTCATTGGCTGTCCCATCGCCAAAAATGCTCACGACAACGGCGCTCTCGCGCCGCAGTCTCAACCCGAGAGCGAGTCCCGTCGCGATCGGCTGATTCTGTCCAAGGACGCCGTTTCCGCCAACTATCCTTCGTGTCATGTCAGCAACATGAACGTGTCCCGCCACGCCCTCACATAAACCACTCTCTTTGCCATAGATCTCGGCCAGCAGCAGATGCATGGGGACGCCTCTGGCGAGCAGGTGACCATGGCTGCGGTGAGTCGCGGTCAGCCAGTCCTCCGCCTGCAGCGATCCACAAACACCTACGGCGATTGCTTCCTGGCCGATTCCAGTGTGCAGGAATCCCGAGAACTCGCTCGCCTTGAAGAGGCGAATAACTGTCTCTTCAAATATTCGGATCCGCTGCATCTCGCGGAAGAGATCGACGATGCGACCATTCACGCGCCTCTCTCCTCGTCCTGGCTCATCCCGGTCCATGCCGAATCGAACGATTCGAGTTGCATCTTGATGTCGTTCAGGACCTTGAGAGATAGCTGACCATCAATGATGCGGTGGTCGAAGGCTAGCGTCATGTTTCCTCGGCGACGGACCACGATCTGACCGCCTTTCGGAACAACGCGACTATGAATGCCATCGATGCACAGGATAGAAGTCTCGCCTCTGCGTACGATGGGTGCACTGAGAAATGAACCGAAGGCGCCGGGGTTTGTTATCGTTACAGTGCCCGGCTGCAGGTCTTCTCGCGTCAGGCGGTCGTCGCGCGCTCTCGCGGCGATCTGGCTCATGCGCTGTGCCAGCTCGGTAAAACTCAGCAGGTGTGCGTCGCTTACTGCGGGAACAATGAGCCCGGTCTCTCGCGCGACAGCGATTCCCAGATGGACGCCGTTCGGCACGACCAGTCGGTTCGATTGTTCGTCGAGATGGTCGATGACTCTTGGAAAACGTAAGACGCTCCGAATCATGACGAACGCGATGAACGGAAGGTAGGTGAGCGCAGTCTGATATAAGGCCTGAAATGGAACGGCGAGAGAGGCTTTGAGCGCCGCAATCGTCTCAAAATCAACCTCTACGGTCGTGGAGGCGGGCGCGGTGTGTTGACTCACCCAGAGAAGATTCTCAGCCGCGCGCCGCTGCGCAGGCGACCATTCCACGATGCGCTCAGTTTCCCGCGAGGTGTCGACTTCCGCTTGCTTATCGATAGAGGCGCGCTGCTCAGGCGCATCGACTCTGTCTGCCTCGATCGATCCTATAGGCTGCTCTGTGGTGACCTCATCGTCAGCCTGCGCCAAGAGTTCGGACACGACGCCCGAAGCCGGCGCCTCGACCTCCACAACCGCCTTCTCGGTTTCGACCGTACAGACAGGATCTCCTGCTGTAACTCGGTCTCCAACGCGAATCAACCACTTCACGAAAGTCGCTGCTGACTGCGTTCCAGACTGCGGGATGTGAATGGCAATTTTCATGGGTCCGAGAGTCATATCGCCACTGTCGCGCGCGTTCCAGTCATTCAAGCCCGGCTAGGTGTTGTGCTGAATGACCAGAGCGGATTTCAAAGCGTCGCGTAGGATGTCCTTCCGTATCTTTCCCGAGGCGGTGCGCGGGAAGGAGTCGACGTATTCGAGTCGCTCTGGAAATTTCTGGCGCGCGAGACCCTCTTGCTCCAGCAGTTCGACAAGATCCAGCAGGGAGGGGGCCTCAGCCCCCGCACGGACGATGATGTAGGCACACACGGCTTCACCAAGCCGAGGATGGGGCATAGCGACGACTGCGGCTTCCTTCACCGCCGGGTGCTTCAGGAGTGCATCCTCGATCTCCTTGGGAGACAAATTCTCGCCACCGCGAATAATGAGATCCTTCCGGCGCCCGGTAATCACGAGGGCAGCATCGTTGGTCAGAAATCCGATGTCTCCTGTTTTAAAGTATCCTTCAACATCAAACGCCTGCTCGGTGTCATCTGGGTTGGTGTAGCCGATCATCAGCGGCGCTCCACGAACGAGGATCTCGCCGGGCTCTCCTTGAGGTAGCTCTTGGCCCGCAGAGTCAATGATCTTGACTTCGAACTCAGAAATCCGGCCGTCGGTTTCTGCCGCTAGGCCGACATCCGCAGGTTCAGGCCACCCCTTTGTGACCAGAGGTGCTTCAGTGGATCCGTACACCCGCATTGCTCGGCAGCGTTCCGTTGCGGCTGCGGCGCGGTAGATCACCTCGGGAGGAATTGCTGCACCACCGCAACTGAACAGCCGAAGCGATGGTATGCGATCACCGAACTGCTCAGCGGTGTCTACCAGATCCTGGAGAAAGACCGTTGCTCCGGCGCATAAGGTTGCCTGCAGATCATTGATCAGCGTAATGGCGTGCTTGGGATCCCAGCGCTCCATGAACGCAACCGGTGCGTCGGTATAGAAGGGGACTTCCAGCCCCAGAACATATCCCGTTGCATGGGTAACGGGTGAAGGCATCAGCATGACGTCGTCGGCGCAGACCTCCCAGAGGCGGCGGTAATCGACATGAGTTGCGGCGATGGTGCGATGCGAATGCAGAACTCCTTTGGCGGGACCAGTCGTGCCCGAGGTATACATCACCATCTTGACGGCATCGAGATTCAGGTGAGGCAGCTTCTTAAGTGCGTGCGAGCGCCCGTCGCGAATCAGAGCTTCGTAGCTGTTCTCAGTCGCTGCTCCGCGCACGACGATGATGTGCTGTAGTTCAGGGAGCTCCGGTCGCAGAATCTCGAGCAGTCTAGAATGATCCGTCGAGCGGTACTTGGCCGGGATGAAAACAACCTTTGCCCGGGAATCCCGAAGGATGAAGCGCAGTTCGGCCCCGCGATAGATCGGCGAGATCGGGTTCACCACCAGACCTAGAGCGGCCGCTGCCAGATTGACGATGACGGCCTCACGCCAATTGGGTAGCTGGAAACTCACGGTGTCGCCTACGCCCACGCCGAGACGGGTCAGGCTGCCGCAGAGCGCCGCCGTCTCTTCGGCCATGTCCCTGTAAGAAACCGGTGGTTCGTCGTCGAAGTAGCACGCGGCTCTGTCCGGATTCTGCTTCGCCTTGGCCCAGCATAGTTCTGCCACGGACTGGACATCGCCGCTCGCTTGCGGTGCGCGGTTTCGGCGAACGGTCCAGCCGCTTGCATCGACGATCTGATCTTCGGGCTTCATATGGGAGCGACGGTCAGGGCCGGGACGACGTCCGACGATTCTCAATTCGGGCCGGACGTGACGCCGGACGGACCGTAGTGCGGCGGCCGTAGTTCCGTCGATATCATTTGTGGTCGCCCGTCGTGTGACCCGGGACATTCGGGGTGGTGTGTTCGTTGTGCATGCCCCAGCTGACCGATGCGCTGATCCCCTCCATGGCGATGCCGTGCGAGACGCTGTCAAGGATCTGTCTCTTCCATTGTTGCGTCAGCGCTGATCGCGCATACCGTCGACACAGTATGGACCGAGCAGATATGAAGCGCGCCCAATACCACGCCCGCGTCAGGAGATCGCGTTGTGGCAGGACTTCGTTTACCAATCCGAGCTCATACGCGCGCTTGGCCGAGAGCTTCTGGCCGGTCAACATGAAGTAGTGCGCACGCACGGGACCCAGGAGCGCCGGAAAAACGGTCTGTACGCCGTCTCCTGGAACCACGTTATCGAGGAAGTGAGGAGCGTCCTGAAATTCAGCGTTGTCCGTACACAGCACAATGTCGTTTAGGAGCGCGAGTTCAGCGTGCACCAGCGCCGGCCCGTTTACGGCTGCGATCACCGGTACCTCAATGTTTAGCAGGTTCATCTGCAGATGCTTGCAATTGTGGTAGACCTCATCCCACAAGAGCGGGGGTATTGGCTTACCCAGTTCGGTCTCCGAGCCAATAAAGGTGGGACCGGTTCCGGTGATGATCACACACTTATTTTCGTAGTCTCGAGAAACGTCATAAAACAAGTAGGAGAGGTCCCCGTGCGCGTACGTGCTCCAGATGATCGGGGCCGCGTCATTGTCTTTCGCATGAAGACGTATCTCCAGGATTCCGTCTTCGCGGCGCAGTGATACGAAGTCGTATCGCTTCTCATAGTCGGAGAACTTGATCCGACGGTTTACGATTGACATGATGATTGCCCCCTTTCTGTTAAGCGCGTCGAGCTTGCCGGTCAGTGCAGCGTCCGGTTCGAAGGCCTTGGCTGACCGCGTGCCGCCGCTTGTATGCGGCGCTGAAGTATCGCCGATGCGCCACCCCGGCGCAGTAGTGTGCCCGAGTTCCCTCGGGCGCTTAAATTCCTCATTCGGCAACGCGCCATTACAGATTGCGCAACAACGAATGGCGTATTGAGGTGCTAGAGTGTCGTGCGTTCTACAAGAGTAAGGTGCCGCAGTGATCTATTGGGCGGCGTCACAGCAGGGGGAAATCCAGACACCGGCCCATCACTCCCGCCTTGGGAGCCAGATTGCCATCAGGCAAAGTCGCGAACTCAGCGGCTGCGGGAATAGAAGCATCAGGGCAATCGACGTGGCTAATCGAAACAGACGAGCTACGGACCTTGCTGTCTATGGCTGCGCCCGTCCGTTTGGGAAGGAGTTGCAATCATGCACCCAGTGAGAGAGCCGGCAATGCCGACGGGTTCGTTGGCATTGCTAGTCTGTGCAATCCTATTTCCGGTTTGCGGGTGGACTGCCCAAGCCGCTCGCGCGCCATGCGCGGCGCTCGCCTCGCTCAGTATTGCCGACGTGAAGATAACCTCGGCGACTCATGTGGCCCCGCCATTCATCGTACCTCCCTCCATGTCGGCGGACTCAATCAGGCAGCTTGCCGATAAGCTGAGCGCGCCGATGGCGGATCAGATGGCTCACGGAACTGTCCGGGTTCCCTTCTGCAGGGTGATTGGCGTTCTAACCCCGACGAAGGCATCAGAAATCAACTTCGAAGCGTGGCTTCCCGAGGCGCATTACAACGGACGCTTGGTGCAGGAAGGCGATGGCGGTTTGCTGGGGGCGATTCCGTATACCCTCATGTCGAAGCTGATCAACCGTGGCTTCGCGGTGATGGGAAGTGACAAGGGCCATCACGGGGACTCAATGGACTACAAATGGGCGATCGATCAACCGGAGAAGGTGATCGATCATCATTATCGCGCGACGCATGCCACCACGGTAGCGACCAAGGCACTCGTCGCGAAGTTTTACGGCGATCCGGCGCGTCACACGTACTTTTCCGGGTGCTCGGGCGGAGCAGTGCAGGGATTTGAGGCGGCAATGTACAACCCGGAGGATTTCGACGGTATGGCCATCGGGGGCGCTGCGCCGCCGGTAGCTAACCCCCGGCTTCCAGCGATCGGAGAGCTGCCGAAGATCCTCGCTGAATCTAAAGGTCTTGATAGTGCGAAGTTGCAACTGGTGTCCCGGGCAGCGATCGCCAGCTGCGACCAAATCGATGGAGTCAGGGATGGAGTGATCTCTTATCCGAAGCAATGCCGATTCGATCCGGGCACCTTGGCCTGTCGAACTGGTGTTGGATCGGATTGCCTTACGGACTTGGAGGTGGTCGCGATCAAGAGGGGGTATGCGCTTGGGATGTCCCCAGGAACTGAATACTACTGGAGATTTCTGGAAAAACTCGGCTTCCCACCTGAGGCCGGGAAGTACATCGCCCTGGCTCCGCCTGCCAACGAAACCTATCTGCAGAGCTTTGAGGCCAACGGGCGCAAGATGATCGCCTATGTGGGTACTGTGGATGTGTCGGCGCCAGGATTCGAGAAATACCAAGAGGCACTGGTCGCACGGGATCGTGACTCCGGGCTCTCACCTGAGGCTGCGGAGGAGAAGGTTGGACGCTTTTACCGAGCCTTCGAATTGCCAGCCATGGAGCATTGTATGGGCGGCCCGGGGCCCAATAACATCTCTGCCAGCCTTCAGCCCGAGCGAGATAACGCGAACGCGGACGAGGACATCATGGCGGCTCTGATCAGCTGGGTCGAGCAGGGTAGGGCGCCTGAGTATCTGATCGCTACGAAGTACGAAGACGACAACCCTTCGAAGCCCGTGTCAATGACACGCCCCATATGCGTTTATCCGAAGCTCGCTCAATGGGACAGAAAGGGCAGCCCATCGCATTATCGCAGTTTCTCATGCGTGAATCCGCCAGCGCACTAAACCGCGAGCGATGACTATCGGGATCGCGGCGACTTGCGGGCGCTCGTCCAGGAGTGAGAAAAGAGAACTAAAGCGAGCCGACTAAGTGTCCGCCATCAACGGGTATCACGACCCCAGTGATGTAGCGGCCGGCGTGGGAGCAAAGCAGCAGCAGTGGGCCGTCGAGGTCATCGGGTGTGCCGAAGCGCCGCTGCGGAATTCTCTTCAACATTTCGGTGCCCTTGGGAGAGTCAAGAAAGCGGCTGCTGATCGCCGTTGCGCAGTAGCCGGGTGCGATTGCGTTCACCCGAATCTCATACCGCGCAAGCTCGAGCGCCATGACCTTCGTCAACTGAACCAGGCCAGCCTTTGAAGCCGCGTACGCTGAGGTTCCCGCTTGTTCCCGGAGAGCGAGAATCGAGGCGATATTCACGATACTGCCCCCTTGTTTGCGATCGCGCATCTTTTTCGCGCACTCGCGAGAGACAAGGAACGCTCCCTTCAAATTCGTTTCGAGAATCGTGTCCCATTGCGACTCCGCAAGCTCGATGGCTGTCTTATCAGAGGCGACACCGGAGTTGTTGACTAAAACGTCCACGGGGCCGAACTGTCGAGAGACGCGCTCGAGTGTCCCCGTAACCTCATCGACGTGTCGGACATCCATCCGCGCGATGCAGACCTCCGCCCCAGACCTGCGCAAAGTATCGGCTACCTCGTCCAGTTCGGGTTCACGTCTCGCGGAGAGGATGACCCGCGCTCCCGCACGGGCAAGCACCGCGGCGAAGTGAGCGCCTAGCCCGGAAGAGGCGCCCGTAACAAGCGCGACTTTGTCGCGCAAGCTGAAGAGGTTATCCACGGCACACTCCCTACGGCTTGTCCCATCGGGGGGGCCGCCCTATGTATCGTTGCAGGCTTTCAAGAAAGACACGCACCTTACTTGATGCGGACTTGCGCTCCGCGTACAAACCGAAGATGCCGGCGCCGGCGGACGTCACCTCGTAAGAGACAAGAAGATGAGTGAGTGCGCCGCTCTTAATAAGCGGTCCGGCCAGCCAGACCGGCAACCGTGCCACCCCCAAACCATGCGTGGCTGCATTGAGGATTGCGGATACGCTGTTTGAGTGGAGGTTTCCAGAGACTCTGACCTCGTCAACGACGGAGCTTCGCATGGAACCGAAGGTCCAGCGCTCTGACTCGAGACTGGATTGCAGCAGGCAGTTATGATCCGCCAGGTCACTCGGCACTCGCGGCATGGGCAGAGAGCTCAGATAGGAAGGGCTTGCACAGACGATATATCGATTGGCGGCGATCTTTTGCAAGAAGTAGCTCGACCGCTCGGCAGGCTCGGTGATGATCTTCACGTCAAAATCAGGGTTGAAGGTGGACTCGTCTGTGACCAGACGGACATCCACGCTCAGTCGGGGATTCTCCGCCAAGAACTGCGGGAGGCTGGGTGAGACGTAAAGCCGACCAAAGTCGGCCGGGGCATGGATCCTAAGGGTGCCTGAGAGCGTGGAGGTTGTGTCTGACAAGGCTCGGCGTGTTTCTTCGACGTCTTTGAGAAGTAGCACCGATTTCTCGTAGAAGATCCTCCCCGCTTCGGTGAGCTCAATCCGGCGTGGCGTGCGGCGAAACAGCTTGACGCCGAGATCGTCCTCAAGGCCCTTGATGTAGCGAGATACAGACGGCGTATTCAGGTTAGCCGCTGTGGCTGCTTTGGAGAAGCTCCCCAGCTCCGCCGTTTTGCAGAAGACCCGAACGCACGTCAGATAGTCCATAACCCCCTTTGGACTCAGTCATCTGGGACACGAAAGTAGGCCGGTGCTCTATGTCGCTACGATGCAAATCCTAATGTATCACGCTCCTGGAGGATGGCCTTCCGAGCCATTGGGTGCGCAGCTGCGCTCCGTGCCATTCACTCGATTGCGGCGAACATTTACCCTCGATCCCGGAAACCGGGGCCTGCCGCCTATACAACCCGCAACTACGAACCCCCGGAATCTTGAAAGTCATATTCAATCTCGCGACGTGCAGCTTGCTGCGAGTCGTTGGATGAGTGAACCCGATCGCGGCGTGTTACAGATTTTGTAATCGTGCGTTGCTTTACGGTGACTTTAATCGCATTGGCTCGTCTGGCAGCCTCTAAGTGTACCGGCAGGGGTGCGTTCTGCTTTTCTACGCGACCGCCGCAGCCGAATTGTAGGGGGATCAATGCCACGCACCTCATCGACACCGACACCATCACTCCTGCTGTTTGACGGGCGACCCTTCCGACTGCGCATTAGATCGCGTGGTTCGAAGTAACCGCCTTAGATCGATCCCGGTCAAGGCTTTCGCGGCGCAATGCCCTAAGAAGGGCGGACTGAATTGCCGCGGACGGGCCTGAGCCAGCGGCGCAGTACGCCTGAAGATCCTTTGCAGACAGGTCTCATATGAGAAGCACGCATTCGTTACTTCAGAGGGTAGCTAAGGGGTTAATCGGAGCGAATGCGCTCAACGAACTCGCGAAGCTCATATCCATGGGACTGCTCGGGGCTGCCGTGACAGTCGGAACCGCCTCCGCCGCGCCTGTCGATCAAGACGGCACGCTACACATCGCAGCCTTCGAAATGCCGTTTTCCGACTTGGCGAGCCCCGAAGCTAAGGCGAGCTTCATCGCCACTCAGAAACAGTCGCTGGCGATGTACACCTTGCCTCCGAACTCACCGGTCTCGGAGCTACGTCGGTTGATGGACGAGCAGTATTTCAATCCACGTCTGGCGAAGCAGCGCGCAGCGTTTCAAGTCAACGTAACCGGCGGGACGATCGCGGGGGTCATGACGGAGGTGTTCGTGCCGGCCGGCGGCATTTCGCCCAACAACAGGCATCGCGTGCTTATAAACCTGCACGGCGGCGCTTTCATCATGGGTGCACACACCCAGAGCCAGATTGAATCCATTCCCATCGCGGCGACCGCGCGCATCAAGGTTATCAGCGTCGACTATCGGCAGGCACCGGAGGCTCACTTTCCGGCGGCGGATCAAGACGTCGAGGCCGTTTATCGCGAATTGCTGAAATCATATAAACCCGGAGAGATCGGTATCTACGGTTGCTCGGCGGGCGGAATACTCACCGGGCAAGTGATTGCCTGGTTCCAGAAGGTTGGTCTTCCAAACCCCGCGGCGATTGGGATTTTCTGTGCGCATACCAACAATGCACGCGGCGACTCCAGCTATCTGGCACCCAGACTCGGAAGCGTCAACAGCCAGCCGCCATCAAAGAATTCACCAACGATAGCCTCTCTCCCCTATTTCAAGGGTGTAAGCGAGGACGATCCACTGGTGTTTCCGTCGGCTTCGAAGGCCGTAATTGCGAAGTTCCCGCCCACTCTGTTGATCGTTGGGTCCCGCGACGTCGAAGCGAGCGGAGCCAGTCGGACGGCCATCGATCTGATAAAGGCGGGAGTCGATGCGCGCTTTCTCTGCTGGGACGGCGTCGATCACAACTTCATGAGCGAGCCGGAACTCCCGGAATCAAGAGAGGCCTACGCGATCGTAGCGAAATTCTTCGAGGAGCAGTTTCGAAAGGCAAGTCACTGAGGCGCATCTGCAAACCGAGCGTAGAGATCGCTCGTCGGTTGGCGATATGAAAGAGGGGGTAGTGATGAGTTGCGTTCATCGAACCGCAGAGTTCGTCCGAGGAATTACTGCTGCCCAACATCCAAGGTTATGGATCGGCGCTGCGTCTCCGTCCACGCCGCCTGGACCCAGGTTCTTTACGGTGTAGCGACGCTGACTCTGCGCCTCCCTACCGGTGGATCTACGTCTCGCATGCATCTCGGATCGCAACTAGGTCGGCCGCGGCGTTCGCCGGCGAAAGTCGGCAACGCTGGCTCGACGACCGAGAAGTCAAATCGGAATACTGAGCTTGCGTCTACGCTCAGCTCGCGATGGTCGCTGCCACAACGCTACTCGACCAATCAGGAATAAGCACATGTCCCGAATAATCAACTGTTCGACGGCCGTCGGCCTTGTCGCGCTAGTGGCGATGCTCTGCCCGGTCACTGGACGCACGCAATCTTCATCGACATCCAGCGAAAACGCAGATTCCCAAGATCTCGCTGAGGTGGTTGTCACCGCACGCCGGCGCGAAGAGCGTCTGATCGATGTGCCCGGCGCGGTTGAGGTCGTTAGCGCGGCTGAGATCGAAAACGAAAACATTGTAGATGCGAAAGACCTCACCCGGAATGTCCCGAATCTCTTGATTCTCACGACGTTTGCCGGTACGGGCGGGACAACGGCCATTCGAGGCATCACCTCAGCGGCTGCAAATTCCGATCCAGGAGTTGAGCCTGAGGTAGCGTACAACATTGACGGCATTAACGTGACCCAAGGGCGGGTCGCGACGTTGGGATTGTTGGACGTAAATCGTGTAGAAGTGCTCGAGGGCCCGCAGGCGCTGTACTTCGGAAAAAACAGCCCGGCCGGTGTCGTATCCATCACCAGCGTAGACCCCGGACAAACCCTGGGAGGCTACATCCGCGTCGGTCACGAATTCAGGCTCGATTCCGATCAGGCAAACGCCGCCCTGACAATACCGATTCGAGATGATCTGTCGGTTCGCATCGCCGGTATGGCTCAGCAGCAGCGCGGTTACCTCCAGAACCAAGCTGTCCCAATTGTGGATCCGGTATTTCCGGAGTACATAGATCCGGGCGCCGTCAACAAATACATCGACGGGGCGCATCAGGGGTTGGTCCGCGTAGGGGTTAAATACACACCTACTGACAAACTGACGGTTCTGATCAAGTCGATGTACGCCTACTACTACGCAAATAGCGATGGTGCGGATCAAGTGAATCTTTGCGCGCCGGGTCTCAATAGCGTTAAGGTCAATTTGAACTTCGGCGTCACGGCATTGGATCCTGCGTATCAGAACTGCTCGCAAAGTCCTCGCGCCGTTGAGGGAGGATTGAATCCGGCGCTGGCAGCGCATTTTCCAGGATCAAATGGAGGCGTCCCGTATTCCCAGCCGACGATGAAATTGGACACAGCTAACATCAACTATGACTTAGACCCGCTGACCATCACTTCGATCACGGGTTACTACCGGCTCATGTCGCATGCGTCGGTCGGCATTGAGTCTTCAGTCCCGTTCTATATCGGAGCTCAGTCGCTCGCGTATCGACAGGCAAGTGAGGAATTACGTGCGACTACGAAGCTCAGTGGTCCGATAAACTTCACTTTTGGCGGCTACTATGAGGACAGCAAGTATCGATGGGAGGGGAACAACTACATTCTCCCACTGGGCGCGGATACTGTGACCGGAAGAATCGACTCGGAAACGTATCAGGACGATGCGACGGATCGCACTTGGTCAGCGTTTGCTTCGATGGATTGGAAGCTGCCCGCGCGGCTGGAGCTCTCCGGTGGTGCGCGATGGACTCACGAGGCGAAACTCGCGACTGAGCAGAACACCTATCTCAACGACCAACCGGAGATTCAGTTTGGATTTCCATTTTTCTTGCCCGTCGGCCAGCAAATCATATCGCCCACGACCGGCAACAACGTTTCACCGGAGGTTACGCTCACTTGGCACGCTCAGCCCGACCTGAACGTCTATGGCGCATTCAAGACAGGGTATAAGTCGGGGGGAACCTCGACCGCAGAAGTGCTAGACATCACGACAGCAGCGTTGCTGTCGTTCAAGCCGGAGAAGGCCATCGGTGGAGAGCTAGGCATCAAGGGAGATCTTTTGGAGCGGACCCTGAATTTTACCTTCGACGTCTACAACTACAACTTCCAGAACCTACAGGTTACTTCTCTCTCGATCATTCCGAATCAGCCTCTGTTTTTTCACATTACGAATGCGGCAGGCGCAAGAACCCAGGGCGCAGAGTTTCAGACGAACTACCGACTCGCGACGGATTTCTCTCTTCGTGGCCACTTGGATTACAACCGCGCATTCTACACAGACTATGCGGATGCGCCCTGTTCGCCGGATCAAACGAACGGTGCAGCCCCGGGCTGTGTGTTCCTTAGTGGAACCGGATATCAGGATCTTACGGGCAAGCAGCTGGAGTTCGCGCCGAAGTGGTTTGGCGGGGGAGGGTTTTCCTACAAACATGACCTCCCGGGCGGTCTGCAGCTCGCCTTCGATGGAGACTGGAATTACACAAGCAGCTCAGTTAGGGCCTATGGACTCGCCTACTTTGGCGTGCAAGGCGGCTACTCGATCGTTAATTCAAGCGTCCGACTGGTGAATCCGGCTAAGGGTTGGGAATTTGCGCTAAGTGGCACCAATCTGACAGATGTCGTTACCTATTCCGAGATGTTCAACCAGAACGGCTTCCCCACGGGGGCCTATTCAGGCTTACGAGGCGCACCACGCGAGGTCATGTTGAGCTTCAACTACACGTTCTGAGGGGACGACCGTTCCTGCGGGAGCACCGTTCATCAAAGGCAGCCGTAGTCTGACGGCTCCAGCGACCCGCGTATATTTTGCTTAGAGACGTGTTGCGGAGCCGAGCGCGAAGCACGCAAATCCATAGTTTGCCAGTGTGCGAAAACTCGGTAAGCTCGAGTCGCGGCCGCCGAGTCTGTGTCGCTACCCGCCGCCTGTGGGATTTGTGCGCGGTATGGGCAGAGGCCGCGTGACAGGGCAAGGAATGGAATACTCCCGTCGCCCCGAGCGAGGACAATGTACGAAAACGCGCTGCTGGTCGTTTCTGGTTAGCGCCCCACAGGCTTCGACGCCTGGTTCAACGTGACTTGCTCGCTGAAAAGAATCCAGCCACAGGGTGGGCGCGGACCCATTGATTTCCGCGACGCGCGCGGGACGGTCTCGTGTTCGGTGCAGGGCCAGGCGAAGGGTTCGATGGACTTCGATCCAAAGTATAACTGCCAGGTCAGCTGCTGGAACCGTCGTCCTGAATCGGCGCCATCATGCTGCGGAGCAGCGTCCACCCCGCGCAACTACAAGGTAGCGGGGAGTCGCTCTGCTGATCGTCTCATCACCAGCGCACCGCTCTTATATCGCTCTGCCGCGCGCTCAGACTAAGGGGTGTGGGCGCCTGCCGTGTGAAGGCGCTCTTTCCCGCCAGTCAAAAGCTGCTTGCAAACGGGCAGCCGCGGACACGGGTGGAACTTACCCGAAACTTACCCGATCATGGTTTTGCGACGCTGCCAGCGTCGTAAATCTTTGATTTATTGGCGCTCCCTACCGGATTCGAACCGGTGTTACAGCCTTGAGAGGGCTATGTCCTGGGCCTCTAGACGAAGGGAGCTTCGGGTCGGGCAATCAGCAGGAGCGCGGTATTATAGAGAGCCGTCCTAATTGCTCAAGCGAAAGCCAGGGAATTGAACTCGACCGATACGCCCCCCGCCAAGCCTGCCGTTGAGCCCCGGATCATTCCACGATCTGAGCACTCGATCTCCCGGTCGCATGTTTCGCCTAACGCCCTGCGTGTGCTCTACCGACTCCGCGATGCCGGCTACATGGCCTTTCTGGTCGGAGGCTGCGTCCGCGACCTGTTGATCGGCATTGAGCCCAAGGATTTCGACGTCGCGACCGATGCGCTGCCCGAAGAAGTGCGGCGACTGTTTCGCAACTGCCGTCTGGTCGGCCGGCGTTTCCGCCTCGCGCACGTGTTCTTCGGCCGCGAGATCATCGAAGTCGCCACCTTTCGTGCCACCAGCGCCCCCTCGCAGGGCGATGAGCCCTTGCCGGAAGCAGACCCCGAGGACGGCGAGGCCCCGGAACTGGATGATGCCGAACTCGAGGCGCCCGCGGCGGAGGAAGCACCGCTGGCTGCTGCGCCGGTCCGCCTCGAGCGCGATAACACAGCGGATGACTCCGAGCGCCGCTTCGACTCCTCCGGGCGAATTCTGCGTGACAACATCTACGGCACCATCGACGAGGACGTGTGGCGGCGCGACTTCACGGCGAATGCGCTCTACTACAACATCGCTGATTTCTCCATCTGGGACTACGTCCATGGCGCGCACGACATCGAGTTGCGCACCCTGCGGCTCATCGGCGACCCGGAGACGCGCTTCCGTGAGGATCCGGTGCGGATGCTGCGCGCAGCGCGCTTCGAGGCGAAGCTCGGCTTTCAGATCGAACCGTCCACGGCGCAGCTGATCACGCCGCTGCGCGGGCTGCTCGCGGCGGTCCCGCCGGCGCGCCTGTTCGATGAAACCCTGAAACTGTTCCTGACCGGTCACGGCGCGCGCAGCTTCGAGGTTCTGCGGCGGCGCGGACTGCTGGCAGCGCTGCTGCCCAGCGTGGATGCTTACTTCAGCAGTCATCCGGGCAGCCTCGTGGAACAGCTGCTGCTGCAGGGACTGAAGAATACCGACGCGCGCGTGGTGGCCGACAAGCCGGTGACGCCCACCTTCCTGTTCGCACTCCTCTTATATGGGCCCATCGCCGGCTTGATCGAGGCCACGCCGCCCGAGCGCTGGCACGAGCCGGGGACCATCCTCGATGCCTGTGACCGAGCGACGCGCGAGGCGCAGACCCGCATCGCGATTCCGAAACGCTTCTCGCTCGGGGTGCGCGAGATGTTCGCGCTGCAGCCACGCCTCGAGCACCCGCGCGGCCGCCGTGCGTTGCGTCTGCTCGAGCACCCGCGCTTCCGCGCCGCCTACGACCTGCTGCTGCTGCGCGCCGAACACGGACTCGCCCCGCAGGACGTGGCGCAGTGGTGGACGCGCCTGCAAGAGGTGTCCGGCGAAGAGCGCGAGCGCATGGCCGACGCTCTGGCCGGGGCGACGCCGCCGCGCGGTGCGCAGGGTCCGCGCCGCCGCAGCCGCCGGCGCCGACGCCCACCCGCCACTAAACCCGCCTGATCGCGCCCCATGCAGCGCTGGCAGCCGGCCTACATCGGCGTGGGCAGCAATCTCGACGATCCACGTGCGCAGGTGCTCAGCGCCTGCGCGCATCTGGGACAGCTGTCGGACAGTCGTGTCTTTCTGACTTCGCGTCTGTATGCCTCGCGCCCCTTCGGCCCCGTGGTGCAGCCGGACTACGTCAACGCCGCCGTCGGCATGCTGACGCGGCTGAGTGCGGAGCCGCTGCTCGCGCAGCTGCGCGCCATCGAGAGCGCCATGGGGCGGCCGCCGCAGCGCGAGCGCTGGGGGCCGCGGGTGATCGATCTGGACCTGCTGTGCTTCGACCACGAACGCTGCAGCTCGCCGCAACTCGTGCTGCCGCATCCGGGGATAGTGGAGCGCAACTTCGTTCTGTATCCTCTGGCGGAAATTGCTCCCGACCTCGACCTACCCGGGCTCGGCCGCGTGGCCGAGCTGCGGGCGCGCGTCACCGCCGAGGGTCTCAGTCTGTTGCAGCACGTATGACGAGCGAAGTGCACCACAAATTCGTGGTGGTCGAAGGACCCATCGGCGTGGGCAAGACCAGCCTGGCGAAGCGCCTGTGCACCAACCTGGGCGCGCAGGGCGTCTTCGAGCAGGCCGCGCAGAACCCGTTTCTCGAGCGCTTCTACAAAAACCCGCGCGCCGGAGCGCTGCCGACGCAGCTGTACTTCCTGCTGCAGCGCGCGCAGCAGCTGGCGGCGCTCAAACAGGCGGACCTGTTCACCACCGTGCGCGTCGCCGACTATCTGCTGGAAAAGGACCGGTTGTTCGCGCGCGTGACGCTCGATGACGCCGAGTACGCCCTCTACGAGCAGCTGTATTCCAAGCTCGACATTCAGGCTCCCAAGCCCGATCTGGTGGTATACCTGCAGGCGCCGGTCGATGTGTTGCTGGAGCGCATCGCGCGGCGCGGGGTCGACTACGAGCAGCACATCGACCGGCAGTACCTCGAGCGCCTCAACCAGGCTTACGCGCGCTTTTTTCACGAGTTCGAGGCGGCGCCACTCTTGATCGTCAACGCGGCCTCGATCGACCCGATCGCCAACCAGCGTGATTACGATGAGCTGCTCGCGGCCATCCGCCGCATGAGCCGCGGTCGCCTTTACTACAACCCGTTGCGCAGCCGTACGATCTAGTTACACTCGCTGCGCGATGTATACCCACCTGCAACGCGATGCGAGCCGTCCGCCGGTGACGCTCGCGACGCTGGCGCGCATGAAGGCCGACGGCGAGAAGATCGCCAGCCTCACTTGTTACGACGCCAGTTTCGCCGTACTGCTCGACAATGCCGACGTCGACCTGGTGCTGGTCGGCGATTCGCTCGGCATGGTCATCCAGGGACACGACACCACCGTGCCAGTGACCATGGACGACATGGTGTACCACAGTGCCGCAGTGGCGCGGGGCCTGCACCGGCCGTTCCTGATCGCCGACCTGCCGTTCATGAGCTATCCGTCACGCGACGTCGCGCTGGCACATGCCGTGCGCCTGATGCAGGAGGGCGGTGCCAAGATGGTGAAGCTCGAGAGCGGCGGCAAGCAGACCGAGATCGTGGAATTCCTTGCCGGCCACGACATCGCGGTGTGCGCGCACCTGGGCCTCAAGCCGCAGTCGGTGCACAAGACCGGCGGCTTCCGCGTCCAGGGCCGCGAGCAACAGGGCGCGGAGCGCCTGCTCGATGAAGCGCGCCGCCTGCAGGCGGCCGGCGCCGACATGGTGCTGCTCGAATGTATTCCGGCGCCGCTCGGTAAGACGATTAGCGCCGCGCTGGACGTGCCGGTCATCGGCATCGGTGCCGGCCCGGACACCGACGGCCAGATTCTGGTCACCTACGACATGCTCGATATCACCACCGGGCGCAAGCCGCGCTTCGTGCGCAACTTCATGGACGGGGCACGCGACAACCTCGACGCACTGCGGCGCTACGTGCGCGCCGTGAAAGCCGGCGAGTACCCGGCGCCCGAGCACTGCTTCTGAGGGCGGCCCGCAGGATCACTGCCCTGGACACCGTCACCACGATCGCTGCCGTCCGCGAGCAGGTACGCGCCTGGCACCGCCAGGGGTTGCGCGTGGCCTTCGTGCCCACCATGGGCAACCTGCACGCCGGACATGTGAGTCTCATCGAAGCCGCACGCCGTCACGGCGACCGCTTCGTCGCGAGCATCTTCGTCAACCCGATGCAGTTCGGGCCCAACGAGGATTACGCGCACTATCCACGCACGCCGCGCGCCGACGAGCAGATGCTGGCCGCAGCCGGCTGCAGCATGATGTTCATGCCGGACGTCGCCGAGATCTATCCGCACGGCTCGGAGCGCGCGACCCGCATCGAAGTGCCGGGGCTATCGCGCATCCTCGACGGCGAGTGTCGCCCCGGCCACTTCGATGGCGTGAGCACGGTGGTGGCGAAGCTGTTCCACATCGTCGAGCCGGACGTGGCGGTGTTCGGCGAGAAGGACTTCCAGCAGCTCACCATCATCCGGCGCATGGTGGCGGAGCTGTGCATGCCGGTGACCCTCATCGGTGCGCCCACGGTGCGCGACGCCGACGGCGTGGCGATGAGCTCGCGCAACCAGTATCTGACCGCGGCCGAGCGCGCCATCGCCCCGCAGATCTATGCTGCCCTGCAGGCGGCCGCGCAGCGCCTCGGCGCGGGCGATGCGGACTTCGCCAGCATCGAGCGCAGCGGCTTCCAGCGGCTCGAGAGCGCCGGCTTCCGCCCGGATTATTTTTCGGTGCGGCAGGTGGCGGATCTCGCACCACCGGCTGCCGGCGCGCGCGAGCTGGTGATCCTGACTGCCGCGCGGCTGGGCAAGGCACGGCTCATCGACAACGTGCAGGTGATGCGCCCCTGAAGCTGTGCGAGCGGCCGCCGACAGGGGTGGCTGCGGCTGCGCGCGCATCTCGACGCGCTGCCCGCGGCGTGCGAAAGTCAGCCTGCTCGATGAACGAGCATTTGAGCTCGCGCTGCTGGCCCGGCACTCACAGTCGCCGGGTCTTTTTTTGGATCAGCGCAGACACTCAGGCCGCTGGTGCGTGGCGCGCCAGCGCCCAGTGCACGTGCTCGCGCACCAGCGCCGAAGGATCCTCGCGCCGCCGCGCCAGTGCGGCGAGCACCTGCGGCCGGCTGGGCGCATTGCCGAGCGCCACGGCGATGTTGCGCGACCAGCGCTGGTAGCCGATGCGATAGATCGCCGAGCCGCGCATGCGCTCCTCGAACTGCGCCGCCGTCCAGCCGAACAGGGTGCCGAGCGCCGCTCCGTCCAGGTGCTGGCGCACCGCGAAGTCAGGATGTGCTGCGGCGCGTGCGAACTTGTTCCACGGGCACACCAGCTGGCAGTCATCGCAGCCGTAGATGCGGTTGCCAATGAGCGGCCGCAGCTCTGGCGGGATCGCTGCGTGACTTTCGATGGTGAGATACGAAATGCAGCGGCGCGCGTCCAGGCGGTAGGGGGCAACGATCGCTCCGGTCGGACAGGCGGGCAGGCAGGCGCTGCAGCTGCCACAGTGGGCACCTGCCGCTGCATCGGCAGGCAGCGGCAGGTCGGTGAGAATCTCGCCCAGAAAGAACCATGAACCCGCCTCGCGCGCGATCAGGTTGGTGTGCTTGCCGATCCAGCCGAGACCCGCCTCGCGCGCCAGCGCTTTTTCCAGCACCGGAGCCGAATCGACGCACACGCGGAAACCGTACGGGCCGATGTGCTGCGCCAGCTCGCGCGCCAGCCGACCGAGTCCCTGACGCAGCACCTTGTGATAGTCGCGTCCGAGCGCGTAGCGCGAGACGTAGGCGAGGCTGCCGTCGGCGAGCACCTCGTGGGCGGGGCGCGCCGCTCCCGGCCAGTAGTCCATACGGGCGCTGAGCACCCGCACCGTGCCGGGCGCCAGCAGCTGCGGCCGGCTGCGCAGCAGGCCGTGGCGCTCCATGTAGCCCATTTCGCCGTGGAAACCATCCGCGAGCCAGCGCAGCAGATGGCGCTCGTCCGCGGGGATGTCGATGCTGCCGACGCCGAGCGCAGCGAAGCCGAGCGCGCGCGCGCGCTGCACCAACTCATGCTTGCACTGCTCGAGATCGATTGTTCCGCGGGCTGTCATGGCGCGCTCACCCACCCCAGTATAATGAGGCCATGGCGTTACCCATCGCTTTGTATTCCGTCGCTCAGGTGCGTGCACTGGATGCGCACGCGATCGAGACCCTGCATATCCCCGGATACACGTTGATGAAGCGCGCCGGCGAGGCGGCGCTGCGCTACCTGCGTACCCGCTGGCCGATGGCACACCGGATCGTGATCGTGTGCGGCGCCGGCAACAACGGCGGCGACGGCTACGTGCTGGCGCGCTTTGCCCAGGCCGCCGGACTCACCGTCACAGTGCTAAGCGCGCTGGATCCGGAGCAACTGCGCGCCGATGCGCGCCGTGCCTACGAGGATTTCCGCGGCTCGGGCGGTGCCGTGCGTCCGTACGCGCCCCAGCACCTGGGCGCAGGTGAGGTGATCGTGGACGCGCTGCTGGGTACCGGCCTGACGGGCGGCGTGCGTGCGGAGCTGGCCACCGTGATCCGCGGCATCAACGCGGCGCGCGTGCCGGTATTCGCGCTCGATGCGCCGTCCGGGCTCAACAGCGACACGGGCACGGTGGCGGGCGAGGCGGTGCGCGCGGAAGCTACCGTGACCTTCGTCGGACTCAAGACCGGGTTGTTTGTGGCCGATGGCCCGGAGTTCGCCGGCACGGTGTTTTTTGACGACCTGGAGCTGAGCGCCGCGCCGGGGCCGGAGACGGTGCCGCGGCTGACGCGCATCGTCGAGGCCGAGATCCACGCGGCCTTGCCGCGCCGGCCACGTGCCTCCAACAAGGGCGATTTCGGCCGCGTGTTGATCGTCGGCAGCGGCAGCGGCATGCCCGGTGCGGTGCGGCTCGCGGGCGAGGCGTGCCTGCGGGTCGGCGCGGGCCTGGTGACGGTCGCGGTGGCGCCGGAGAACGTAGCGGCCATCGCCGCCGGGCGTCCCGAACTCATCTGCGTGGGCATTTCCGATGTCGCGCTGCTGGCAGAGGCCATCGCGCGCGCCGAAGTGATCGCCGTCGGCCCGGGCCTCGGCCGCTCGCCCTGGGCACGCGAGGCGCTGCAGGCGGTATTGCGCAGCAACTGCCCGCTGGTGGTTGATGCAGACGCTCTCAACCTGCTCGCCAGCGATGGCGCGCCACCGCGCGCGGACTGGATCCTGACACCGCATCCCGGAGAGGCCGGAAGGCTGCTGGGCGTCAGCGCCCAGGACATCCAGGCCGACCGGCTCACGGCGCTGGAGCGGCTGGTGGAGAAATTCCACGGTACGATCGTGCTCAAAGGCGCGGGCACCCTGGTCGGCGCGCGCGGCCGCACGCCCGGGCTGTGCGAGCGTGGCAATCCGGGCATGGCCACCGCGGGCACGGGCGATGTCCTCACCGGCACGATCGCCGGCATCCTCGCGCAGTGTCGGGACGCGTGGGCCGCCGCGCGCAGCGGCGTGTTGGTGCATGCGATGGCCGGGGATGCCGCCGCACGCGGCGGCGAGCGCGGCGTGCTGGCGAGTGATCTGGTGCGCGAACTGCACCACTGCGTCAATCTCTGAGGCACTGTGCGCACGCGCAGCCACACGGCGCAGGACACGGAGAACCTCGGCTGGCAGCTCGCCTGCGCTCATGCAGCCGGCGACGATGCGCTCGCGGTGCTGTATCTGCAGGGCCAACTCGGTACCGGCAAGACCACTTTCGCGCGCGGTTTTGCGCGCGCGCTCGGGGTCACCGCGCCGGTACGCAGTCCCACCTACACACTGATCGAACTGTATCCGGCCGGTGCGATCACCCTGCTGCACGTGGACCTCTACCGGCTCGCAGATCCCGCGGAGCTTGAGTCCCTCGGCCTGCGCGAATGGGCGCGTCCCGGCCATCTGTGGCTGATTGAGTGGCCGGAAAAGGGCGGCGGACGGCTGCCGCAGGCCGATCTGGTGCTGAACTTTGCGCTCGGCGAGTTCGGGCACGACATCGCCGTCGGCGCGCGCACAGCGCTCGGGGAGCACTGGCTCAGCCGGCTGACGGGCGAAGAACGGGCGGTCCCGGGCTAGGCACCGCCAGCGCAGTTGAAAACGGCGCAGTTACCCCGTAGATTAGTTGCGAAGTAGCGCCGCGAACTCAATGATTACAAAGGTCTTTCTTCGGGGGATCGCCGCCATAGCAGTGACTCTCGGGCCGCCCGGCCTGGGGGCAGCCGCGGAACTGCGGGCGATCCAGCTGGAAAGCGGCACCGATTCGGCGCAGGTGGTGCTCGATCTGAGCTCCGGCGCAACGCAGAACCTGTTCACATTGGATCACCCCGATCGGATCGTGATCGACCTGCCGCACACCCGGCGCGCGGCGGGCGTGCGCCTGCCGCCAGCCACGGGCATCGTGACCGGGATGCGTTGGGGTCAACAGCCGCACGACACACTGCGCGTGGTCGTGCAGCTGCGCAGCGCGCTGCCGGCACACACCACTTGGGGCAGCGGCGAGCAGGGCCGCAGGCTCATCGTGACGCTGGGCCAGCCGCTGCTCGCGGCCGCCGCGACAACCGCGGGCCCGCGGACGGTGCCGGCGCTGCATGCTCCCGGGGACAGCGGTCGCGATGTCATCATCGCGGTCGATGCCGGCCACGGCGGAGTTGATCCGGGCGCCATCGGTCACGGCGGCACGCGCGAGAAGGATGTGACGCTGGCGATCGCGCGCGCACTGGCGCAGCAGATCGATGGCGAGCCGGGCATGCGCGCGGTGCTGACCCGTGACCGCGATGAGTTCCTCGAACTGCGCGACCGCATCGCACGCGCGCGTGCCGCACACGCGGACATGTTCATTTCTGTGCACGCCGACTCGATCGCCGACCGCAGTATCTCCGGGGCCTCGGTCTACGTGCTCTCGGTGCACGGTGAGTCGAGTGAAGCCGCACGGGTACTCGCCGAGCGTGAGAACGCCGTCGATCTGATGGCCGGCGTGCCGCTCGATGACAAGGGCGCGCTGGCGCCGGTGCTGCTGGACGCGGCACAGAGTGAGACCATCGGTGTGAGCGCGAGCGCCGCCGAGCGCGTGGTCAATGCACTCGGCAGCGTGGGCGAGATCCGCAAGCGCGAAGTGCAGCGCGCCGGCTTCGTGGTGCTCAAGTCGCCGGCCATTCCCTCGATGCTGGTGGAGACGGCCTATATCTCCAACCCGAGCGAGGAGCGCCGACTGCGCAACAGCGAACAGCAGCAGCGTCTTGCGGAGGCTATCGCGAGCGGCGTGCACAGCTACTTCGTGCAGAATCCTCCCGACGGCACGCGCTTCAAGCAGGAGCGCCGCACCCTCGCCAGCGCCGCCGATCCCGCCACCCCCAGCGCGCCCTGAGGCGCGGGCCGCAGGCTGCTGCGGCGCGGGCCGGCACCGCGGGTACACTTGCACCCATGTCCATCCGCGTGCTGCCCGGAGAACTGGTCAACCAGATCGCTGCCGGCGAGGTGATCGAGCGGCCGGCCTCGGTCGTCAAGGAACTCATCGAGAACAGCCTCGACGCCGGCGCCACGCGCATCGAGATCGAGGTCGAGCGAGGCGGGGTGGGGCTGGTGCGTGTGCGCGATGACGGCGCCGGCATCGAGGCGGGGCAACTGCCGCTGGCGCTGGCGCGCCATGCCACCAGTAAGATCGCCTCGTTCGCCGACCTCGAGGCGGTGAGCACACTCGGCTTTCGGGGCGAGGCACTGCCCTCAATTGCCTCGGTGTCGCGCCTGCGGCTGGTGTCGCGCGCGCGGGCTGCGGCCCAGGGGGCCGAGGTCAGCGTCGATGCCGGCAACGTTGCTGCCGCGCGGCCGGCGGCTCACCCGCCCGGCACCACGCTCGAGGTGCGGGAGCTGTTTTTCAACGTCCCCGCGCGGCGCAAGTTCGTGAAGAGCGATGCCACTGAGCTCGGCCATATTGCGCGCCTGGTCGAGCGCCTGGCGTTGTCGCGCTTCGATGTCGGGTTCCGCCTGCGGCATGGCAGCCGTGTGCTGCTGGATACTCCGGCGGTGAGCGGCGCGGACGCCGAGCGCACGCGGCTCGCGCAGGTGCTGGGCGAGGAATTCGCAGCGGCGACGCTGCTGGTGCGACACGCGGCCGGCCCGGTGTTGCTGTCCGGCTGGGCCGCTTTGCCGACACGCTCGCGTGCCCAGCCCGACCAGCAGTTCTGGTTCGTTAACGGACGCAGCGTGCGCGACCGGCTGCTGATGAACGCAGTACGCCTCGCTTACCGCGACGTCCTCTATCACGGCCGCCATGCGGCCTATGTGCTCTACCTGACACTCGATCCGCGCCTGGTCGATGTGAACGCGCACCCGGGCAAGCTCGAAGTGCGCTTCCGCGACAGCCGTCAGATCCACGACTTTGTCTTTCGCACGCTCGAGCGGGCGCTGGCGCAGACGCGCCCCGACGCGGCCGCTCTGGTCGACCGGGAGCACGCTGCGCCGCTCGCCGCTGCCGCGCGGGAGTGGCGTTCCACTCCCGGGTTTGCGGCGGGGACCGCGAGCGCGCTGCCATTCGCGGATCCTGCGCGCAACCCCTGGGCGCTGGCGCAGGCGCTCACGGCGGCCGCGGATGATCCGGCTCAGATCCGCGAGCCCAAGGAAGATGAGCCCTTGGGCAGTGCGCTCGGCCAACTTCACGGCATCTACATCCTGGCGCAGAACCGCGCCGGACTGGTGCTGGTGGACATGCACGCCGGTCACGAGCGTGTGTTGTACGAGAAGCTCAAGGCGCAGGCCGCAGCCGGCGCAGCACCCTCGCAACACCTGCTCGAGCCGCTGGTGGTGACACTCCGGGCGCACGAACTCGCGGCGCTGCTGGAGGCGCGCGGCTCCTGGGAGCAGGCGGGCTTCGAAGTTGATGCGCTGTCGGAGACTCAGCTGGTGTTGCGCCGAGTGCCGGCGTATCTCAGGACGCAGGAGATCCCCCGCATCGTGGGCGCCCTGGTGCACGATCTGGCGCTCGATGCGGACACGCACCATCTGGAGGGTGTGGCCGACCGCTTTCTCGGCACGCTCGCCTGCCGCTCGGCGATCCATGCCCACCGCCAGCTGACGCTCCCGGAAATGAACGCGCTGCTGCGGCAGATGGAGGCGACCGAGCGCGCCAATCAGTGCAACCACGGTCGTCCGACCTGGGCACGCCTCACGCTACCGCAGCTCGACCAGCTGTTCCTGCGTGGCCGCTAGCAGGGCGTGGCGCCGCCCGCGCGCGCGCGCATGAGCGCGCCGGCGCAACGGCTGCCGGTGTTGGTGCTCACCGGACCCACCGGTGCCGGCAAGACCGACTGGGCGCTGCAGCTGGCGCAGACGGCGCCGGTCGAGATCGTGAGCGTCGATTCGGCACTGGTTTACCGCGGCCTGGACATCGGTACGGCCAAGCCCGCGCGCGCGCTGCGCGAACGGATCCCGCACCACCTGATCGACATCTGCGATCCGGCGGAGAGCTACTCCGCGGGGCGCTTCGTGGTCGATGCGCTGCGCAGCATCCACGAGATCCACGCCCGGCGGCGCGCGCCGCTTCTGGTTGGCGGCACCATGCTGTATCTGCGTGCCCTGCTGCATGGCCTGGCCCCGCTGCCACAGGCCTCCCCTGAGCTGCGGGCCGAGCTTGACGCCCGGGCCGCGCGGCACGGCTGGGGGGCGCTCCATGCGGAGCTCGCCCGTCTTGATCCGCAGGCCGCCGCGCGTATCGCGCCGGGGGACAGCCAGCGCATCCAGCGCGCGCTCGAGGTGTGCTACAGCGCCGGTCGCCCGATCTCGGAACTGCAGCGCGCCACGGTAAGTCCGCTCAAGGGCTGGCCGCTGCGCTACTGGTCGCTCGCACCGCATCAGCGCGGGGAACTACACGAGCGACTGGCGCAGCGCTTTGCCGCCATGATGGCGGCGGGCTTTCTGGAGGAAGTCAGGGCGCTGCGCCGGCGCACTGACCTGTCGGCCCGTCACCCCTCGATGCGTGCGGTCGGTTATCGGCAGCTGTGGGCGCACCTGGCCGGCGAGTACGACCTCACCGAAGCGGTGCGACGGAGCGTTGCTGCCACGCGCCAACTCGCCAAGCGGCAGTTGACCTGGCTGCGCGGCGAGCCGCAAACGCAGTGGCTTGATCCGCAAGGACAGCTGTCGTGGATTCGAGACATAAGTCGGGAGTTGGGCACCTTTGGGCTTTGATCGAGTCCGCATGATAGGATTGTGACGTCGGTTCCTCGCCATTGGCGGGGTTTAGCTTGTGTGGATCGCAGAACATCGGAAGTTCGGCTGCGGTCCTTTTGTGCTTCCAACAATTCGAAGCTTGCTTTAAAAATAAGGAGAACCCGAATGGCCAAAGGCCAGTCACTCCAAGACCCGTTTTTGAATGCCTTGCGGAAAGAACGGGTGCCGGTTTCTATTTACCTGGTCAACGGAATCAAGTTGCAGGGCCAGATCGATTCCTTCGATCAGTTCGTGGTGCTGCTGAAGAACAGCGTCAGTCAGATGGTCTACAAGCACGCGATTTCAACGGTCGTGCCGGCGCGCAACGTACGCCTGGCGAGCGACGAGGGCGGCGCTGCCGCGGAGACGCCCGCGGAATAATGTCCCCCGCGACGGGAAGCCTGAGTGTTCGAACGCCCGCGGACCGGTGAGCGCGCAGTACTGGTGCGCCTCGGACTAGGCGCACCCGTCGATCCGGAGGACCTGCAGGAGTTCACGCAGCTGGCCGTTTCCGCTGGCGCGGTGCCCGTGGCGACCGTCACCGGGCGGCGCCAGCGGCCCGATCCGCGCTACTTCCTGGGCAGCGGCAAGGCCGAGGAGCTCAAAGGGGTTGCGGCCGCCGAGGCGGCCGACGTCATCCTGGTCGATCACGCTCTGTCTCCCAGCCAGGAGCGCAACCTCGAGAAGCTGACCGAGCGGCGCGTGCTCGACCGCAATGGCCTGATCCTCGACATCTTCGCGCAACGCGCGCGCAGCTTCGAGGGCAAGCTCGAGGTGGAGCTCGCGCAACTGAAGCATATCGGCAGCCGCCTGGTCCGCGGCTGGACGCACCTCGAGCGGCAGAAGGGCGGTATCGGCCTGCGCGGTCCTGGCGAGACGCAGCTCGAGACCGACCGCCGCATCATCGCCCAGCGCGTGCGGGTGCTCACGCGGCGCCTGGCGAAGATCCAGCAGCAGCGCGCAACCGGCCGGCAGACGCGCGCCGAGATCCCGGTGCCCTCACTCGCGCTGGTCGGCTATACCAACGCCGGCAAGTCGACGCTGTTTCGCGCGCTGAGTGGCGCGGACGCCTACGTGGCGGACCAGCTGTTCGCAACCCTCGATCCCACCGTGCGTCGCATCCGTCTGCCGGGAGGCACGGCCGTGGTGGTCGCTGACACGGTCGGCTTCATCCGCGAGCTGCCGCACGAGCTGGTCGCGGCCTTCCAGTCGACGCTCACCGAGGCACGCGAGGCGACGCTGCTGCTGCACGTGGTCGATGCCAGCAATCCGCAGCGTGAGGAGCAGACGCGCGCCGTGGACGCTGTGCTGGAGGAGATCGGTGCGAGCGGCATTCCGCAGCTGCTGGTGTACAACAAGATCGATCGCCTGCAGAGCGCGCCGCGCATCGACCGCGATGCCGAGGGGCGCGCGCTGGCGGTGTGGATCTCCGCCGAACAGGCGCTCGGGCTCGAGCTGCTGGCCCAGGCGGTCGCCGAGCGCCTGGCGCGCTTTGCGCGGCGCGCGCGCCTGCGCATGCCTGCCGCTGCCGGCGCGCTGCGCTCGCGCCTGTATGCGGCACAGGCAGTGCGCGCCGAGAGCACCGCGGCCGACGGCACGATCGAGCTTGCCGTCGAGCTGCCCGATCCGGAACTGCTGCTGTTGGCGCGCACCGCCGGCGTGCAGATCCTCGAGGTAGAGGGGCCGGACATGCCTTGTGCACCCGAGGGCAGCTACCTACAATCCAGCGCGCCCTCGAGCGCGAGCAAGCTGCGCTGACCGCGCGCGACTTTATGGCGTGGAATCAACCAAGCGGTTCGAACAATCAGTGGGGTCGGCGCCCGGGACAGGGCGGTGGCGATCTCGATGAGCGCCTGAAGAGCTGGCAGCGCCGGCTCGAGTCGTGGCTGCGGCCGGGGCGCGGCGGCGACAACAGCTGGCTGTTGTGGCTCGGCGTGGGGCTGGTGCTGTTCTACTGGCTCTCGACGGGTATTTACCAGGTGAAGCAGCCGGAGCGCGGTATCGTGCAGCGCTTCGGCCGGCTGGTGGAGGTCACACTCCCCGGCATCCACTTCCGCTTTCCCTGGCCGGTCGAGAGCGTCGCGATAGTGAACGTCGCCGGGGTCAACTCGAGTGACTTCAAGTCACGGGTACTCACCGCCGACGTCAATCTGGTCGACCTGCACTTTGCGGTGCAGTACCAGTTCGCTGATCCGGTCAAGAAGCTGTTCAAGGTGCGCGACCCGGAGGCGACGCTGAGCGAGGTGGCGGAGAGTGCCATCCGCGAGATTGTCGGCCGCAGCACGCTCAACGAGCTGCTAGTAGGCAGCACGCGCCCGGAGATCACCGCGCGCGCCAAGGAGCTGATCCAGCGGATCCTCGATTACTACGACACCGGCATCAACATCACGACCGTCAACCTCGAGGACGTGCAGGTACCCGATGCGGTCATTCCTTCGCAGCGCGATGCCAACAAGGCGCAGGCCGACAAGGAACGCTACATCCTCGAGGCCGAGGCCTACGCCAACGGCATTCTGCCGGTGGCGCAAGGTGCCGCGGCACGCGTGCAGCAGGACGCTCAAGCCTATAAGGCGCAGGTCAGTGCGCTCGCCGAAGGCCAGGCGGCGCGTTTCACGCAGCTGGAAGGCGCTTACGAACAGGCGCCCGAAGTCACGCGCCGCCGCATGTACATGGAGACCATCGAGGACGTGCTGGCACGCGCGCACAAGGTGCTGATCGACGGTCACGCCGGCAACAACATGATCTATCTGCCCATCGACAAGCTGCTGGACAAGAGTGTCAACCGCGAAGTCGAGCAGAGCGGCGAGCCGGCCGCGGGCGCGCTGCCCAAGGACCAGGATCAGGTCACGGTCGAAGGACGCTCGCGGGGTGAGCGCTGATGAGCACGCGCCTGTTCCCGTGGTTTTTCCTCGCCGGCTTTCTGCTGCTGTTCGCCGCCTTCTCGCTGTTTGCGGTGAACGAGACCGAGTTCGCCATTCGCACGCGTTTCGGCGCCATCATCGACACGCGCTACAAGCCCGGCATTCATCTCAAGTGGCCGTGGGATAAGGTGATCAAGTTCGACCGGCGCATCCTCTCCGAGTCGTACACCGGCGAGACCTTCCTCACCAACGACGGCCGCAATCTGATCGTGGACTTCTACGTCAAGTGGCGTATCAAGGACCCGGCGGCCTATTACAGCGCCGCCGGCGGCAGCGAGGATGTGGCCGGCGAGCGCCTGGCGGAAATCGTCAAGGACGGTATCAAGAGCGTGGTGGCGCAGCGCACGCTGCAACAGATCGTCGCCGCCGAGCGTGCCGCCTTCACCACCGAAATGTTCGGACAGGCGAGCCGCAACGCCGGCGGCCTGGGCCTCGACCTGGTGGACGTGCGCGTAGAGCGCATCGACCTGCCGGACGAGGTGGCGCAGCGCGTCTACGAGAGCATGAAGCAGAGCTTCGCCAAGATCGCCAACCAGCTGCACGCGGAAGGCCAGCAGCAGAGCGCTACCATCCGCGCCAATGCCGAACGCCAGCGCACCGTCATCCTCGCGGACGCCGAGCGCGACGCGCTGCGCACCCGCGGCGAGGGCGATGCGACGGCGACGGCGACCTACGCCAAGGCCTACGCACGCAATCCCGAGTTCTACGCCTTCTGGCGCAGCCTGCAGGCCTACCAGCACGCGCTCGGCAAGGATGGCGACCTGCTGGTGATTACCCCCGACGGCGAATTCTTCAAGTACCTCAAGGATTCGGGCAAGCCGGCGCCGGCGCGTCGCTGAGTACGCGCCCGAAGATGCCGCTGAATCTGTCGGATCTGCTGGCCGCGCTCGGCCTGTTTCTGGTGTTGGAAGGCATTGCGCCGTTTCTCAACCCGCAGGGCGTGAAGCAAGTTCTGGCGCGGCTGCTGCAGGTGCGCGACCGCGAGTTGCGCATCGCCGGTCTCGGCAGCATGCTGGTCGGTATCATCATCCTGTTCCTGGTGCGGTAGGGGTTCGAAGCGTGGGCAAGTTCGTGGTCGTCATCGGCACCCAGTGGGGCGATGAGGGCAAGGGCAAGGTCGTGGATCTGCTCACCGAGCGCGCCGCTGCTGTGGCGCGCTTCCAGGGGGGGCACAACGCCGGCCACACACTGGTGATCGGCGGCCACAAGACGGTACTGTCGCTCATCCCCTCGGGAATCCTGCGCGATCAGGTGCGCTGCTACATCGGCAACGGCGTGGTGCTGTCGCTCGAGGCACTGCTGAGCGAGAGCCGCATGCTGATGGAGCAGGGCGTGCCGGTATTCGAGCGCCTGCGCATCTCACCGCACTGTCCGCTGATCCTGCCCTCGCACGTGCTGCTCGATCGGGCGCGCGAACGCGCCCGCGGTACCAACGCCATCGGCACTACCGGCCGCGGCATCGGGCCGGCGTATGAGGACAAGGTCGCGCGCCGCGCGGTGCGCGTGGCCGATCTGTTTCAGCGCGACCGCTTCGCCGCCAAGCTCGGCGAGGTGCTCGACTTCCATAACTTTGTACTGCAGCACTATTACCGCCAGCCGGTGGTGGATTTCCAGAAGACGCTCGATGAGCAGCTGACACTGGGCGCGCAGATCGCGCCGCTGATCACCGACGTGACGCGCGCGCTGCACGAGCTGCGCAGCAGCGATGCCAACGTGCTGTTCGAGGGCGCGCAGGGGGCGATGCTGGACGTCGACCTCGGCACCTATCCGTTCGTCACCTCATCCAACACCACCGCCAGCTTTGCCGGTACCGGCACCGGTCTCGGGCCGCGCGCGTTCGACGGCGTGCTCGGCATCGTCAAGGCCTATACGACGCGGGTGGGCGCCGGCCCCTTTCCGACCGAACTGTTCGATGAATACGGCGAGCATCTGTCGCGCGTCGGTCACGAGTTCGGCTCGGTCACCGGGCGGCGCCGGCGTTGCGGCTGGTTCGACGCGGTGGCGCTGCGGCGCGCGATCGTCAATTCGAGCGTCTCGGGTCTGTGTATCACCAAGCTGGACGTGCTCGACGGGCTGGACACGATCCGCATCGCGGTCGGCTACCGCCGCGACGGCGGCATCAGCCCCGAGCCGCCCATGAGCGTCGAGGATTACGCCGGTATCGAGCCGGTGTACGAGGAGCTGCCCGGCTGGCGCGAATCCACGGTGGGGGTGACCTCCTACCAGGCGCTGCCGCAGCAGGCCCGCGGCTATCTCGAGCGGCTGCAGGCGCTCGCCGGCGTGCCCCTCGATGTGATCTCGACCGGACCTGAGCGCGATCAGACGATCGTGCTGCGCCACCCGTTCGGAGACTGATCCTTGCAGACTGCGCACGGCGCGCGCGCGGGCCGCCTGGCGCCGCTGGCACTGGCGCTGCTCATCCTGCTGGCGTGCCTGTTGGCGAGCGGCTGTTGGCAGGTGTATTCCAACACCTGGGATGAGCCCGAGCATTTGGCCGCGGGACTGGAGCTGCTCGATCGCGGCAAATACGAGTACGACACCGAACACCCGCCGCTGGCGCGCGTACTGCTGGCGCTGCCGCCCTACCTCGCCGGCGCGCGCTCCTTCGGCACGCCGCCGCCGGAGGGGACGCCTGAGGGTATCGATATCCTCTACTCGGGCGGTCACTACTGGCGCTACCTGACCCTCGCGCGCCTCGGCGCCCTGCCGTTTCTGGCACTGCTGCTGTTCGTCACCTGGCTGTGGGCACAGCGGTTGTTCGCCCGTTCGTACGGCGCACTGTTAGCGGTGGCGCTGTTGGCGACGGTGCCGCCGATCCTCGGCCACGCGGCGCTCGCCAGTCTCGATGTGGCCGCCGCGGCCGTCATTCTGCTGGCGCTGTACGCGCTGCAGCTGTGGCTCAGCAGCGGCCGCAGTCGCGATGCGGCGCTGTTCGGCCTGGCGAGCGGTGTGGCGGTCGCCACCAAGTTCTCCGCCGTGCCGTTCCTCGCCCTGTCGCTGCCAGTGCTCGCCATTGCGCGCAGCGTGCTCGCGCGGCGGGCGCCCGCGGGCGCCGGTGCTGTGGCGCGCAGCCGCCCCGGGCGCTGGCTCGGCGGGCTCATGCTGGCAGTACTCGCCGCGCTCGTGCCGCTGTTTCTGGTGTACGGTCCGCGCGCAGCCAATCCCGCAGGCGTCGCGCTGCGCTTCAACTGGGCGGTCTCCTATCTGCAGCTGATGCCGGGATTCAGTCATGGCCTCGGCACGCTGCTGGCACACCTGTGGCTGCCACGGGAACTCAAGGACGTGGTCAACGGCATCGTGGCGGTCAAGGCGCACAACGACAGCGGGCACCTCGCCTATCTGCTCGGTCGCGTCGCCTCGACCGGCTGGTGGTATTTCTACCTGGTAGCGCTCGCGGTCAAGACGCCGATTCCCTTGCTCGTCGCAGCGCCGCCCGGACTCCTCGGGCTGGCGTGGCGTGGCTGGCGCGCGCGCGATCCCTGGGCGCTGGCCCCGCTGCTACTGCTGGTCACTCTGCTGGTCTTCGCCAGCAGCTTCAGTCACATCAACATCGGCATCCGCCACGTCCTGATTCTTTACCCGTTCATGTGCCTGGGCGCCGCCTGGATTGCCGTTGCGGCCTGGCACGGCGCGGCCGCCCTCAAGCGGCCGGCACGCCTCGGCGCGCGCGGCGTGCTGCTCGGGCTCGCGCTGTGGCAGGTAAGTTGTCTGTGGCGCGCCTATCCGGACTATCTGCCGTACTTCAACGAAGCCGTCCGCGATCCGCAGTACGTGCTGGTCGATTCTGATCTCGACTGGGGTCAGGACCTGTATCGGCTCGAGCGGCGCGCCGCGCAGCTCGGCATCGGCAGCCTCAGCATCGCCTACCGCGGCACTGCCGATCTCGCGCGCGAACCGCTGCCGCCGCATCAGATCCTGCCGCCGCATCGGCCCGTCAAGGGCTGGGTGGCGCTATCCGCTCTGGCGCGCACCCGCAATCTGAGCGACTACGCCTGGCTCAACGCCTATCGCCCGGTGGAGCGCGTCGGCCGCAGCATCGATCTGTACTACATCCCTTAGCTTCCGGGCATCAACTGGCGGTCGCGGCCGCGGCGCGCAGCCGCGTGATGCGGGTGAGCGGTGGCGGATGTGAATAGTAGAAGGCAGCGTAGACAGGATCGGGGGTGAGGGTGCTGGCGTTGTCGCGGTGCAGTTTGACCAGCGCAGTCGCCAGCTCGCCCGCGCTCGCGTAGCGGGTGGCGAACGCATCGGCCTCGAACTCATGCAGCCGCGACCAGAGTGCCGCCAGTGGCGTGATGAAGAAGGTGAATGCCGGCACCACCAGCAGGAACAGCAGTAGCGCAGTGTGGGTCGAGGGCACCGGCACGCCGAGCGCAGCATAGAAACTGTTCTGGCGCGACAGCCAGCCGAGCAAGGCGAGGGCGAGGAATGCCAGCAGCATCGACAGCAGCAGGCGCTTGCGTACATGGTGCAGGCGGAAGTGGCCGAGCTCGTGGGCGAGCACCGCCTCGACCTCCGGTGCTGCCAGCCGCTCGAGCAGCGTGTCGAAGAACACGATGCGCTTGTTGCGGCCGATGCCGGTGAAATAGGCGTTGCCGTGGGTCGAGCGGCGCGAGTTGTCGACCACGAACACGCCCTTGGAGGCAAATCCGCAGCGCGCCAGCAGCGCCTCGATACGCGCTTTGAGCGCCGCATCGGGCAGCGGCGCGAAGCGGTTGAAGAGCGGCGCGATGAACGCGGGCCACGCCCAGGTCATGAGGAAGGTGACCGCGAGCCACAGTGCGAAGCCCCAAAGCCACCACCAGCGGCCGGCACGCTCCATCAGCAGCAGCAGCGCCGCGAGCAGCGGAGCGCCGATCACTACCGCGAGCGCCAGGCCCTTGGCGAGGTCGGCAAAATACAAGGTCCAGCTGGTGCGATTGAAGCCGAAGCGGGCTTCGAGCCCAAAGGTGCGGTACAGCGACAGCGGCAGGTTGACCAGCTGGATGACGAGCGCCACGCTCGCGATAACCAGCAGCCCGAGCCACGGTTGGCTGAGTTGCGTATGACGCCAGAGTGCATCCACCGCGGCGATGCCGCCGCCGAGCGTGAGTGCCAGGGTCAAGAGCGCATCCAGCAGCGTGCCGAGGCGCCCGACGCGCACCTTGGCCAGCGTGTAGTCGGCGGCCTTGTGGTGTTCGGCCGGCGACACCGCATCCGCGAACGGCGCCGGCACATCGGCCCGGTGGCGCGCCACCGCGCTCGCCTGGCGCTGCGCGAGCCACAGATCGAGGACGGCGCCGCCGCCCACGGCCACGATGAACAAGGGTGTCAGCCAGTGCATGCGCGCAGAGTCTACCGCAGCCGCGCACGCACTCGAGTTGCCTCAGCGGGTCGCGGGCGCTGTCGCGATGAGCTCGATGCGGTTACCGAAGGGGTCATCCACGTACACGTGTGCGCGGCCCTCGCGTGCCTCCTCGGCGCACGGGCGGCCGGCGGCCTGCAGCCGCGCGACCAGAGCGGGCAGGTCGCTCACCAGCAGACCCGGATGGGCCTTGCGCGCCGGACGGAACTCCGCGTCCACGCCCAGGTGGAGGCGCAGCGCACCGCGCTCGAACCAGCAGCCGCCGCGGCCGGCGAGCGCCGCCGGCTTCGGCACTTCCGCAATGCCGAGCAGTCCCTCATAGAACTCACGGGCGCGCGCCTCCCCGCCGGCCGGCATGGCCAGTTGGACGTGATCGATCGCTTCGACGCGCAACGCCAGCCTCCCTAAGGTCAGCTCACGGTGCGCAGCGGCACCACGAACACCACCGCGCCGGTCGGCTGGCCGGTGGGCGAGCCACCCGTCGGCTCGACGCTGACCGCCAGCTGCGCCGCCGCGGCGAGTGCCTGCTGCTGAGGTGAGCTCAGCTGCAAGTGCGTGGCGCGCTGCTGGTCGGGCAACACGCCGAGGGACACCGGCTTGCCGTTCTTGGGTAGCGCCCACAGCTCGTAGTCGTGCCCCGCGGGATGGCTGGCAAACACGCCGGCGCGCACCGTGAGGCGCTGCGGCGTGCCCGCGCGGGCGAACACTTCAACCTGCCACAGGAGACCTGCGGGCGAGGAGATCGTAGCCACCTCTGCGGCGCGGCCGGGGACCAGCGTGCGCCACAGCGCGAGCGTCGCCAGCGCGGCCACGAGCAGAACGCTGGCAGCGATCGCCAGCTGGCGCGGCAACTGGGGGCGCGGCATCACCGGTCGCAGCTGGAGGCGCTGTTCGATCGCACTCCACACGTGCGCGGGCGGGGCGAGTGGCTGCAGCTGCAGCAGCAGTGGCAGCAGGCGCTCTTCCCAGAAGCGACAGTAGCCCTCCAGCAGCGGTGAGTCGGCACGCCAGCGCTCCAGGCGCTGGCGTGCCGGGCCGCGCAGCGTGCCGAGGACATACTCCGCCGCGAGGCGTTCGAGCAGGACGGGATTGTCCGGTGCGGCGTTCATGTCTCGAGACAGGTCTTCAGGCTCTGCAGCGCGCGGCGGATCCAGCTCTTCACCGTGCCGAGCGGGCTGCCCAGCAGCTGCGCGATATCCTGGTGTGAGTTACCGGCGACGAAGGCGAGCTGCAGGCAGTCGCGCTGCTGCGGGCTGAGCAGTGCCAGGCAGCGCTCGAGCAGTGCGCCGCCCGGCAGCCACGTGGCCTCATCGCCGCCGTGCTCCTCGCCTGGCGCGACCGGCTCGGGCAGGTCTGGCATCAGCGCGGGCGCGAGCCGCTCGCGCCGCAGCAGGTCGATGGCGCGGTAGCGCGCGATCGACATCAACCAGGCCATGGGTCGCCCGCGCTCAGCGTCGAACTGCGCCGCGCGCTGCCATACCGTCACAAACACATCCTGCAGCGCCTCTTCGGCAACCGAGCGCCGCCGCAGCATGCGCTTGAGGCAGGCGAACAGCAGCGGCGCCACCAATTCGTACAGGCGCTGCAGCGCGGCGCTGTCGCGTGCAGCGCAGCGCGCCAACAGCTGCGCGAGCCGCGCGTCGGACTCGCTGTCAGACTCGGCCGCCTGGTTCATCTCATCCCCGGCATAGAAGCTCGCGGGCATTCTAACCACTTGTATTCACCGCGGCGGGCGCTCCTGGGGAACATTACGCTCCCGCGCACCCGGCGGATGCATCCGTGAGCGCGCGATCGCCGTATGCACATCAGGGAGTGGCGCTGCTGCCAAGGGCCGGGGACTCGTTATGTCCGCCTCGGGCCGCCACGCTCTGTGCGCGCTCGTGGCCGTCGGGCGCGCACCGAGCTGCTCGGTTACCAGCACGGCAGCGGATAGCTGGTGGCGCACGCGCGCTTGGTGCGCTGATGCCTTCAGGGTGTGGTGCTGCTCACCGGCAGCAGTGTCAGCGGCAGGGGCTCTTCGGGCATGCCGCCGATGCTGACGGCGGTGCGCGAGGTGAGGTTGAAGCTCATCAGCGCCACCAGCATGGAGGCGATCTGGGCGCCCGAGAACTCCTGTCGCAGCGCTGCCGTCAGCGGCGCGGAGGCGCCGGCCGGATAGCCGAGATAGGCATCGGCGAGCGCGACCGCGAGTTTCTCGCGTGCGCTGAGTTGGCTGTCATAGTAATTGCCGTCGACCATCTGCGCGCGCGCTTCGGTGAGCCCATCCTGACGTGCAACCTCATAGCGCACAGACTGGCAAAACACGCAGTTGACCGTGCGGGCATTGCGCAGCCGAATGATCTCCAGCAGCGTCGGCGACACCAGACTGTCGTGCCATACCTGCCCATTGAGTGCCACGATGTCTTCCAGGGTCTGCGGCACGCGGCCGAGCGCGCTGTCGCGGATGGGATTGCCGGTGTGGCTGCCGCTGGCAGTGACGCGCGCCTCAGCCATCGAGCTGCGCTCCATGGCGCACCAGATCACGCAGCACGCGCGCGGTGCGGATGCGCGCATCGAGGCAGCCGAGCGCCTCGATGAGAAATACCAGGCCGGGTTCGCCGAGCTGCTGACCCACCTGCGCCGCCTGAGCGTCGGTCAGCGACTGCGGGTCGAGGCCATAGGTCTCAGTGAACGCCAGGATGGCGCGCTCGCCGTCCGAGAACAGCGTGCTGCGCTCAACGCCGCCGGAAAGCACCACTGCGCGCCGCTCGCCACTTGCCGCCGGCAGCGGTGCATAGGGGTTCGGGGCGGCGAGCTCGCCCTCGTCACGGTGCAGGCGCGCCAGCGTCAGCCGGCACAGTTCCAGCAGCTCCGCGCTCACATAGGGTTGTGCCCACAGGCCGCGCCACAGGCGCGCGAAGCTTGCGGCCGGCGCACCGGCGGCCGTCAGATGACGGTCGAGGCTGAGGCTGGTGATCTCATCGGCGGCCATGGCGACAGTGTAGCAAGGGGCTGGCGCGCTGCGGCACGCGCCGCTGCTCAGCGTGCCACCCAGCCGGACGCGAGCAGCGGTTCACTGAATTCGCGCGCGACGCGCGGATCGGGGCGCGCGCAGCGTGGGTTGACGTGCGGCGCGGGAATGCGCGCCAGCATGTCGCGGATGACGTTGAGCCGCGCCTGGCGCTTATCGTTCGCGCGCACCACGATCCACGGCGCCTCGCTCTGGTGGGTGCGCAACAGCATGCTGTCGCGGGCGCGGCTGTAGTCGCGCCAATGACGCAGTGCGGCCTCGTCCACCGCACTGACCTTCCACTGCTTGAGCGGATCGCGCTGCCGGGCGCGCATGCGCTTGGCCTGCTCCTCGCGTGAGATGTCGAGGTAGTACTTGAGCAGGAAAATCTTCGAGCGCACCAGCGTGCGCTCGAAGCGCGGCACCGCCTCGAGAAACTCCGCGTGCTGTTTCTTGGTGCAGAACTTCATCACGTACTCGACCCCGGCGCGGTTGTACCAGCTGCGGTTGAACAGCACGATCTCCTGCGCCGCGGGCAGGTGTGCGATGAAGCGCTGGAAGTACCACTCGGTCTCTTCGCGGTCGCTCGGCTTACCCGGGGCCACCACGCGCACCTCGCGCGGGCTCAGGTGTTCGACGATGCGTTTGATCGTACCGTCCTTGCCGGCGGTGTCGCGTCCTTCGAGGATCACGAGCACCTTGTGGCCGCGGGCGATGACGAAGCGGTGCAGCTTGACCAGCTCGATCTGCAGGCGGCGCAGCTCGCGGGCGTAATCGTGGCCTCCCAGTTTGGGGGCACGCTCAAGTCGGGGAGACTTCTTGGCTGTCATGGGATGACCCGTCTGCCGCAGGACCACGCCCGCCTGCGGCCATTATCGGCGCCCCGCCACGGCGCAGGCTACACTCGCACTAGCAGGCCAGCGGGAGAACGACCATGTCCAAGTCGAAGGGCTCGCCCAAGGTGGTGGTGAGCAAGGACGGGCCTTACCTGGTCAGCGGCGGGGTGCCCCTCGCCAAGCAGACCATCGTCGCCGACCGGGAGGGCGGCTCGCAGGAGTGGAAGGAGAGCGATCACTTTCCGTCCCAGGACAGCTACGCACTGTGTCGCTGCGGCCACTCCAAGACCAAGCCCTTCTGCGACGGAACCCACCAGAAAGTGGGCTTTGTCGGCACGGAAACCGCGAGCCGTGAGCCCTATCGCGCGCAGGCGCAGCTGCTGGAAGGTCCGGCCATGTCGCTGACCGATGCGGAGGCACTCTGCGCGTTCGCCCGCTTCTGCGATCCGAACGGCCAGGTGTGGAACCAGGTGGCGCAGACCGACGATACGCGGGTGCGCGCCGAGTTCGTACGCCAAGTGAACAACTGCCCTTCGGGCCGGCTCGTGGCCTGGGAGCGCTCGACCGGCAAGCCGGTCGAGCACGCGCTGCCGATCTCGATCGGCATCATCGAGGATCCGCCCGAGCGTGTGAGCGGACCGCTGTGGCTGCGCGGCGGGATACCGGTAACGGCCGCCGACGGCTTTGCCTACGAGGTGCGCAATCGCGTCACGCTCTGCCGCTGCGGGGCTTCCAAGAACAAGCCGTTCTGCGACGGCTCGCACGCTGCGATCAAGTTCCACGACGACAAGTAGTGGCAACAGGCGGGCGGGCGGCGTCAGCGGCGACGCGCCCGCAAGCCGAGCCACAGCATCAGCGCGCCGAAGGCGAGCAGCACCAGTCCCCACCACAGGTTGACGTTGATGCCGAGCGCAGGCGCGTAGGTCGCCGGCGAGCTGGTCAGACCGAAAACGCTGAGCAGCACGCCGAGGAGAGCAAACATGGCGCCGAGCGGCAAGCGGATGTCAGGACCCACGTGGGCTCTCCTTACCAGAAGGCAATATTGAGGAATATCGCGCCCGCCAACACCAGCGCGGCGAGGCCGGCCGGGCGCAGATACCACGCCTGATCAGGCTCGCGCTGCCGCGCGGTGAGGGAATACACCAGACCGACCAACTCCTGTTCCGGTCGCGGCCGGGTGACCAGACTCACCAGCGCGGTCACCACGAAGCAGGCGCAGAACGCCCAGATCGCGGTCCAGAAGTTCTGCGCCATCTCGCTCGGGTAGCTGTGCAGCACGTCGAGCCAGCCACCCTTGATACCGGGCACGCTGCCGCGGGGCAGCGTCAGCCCGTGGTGCAGAGCCGCCGCCGCCGTGCCGCACAAGAGCCCGAAGAACGCTGCGTGACCGGTGGTGCGCTTCCAGAACATGCCAAGCAGGAAGGTCGCAAACAGCGGCGCGTTCACAAAGGCGAACAACAGCTGCAGCATGTCCATGATGTTGTTGAAGCGGTTGGCCACGTAAGCCGCCGCCACCGACAGTGCGATGCCGAACACGGTGGCGAGCCGCCCCATGCTCAGGTAGTGCTGATCGCTTGCGCCACGGTGCAGATAGGCCTGGTAGATATCGTAGGTCCACACGGTGTTGAAGGCGGTGACGTTGCCCGCCATGCCGGACATGAAGCTGGCGAGCAGCGCGGTGAGGCCCAGCCCCAGCATGCCGTGCGGGAAATAGTGCCCGAGCATCAGCGGAATGGAGAGATCGTAGTTGAGCGAGCCGTCCGCCTTATGCGGCAGCGCGAAGCCGCTGCTGCCGCCCCCCAGGGTGGAGGCGATGGCGATCATCCCCGGGACGATCACCAGGAATGGAAACAGCATCTTGGGCACTGCCGCGATCAGCGGCGTGCGGCGTGCGGCTGACATGGAGTGGGCCGCCATGGCCCGCTGCACCACCAGAAAATCGGTGCACCAGTAGCCGAAGGACAAAACAAAGCCGAGACCCATGAGCACGCCGAACCATTCCACCCCCATGGGGTTGGCCGAGGCGTGCCCCAGTTCGCGCCAGGTGCTCGACCAGGCCTGCGGCGCATACCCCTGGACGCTCGCCACGTGCGCCAGGCGCGCGGTGAGGCCAGTCCAGCCGCCGACGTCCTTGAGGCCGAGATAGACCAGTGGCGTGAAGCCGAACACGATCAGGAAGAACTGCAGTACCTCGTTGTAGATCGCGGAGGTGAGGCCGCCGAGCAGGATGTACCCCAGCACAATCAGCGCCGAGAGCCAGACGCTGAGGCTGAAATCCCAGCCGAGCAGCAGATGCAGCAGCAGGCCCATCGCGTACATGGAGATGCCGGAGGAGAACACCGTCATCACGGCGAAGGAGATGGCATTCAGGGCCCGGGTTTTCTCATCGAAGCGCAGCTTCAGGTACTCGGGCACCGAGCGCGCCTTCGAGCCGTAATAGAAGGGCATCATGAAAACGCCCAGAAACACCATCGCCGGGATCGCCCCGACCCAGTAGAAGTGACTGGTCGCCATGCCGTACTTGGCGCCCGAGGCGGCCATCCCGATCACTTCCTGGGCACCGAGGTTTGCCGACAGGAAGGCGAGTCCGGCCACCCAGGCCGGGATTGAGCGCCCGGAGAGAAAGTAGTCGCTGCTGGTCTTCATGTAGCGTCGCAGCGCGAAGCCGACGCCCAGCACGAAACCGAAGTACACCGCCATGATGAGCCAGTCAATCGTGGCCGGATGCATGCTTCCCCCTGTCCGCCGTCCCCCGCGGGGACCTCGCTAGCATGGCAGCTGCGCCGCGCTGTTCATAGCGGCGGGGCGCGCGCGTATGCTTGGGGCGGGAGCGTGGCCATGAACATCTACGAACAGAATCTCGACAAGAACCCCGCCAACTACGTGCCCCTGTCGCCAGTCAGTTTCGTGGAGCGCAGCGCCGAGGTGTTCGGCGACCTGCCGGCGGTGGTGCATGGCGCGCGCCGCTACCTGTGGCGCGAGACCCGTGAGCGCGCGGCGCGGCTCGCCGCCGCACTGCAGCGGCTCGGGGTGGAACGCGGTACGACCGTGAGTGTGATGCTGCCCAACACGCCGGAGATGATCGAGGCACACTACGCGGTGCCGGCGCTGAATGCCGTGCTCAACACGCTCAACATCCGTTTGGATGCGGCGTTGCTCGCCTGGCAGATGCAGCACTGCGAGTCGCGGGTGCTGATCACCGACCGCGAGTTCGCGCCGGTCATGGCGCAGGCGCTGCGCATACTGCGCGAGGAACACGGACGCAGCGTGCAGGTGATCGATGTGTGCGACAGCGAGTACCAGGGCGGCGGTGAGCGGCTCGGCGAGTACGAATACGAGGCGCTCATTGCCCAACAGGCCGCGGCCGCGCCCCTGAGCGGCCCGCGCGATGAGTGGGATGCCATCGCCGTCTCGTATACCTCGGGTACCACCGGCAACCCCAAGGGCGTCGTCACCCACCACCGCGGTGCCTACTTGAATGCGGTCAGCAACGCACTTATCTGGGGCATGCCGCAATTTCCCAGGTACCTGTGGACTCTGCCGCTGTTTCACTGCAACGGCTGGTGCTTCCCCTGGACGGTGGCCATGCTGGCGGGCACGCAGGTGTGCCTGCGGCGGGTGGAACCCCAGGCGGTCTTCGACGCCATCCGTGCCCACGGTATCGATCACTACTGCGCCGCGCCCATCGTGCACAACATGCTGGTCAACGCCGAGCCGGCGCTGCGCGCGGACATTCGCCAGCGCGTGCGCGGCATGGTCGCCGGCGCCGCGCCGCCGGCGGCGATGATCGAGGGCATGGCGAAAATCGGCTTCGATCTCACTCATACCTACGGTCTCACCGAGGTCTATGGACCGGCCGCGGTGGCCGCCAAGCGCAATCACTGGCAGGAGGAGAGCATCGCCGAGCAGGCGCGCCTCAATGGACGCCAGGGCGTGCGCTACGTGCTGCAGGAGGGGATGACGGTGCTCGACCCCGATACCCTGAGCGAGGTCAGCGCCAACGGCGAGATGCTGGGCGAGATCATGTTCCGCGGCAACATCGTGATGAAGGGTTATCTCAAGAATCCGCAGGCGACGGCGACGGCGTTCGCCGGCGGCTGGTTCCACACCGGCGATGTGGCGGTGCTGGACAGTGATCACTACGTCAAGATCCGCGACCGCAGCAAGGACGTGATCATCAGCGGCGGTGAGAACGTGAGTTCGCTCGAAGTCGAGGACGCACTCTACCGGCACGCAGCGGTCATGACCTGCGCGGTGGTCGCGCGTCCCGACCCGAAATGGGGCGAGGCGCCGCTCGCCTTTGTCGAGCTGAAGCCGGGCGCGACGGCCACTGCCGAGCAACTCATCGCCCACTGCCGCGCACTGCTCGCCGGCTTCAAGATCCCGCGCGAGGTGCGCTTCGAGAGCATTCCCAAGACCGCGACCGGCAAGATTCAGAAATTCGTGCTGCGCGAGCGCGCACGCTCGGCCAGCGCCATCGAGTAGAGGTGTGCCATGACGATGCCCGCCGAACCGCTCGTCCTGCACGCGCGCGATATGCGCGGCGTGGTCACGCTCACCCTCAATCGCCCGCAGGCCTTCAACGCGCTGTCGGAGGCCATGCTGGCGGCACTGCAGGCGCAGCTCGATCCGCTGTTCGATGACGCCGCCGCACGCGTGCTGGTGCTCGCCGGCGCCGGTAAGGCATTCTGCGCGGGGCACGATCTGCGCGAGATGCGTGCCGCACCGGCGTTCGAGTATTACCAGCGCCTGTTCGCGCAGTGCAGCCGGATGATGCTGTCACTGCGCCGGCTGCCGATTCCCGTGATCGCGCGCGTGCACGGGGCGGCCGTCGCGGCCGGCTGCCAGCTGGTCGCGCAGTGCGATCTGGCGGTGGCCTCCAGCGCCGCACGCTTCGCGGTCAGCGGCGTCAACCTCGGCCTGTTCTGCTCCACCCCGAGCGTGGCGCTGTCGCGCAACCTGCAACTGAAGGAAGCCTTCGAGATGCTGGTAACCGGAGCGTTCATCGATGCCGAGGAGGCCCGTGCGCGCGGCCTGGTCAATCGCACCGCCGCCCCCGCCGACCTCGACGCCGAGCTCGAAGCCGTGACGGCGAGCATCCTCGCCAAACCGCGGGTGGCCGTCGCGCTCGGCAAGGAGCTGTTCTACCGCCAGGCCGAGCTCGGCATCGAGGCCGCCTACCAGGCGGCCGGCCACACCATGGCGTGCAACATGATGGACGCGGCGGCGCTCGAGGGCGTGCAGGCCTTTCTGGAGAAACGCCCGCCGAGCTGGGCGGACGCCGCACCAGGCAGCTGAGGACAGGCATCCCGCCACCGATCTGGACAGCGATGGGCTGCCGCAGCGATCGTCAGCCGTCGGTGCCAGCGAACGGGCGCGCCACATCCATGCGCGCGGTGACCGGTGGCATCGGGTACTTGAGTCCGCTGGCGCAGTTGAACAGCACCACCTGGTCGGTCGGGGCGATGCGGCCGCTGGATGCGGCCGCGAGATAGGCGGCGTAGGTGGCCGCCCCTTCCGGGCTGAGCAGCAGGCCGTCGGCCGCGGCCACGTGGGCGCGCGCCGCCTCGATCTCGGCGTCTGCGACCGCCAGCGCAAAGCCCTGGCTCTCACGCAACGCACGCAGAATCAGAAAGTCGCCCAGCGCTGCCGGTACGCGGATTCCGGAGGCGATGGTGTGCGCGTTTTCCCAGGGCGTGGCGCTGTCGGCACCGGCGTCGAACGCGCGCACGATGGGCGCGCAGCCAGTGGACTGCACCGCCACCAGGCGCGGCAGTGCGCCGCTGATCCAGCCGAGTTCGCGCAGCTCCTGCCAGGCTTTCCACATGCCGATCAGTCCGGTACCGCCACCGGTCGGATAAAACACCACCTGCGGCAGTTGCCAGCCGAGTTGCACGGCGAGCTCCAGCCCCATGGTCTTCTTGCCTTCGATGCGGTAGGGCTCCTTGAGAGTCGAGACATCGAACCAGTCATAGCGCGGCTTGCCGGCCTGCACCAGGCGCGCGCAGTCGTTGATCAGGCCGTTGACCCGCCAGACCTTGGCGCCCTGCAGGGCGATCTCGCTCAGGTTGATCTCCGGGGTATCCTCGGGACAAAAGCAGAACGCCTCCATGCCGGCTTGCGCGGCGTAGGCGGCCATCGCGGCGCCGGCGTTGCCGTTGGTGGGGATGGCGAGGCGGCGCACGCCATGCACCTTGGCCATCGACACCGCCAGACACAGGCCGCGCGCCTTGAACGATCCGGTTGGCAGGCGTCCCTCATCCTTGACCAGCGGCGGGCGCGCGCCGGCGGGACGCCCGCTGCGGCCGAGCGCGATCAGCGGCGTCTCCACTTCGCCGAGACTTACGACGTACTCGGGCGCCGGCACCGGCAGCAGCTCCTGCCAGCGCCACAACCCCGGTGCGCGCGCCTCGAGGACCGCACGCGGCAGCTCGCGGCGCAGCGCCGCGAGGTCATAGCGCACCAGCAGCGGCTTGTTGGCATCCGACAGGCCCTGCAGCCGGCCGATGTCATAGTGCCCGCCGGTGAGGCTGCACTCGAGGTGCGTCGCGTAGCTGTAGCGCATTCTGACTCCGTGACGCACCCGCGCCGCCCGGACGCTCGCGCGCAGCCGTTGTGATACAACCGATCGATGCAGGAGCCGCAGCGCAGTTCCCAGCCGCAACTGATGCGCATCATCGGCCGCTGGAGCATGGTAGCACTGGCGGTCAACTGCGTTCTGGGCAGCGGCATCTTCGGCCTGCCAGCGGTGCTCGCCGGTCTGCTCGGCCGCGCCAGTGTGCCCGCGGTGCTTGCCGGAGCTGTGGGCATGAGTGCGATCATTGCCTGCTATGCGGAAGTGGCCTCGCGCTTCAACAGCAGTGGCGGCACTTATCTGTATCTGCGCACGGCCTTCGGCCGTCTGATCGGCGTGCAGGCCGGCTGGCTCACGCTGCTGGTGCGGATCACCGCCTGCGCGGCGAGCGTGAATCTGCTGGTCTCCTATCTGGGCGAGTTCTGGCCGGCGGCGACGCATGCGGCGCTGCGCGCGCTGATCAGCGCGGGCTTCGTGGGCGCACTCGCGGCGATCAACTATCGCGGGGTCGGCGGCGGCGCCCTGATGAGCAATCTCGCAGCACTCGGCAAGCTCGCCGCGCTCGCCGTACTGTGTGGCGCAGGCCTCGCCTGGCTCACGAGCCACGCCGCCCCGACGCTGCCGCCGGTTGCGGCAGATGCCTCGGCGTGGCTGCACGCGCTGTTGCTGCTGCTGTTCGCCTATGGCGGCTACGAGGCGGCGCTCTTTCCGCTGGGTGAAGCGCGTAATCCGCAGCGCGATGTGCCCTTTGCGCTGTTTGTGGCGCTCGGCGTGGTCGCCGTGCTGTACACGCTGCTGCAGTGGATCGTGGTGAGCGTGCTGGTTGATCCGGCCGCGAGTGAGCGCCCGCTGGCCGATGCAGCGCGCGTGCTCCTCGGCCCGTGGGGCGCGGCCTTGATCACGATGGGTGCGCTCATCTCGGTGTACGGATTCACCAGCGCCAACATGCTGGCCTCGCCGCGCGGCATGTTCGCGCTCGCCGAGCAGGGCGACTTTCCGGCGGCCTTTGCCCGCGTGCACGCGCGCTACCGCACCCCTTACGTCGCCATCGCGGTGTTCGCGCTGCTGGTGCTGGCGTTTACGCAGTTCGCCGACTTCTCCTGGAACGTCACGCTATCGGCGGTGGCACGGCTCTTCTACTACGGCGCCGTGTGTGCCGCCGTGCCGGTGCTGCGTCGCCGCCAGCCACGCGCGGGCAGCTGGCAGCTGCCCGGCGGGCCGCTGCTGCCGGCAGCCGGCATTGCCGTGTGCGCGCTGCTGCTCACGTGCGTCGATTTCAGCAAGTCGCTCATCCTGCTGGCGACGATCGGCGTCGCGCTGGTCAACTGGCTGGCGGTGCGGCGCGCGCCGGCGGGTCCTACAGCGTGACCTCGCCGATCTGCACCAGCGGCTGGGTGTTGGTGTAGTTGGGGATGTCGGCCATGATCTCGCTCGCGTGCGGTCCGAAGGCCTGCTGGAACGCCGCCAGCGAATCGAAGCTCAGGTGGCCGACGGCGATGTAGGGCGCCTTGGACCCCGGCTCGCCACCACCGAGTCCGCCCTCGGCGCTGATCGAGCGGCACTGCGGTCCGCACTTTGCGCGCACCATCGGCATGTGCTGCTTGACGTAGTAGTTCATATCGAAGCGCGCGCCCGGGGAATTCGGGTAAAGGACGGACACCTTGATCATGGTCGACTCCTTCGTGGGGACGGCGGCAGTCTAGCTGCCCGGCGCGCGCCCGTGCCAGCGCCGCCGGCACGCTGTGCGCTCCTTCAGCGGCGCGTCCCGCGCAGCGCGCGGTAGATGGTGTTGCGCGAGATGCCGAGCAGGCGCGCCGCCGCGGTGACGTTGCCGCGCTGCTGCTCGAGCGCGGCGTGGATCGCCGCCACCTGCAGATGCCGCAGACTCGGGCGCTGCGGGTCGGTGTCCGCTGACACCACGGCGTCTGCGGCTGCGGGCGCCACCGCCGCGGCGCCGGCGTGCGTGGCCTGGCCGGCGCGCACGTCTTCGAGGAAATCCTCCGGCAGGTGCGCGCGCTCGATCACGCCGTCCTCGGCCATGACCGCGGCGGTCTTGAGCACGTTGCTCAGCTGACGCACGTTACCGGGCCAGCGGTACTGCCGGAACAGCTCGCGCACCTGCGCGCACAGGGTCGGGACGGGCGTCACGCCGCAGTCGGCGAGAATGCGCTGGGCGAGAACCGCGAGGTCACAGCGCTCGCGCAGCGGCGGCAGCCGCACCGTCAGTCCGTTGAGGCGATAGTAGAGATCTGCGCGGAATTCACCGCGCTCGAGCATCGCGCGCAGGTCGCGATGGGTGGCGCAGATCACGGCGATATCGACGCTCAGCGCTTTGCTGCCGCCGAGCGGGGTGACCACACGCTCCTGCAGCGCGCGCAGCAGGCGGCTCTGCAGCGCGGCCGGCATGTCACCGATTTCATCGAGGAACAGCGTGCCGCCGCTCGCGGCGGCGATCTTGCCAATACTGCCGCGGCGGCGCGCCCCGGTGAAGGCGCCTTCCTCGTAGCCAAACAGCTCCGCTTCGATGAGCGACTCGGGGATGGCAGCGCAGTCGACCGCGACGAACGGCTTGGCGGCGCGTGGCGATTGGTTGTGGATGGCACGCGCCATGACCTCCTTGCCGGTGCCGGTCTCGCCGCAGATGAGGATCGGGATCTCGTGATGCTGCGCCCGGCGCAGCTGCTGGATGGCGCGCGTGATGGCAGGCTCGCCGAGGTCCAGCTCCTCCAGGCGATAGCCGCTGCGGGCGCGAGGCGGCGGCGAGACGCCCGGGCGATCGCCGCGGGTCACGGGCGAGGTGCGCATCCGCAGCGCCGCGCGGCTGAGCTCTGCGCGGGCGCTGACACGCACACCATTGGACAGACACAGACTGACGAGCCCTGCGCCCTCGCGCTGGCAGCGATCTACGAGTGCGTCGACCGACACGCCGAACAGCGAGGGCATGGTCTGCGCCAGCAGCGCATCGACCGGCACGCCCAGCTGCATCAGCCCGGCGTCGTTTGCCGCCACGAAGCGGCCAACGGCATCGAATGCCGCGATGCCCTCGGCAATTGTTCCCAAAAACTCAGGGCGCAGGTGGAAATGGATGCGCACCGCCTGGCTGAAGCGATCGACGAACAGGTGATTCTCGATCAGCTGCGTCGACATGCGCACCAGCGCCATGGTGTGGGCGTGATAGCTCTCCTTAGCGCCGGACACATCCAGCGCGCCGATCACCCGGCCGTGCGGATCGCGGATCGGCGAGCACGAGCACGTGAGGAAGCGGTTCACGGCGAGAAAGTGCTCGCTGCCATGGACCAATGTCGGCCGCTCCTCGGTGAGGGCGGTCCCGATGGCGTTGGTGCCCTTGCTGAGCTCGGACCAGGCGACACCCGGCCGCAGCGCAACGCGGTCGGCGCGCTCGAGAAAGTCGGCATCCCCGAGGGTGTGGAGGATCATCCCGGCGGAATCCGTCAGGATGACCATGCTGTGAGTGTTGAGAATCTGCTGGTGCAGCGTCTCCATCACCGGAACGGCATGCGTGTACAGAGTGCGGTTCTGCTCTGCGAGCCGCGCCAGCTCGATCCGGGATACCGCACTAAAGTCAGGCTGCAGGCTTTCGCGCAGCCCGAGCTGGCGCGCACGCGCATGCCAGGATGCGACTTCTGCAGGCCGCTCCTTGCCCGCGCGGCCTTTGAGCCGCGGGTCAAACTCCACGACGCGAGCCATCAGATCCCCCTCGTGGCACGGCCCGGTCAGCGGCCGCGCGCAGCAGCACCGCCGGAGGCGGCGCGCCCAATCGAGCCCCCAGTCTAATCCCCGACCCGCGTCTCATGAAATCGGCGCTGCGATCCTGCAGGGGCTGTCGTCCGGCAGCTTGGGCTGAGGCATTGGAGGGCTAAATTTTTCCGGCAACGCGCGAATGTGTCATGCCGCAACAGGTGTTGCGTCCTGGAACTCCCGCCGCAGGCACTGTGTCACAACGGAGCAGCGCGGCGCTGCAGCGGCACGCCGCGCGCGCAGTCAGCACATCATGAGCCCCAGGTCCACGGCCACGAGGGTGGCACGTGGTTTGCATTCTTCGTTGCGCGGCGCGTTGCCGCGTAGTCGATGCAGCCAGCGAGGAGACGAACGTGAGCACCGCGAAGATCGAGCCCAGCACACACGGGCGCGTCCATGTGAACTTCAAGAAGCGCTATGACAATTACATCGGGGGTAAGTGGACGCCGCCGGCCCGGGGGGAGTACTTCGAGAACGTCACGCCGGTCACCGGGCGTGTGTTGTGTGAAATCCCGCGCTCCGGTGCTGACGATGTCGAGGCTGCGCTCGATGCCGCGCACGCGGCCCGCGCCAAGTGGGGCAGCACCTCGGCGGCTGAGCGTGCCGTGATCCTGAACAAGATCGCCGACCGCCTGCAGGAGAATCTCGATTACCTGGCGACCGTGGAGACCTGGGACAACGGCAAGCCGATCCGTGAGACCACGGCTGCCGATCTGCCGCTGGCGATCGACCACTTCCGCTATTTCGCCGGCTGCGTGCGCGCCCAGGAAGGCTCGATCGCGCAGATCGACGATGACACCGTGGCCTACCATTTTCATGAGCCGCTGGGGGTCGTCGCCCAGATCATTCCATGGAATTTTCCGCTGCTGATGGCGACCTGGAAGCTCGCGCCGGCACTCGCCGCGGGCAACTGCGTGGTGCTGAAGCCGGCCGAGCAGACCCCGGTGTCCATTCTCGCGATGCTGGAGCTGGTGGGCGATCTGCTGCCGCCCGGGGTGTTGAACGTGGTCAACGGCTTCGGGGTCGAGGCGGGCAAGCCCCTGGCATCGAGCAAACGCGTGGCCAAGGTGGCCTTCACCGGCGAGACCACCACCGGGCGACTGATCATGCAGTACGCCTCGCAGAATCTGATTCCGGTGACGCTGGAACTCGGTGGCAAATCGCCCAACATCTTTTTCAAGGACGTGTTGGCGCAGGACGACGCCTTCTTCGACAAGGCAATCGAAGGCTTCGTCATGTTCGCGCTCAACCAGGGTGAGGTGTGCACCTGTCCGTCGCGGGCGCTCATCGAGGAATCCATATACGACAAGTTCATGGAGCGCGCGCTGAAGCGCGTCGCGAGCATCAAGCAGGGCGATCCGCTCGATCCGGCCACCATGATCGGCGCGCAGGCCTCGAGCGAGCAGCTGCAGAAGATCCTTTCCTACATGGACATCGCCCGCCAGGAAGGCGCCAAGGTGCTCGCCGGCGGCGGCCGTGCCAGCATCAACAGCGGCCTCGAGGAGGGTTACTACGTGCAGCCGACGGTGCTGCGCGGCAACAATAAGATGCGCGTTTTCCAGGAGGAGATTTTCGGCCCGGTAGTGTCGGTCACCACGTTCAAGGACCAGGCGGACGCGCTCGAGATCGCCAACGACACGCTCTACGGCCTCGGCGCCGGCGTGTGGTCGCGTGACATCAACACCTGCTACCGCATGGGTCGGGCGATTCAGGCGGGGCGGGTGTGGACCAACTGCTATCACGCCTATCCCGCGCATGCGGCGTTCGGCGGCTACAAGCAGTCGGGCATCGGTCGCGAAAACCACAAGATGATGCTCGATCACTATCAGCAGACCAAGAACATGCTGGTGAGCTATTCGCCCAAGGCACTGGGGTTCTTCTAGCAGTCGGGAACGCAGCGCGCGCGGCTCGTTGCGCGCGCCGCGCTCCTGCAGATGCCATGACGATGACCCGCGTCAGCGCCACCGCAGCCGGCCTTGAGCTGATCAGCAAGCTCGCCGCACGGCACGGACCGCTGATGTTTCACCAGTCGGGCGGCTGCTGCGACGGCAGCGCGCCCATGTGCTTTGCGCGCGGTGAGCTCTTGGTCGGGGACGCGGATGTGCTGCTCGGCGACATCGGCGGCCAGCCGTTCTACATGGGCGCTGCCCAGTTCGAGTACTGGATGCACACGCACCTGATCATCGACGTGGTCCCGGGGCGCGGTGGCATGTTCTCGCTCGAAGGTCCGGAAGGGGTGCGTTTCCTCACGCGCTCGCGTCTGTACAGCGATGAGGAGTGGGCGCAGTTGCCGCCCGTCAGATCGGGCGCAGCGACCGGCTGACACCTAACTCCGGCGCGGTTCCCCTTTGTGGCCGAGCGTTGCTAATATCCGCACGCATGGGAGGTCAGCGCGCGCACTCGGCGCTGTGGCGTGGCACGCTGCGGCGCGAACTCGCGGTGCTGCTGGTGCTGAAAGGCCTGGCACTGGCGCTCTTGTGGCTGCTGTTCTTCTCAGGTGACCGGCAGCCACCGGCTGGCGCCGGCCCGACCAGCGCGCGCCTCGGGCTCGAGCAACCCGCGCCGCCGCCGGCGGCTCGTTCACGTGATTGACCTGCACGTCGTTGCGCTGTCGCGCGCGCAGTTCGCGCTCACTGCGCTTTATCACTTTCTGTTCGTGCCACTGACTCTTGGCCTGTCCATGCTGCTGGTGATCATGGAGTCGGTGTACGTCATGACCGGTGCAGAGATCTGGAAGCGCATGACGCGTTTCTGGGGGATGCTGTTCGGCATCAACTTTGCCATGGGGGTGGCCACCGGCATCACCATGGAGTTCCAGTTCGGCACCAACTGGGCCTACTACGCCCACTATGTGGGCGATATCTTCGGTGCGCCGCTCGCGATCGAGGGCCTGATGGCGTTCTTCCTCGAATCGACCTTCGTCGGCCTGTTCTTTTTTGGCTGGGAGCGACTATCGCGCGTCGGGCATCTCATCGTCACCGCGCTGGTCGCGCTCGGCTCGAGTCTGTCAGCGCTGTGGATCCTGATCGCCAACGGCTGGATGCAGAACCCGGTGGGGGCGAAGTTCAACCCGCAGACCATGCGCATGGAGCTGACCTCGTTCCGCGAGCTGCTGTTGAACCCGGTGGCGCAGGCCAAATTCGTCCACACGGTTGCCGCCGGCTACGTGGTCGGATCGGTGTTCGTGCTGGCGGTGAGCGCCTGGTACCTGCTGCGTGGCCGTAACCTCGATCTGGCGCACCGCTCAATGGCGGTAGCCGCCAGCTTTGGGCTTGCGTGCGCCCTCTCGGTGGTGGTGCTTGGCGACGAATCCGGTTACCTCGCCAGCGAAAACCAGAAGATGAAAATCGCCGCCATCGAGGCCGAGTGGCACACCGAGCCAGCGCCGGCGGGTTTCACGCTGTGGGGCTTCCCCGATCGCACCGAGCATGTGACACACGCCGAAGTGAAGGTGCCCTGGCTGCTCGGGCTGATCGCGACGCGCTCGCTCGACAAGCCGGTGCTCGGCATCTTCGAGCTGGTGGCGCAGGCGCAAACGCGCATTCACAGCGGCCTCGCCGCCTATGCGGCGCTGCAGACGTTGCGCCTGCATCCGCAGGACCGCGAGGCGCAGCAGCAGTTTGCCGAACACCAGACGGATCTGGGCTACGGGCTGCTGCTGCTGCGCTACACCGACAATCCGCTGAGCGCGACCGCAGCGCAGATCAACGCCGCCGCCTGGTCGACCGAGCCGAACGTGCCGGTCCTTTTCTGGTGCTTCCGCGGCATGGTGGCACTCGGCCTGTTTTTCATCGGGCTGTTCGCCAGCGCCTTTTATCTGGCGACGCGCCACCGTGTCCTGGAGAACCGCTGGTTTCTCAGAATCGCTTTCTGCAGCCTGCCGCTGCCCTGGATCGCCGCCGAGCTCGGCTGGGTGGTGGCCGAGTACGGCCGCCAGCCCTGGGCGATTGACGGCGTGCTGCCGACATTTCTCGGCGCATCGCCGGTAGCGGCGATGAATGTCGCGCTGTCGCTCGGTGGCTTCGTGCTGTTCTACTCGGCGCTGGCAGTGGTCGATGTGTATCTGCTGGTGCGCATGATCCGCCGCGGCCCCGACGGGCTCGGTTACTGGCCGCTGCCGCCGGCGCCGCCGCCGCTGACGGTCTGAGGGAGCCGCGATGCCTGACTACGCGACACTGCGGATCCTCTGGTGGCTGATTCTCGGCGCGCTGTTGATCGGCTTTGCGGTCACTGATGGCTTCGATCTCGGGATCGGTGCGACCTTCCGCTTCGTGGGCCGCTCGGATGAGGAGCGGCGCGCGCTGCTGGAATCGATCGAACCGGTGTGGGATGGCAACCAGGTGTGGTTCATTCTGGCGGGCGGCGCGACCTTCGCCGCCTGGCCGCTGCTATACGCGGCCGCGTTCTCTGGGCTGTATCTGGCGATGTTTCTGCTGCTGCTGGCGCTGATCCTGCGGCCGGTCGGCTTCATGTACCGCAATAAACTGAGCGCGCCGCGCTGGCGCAACGCCTGGGACTGGGCGCTCACGCTCGGCGGTGCGCTGCCGCCGCTGCTGTTCGGCGTCGCCTTTGGCAACCTGTTTCTCGGCCTGCCGTTCCACTTCGACACACTGCAGCGTCCAGTATTCACCGGCGGCTTCTTTGGCCTGCTGCAACCGTTCGCACTGCTGGTGGGAGTCGTGAGTCTCGCGATGCTGATCATGCACGGCGCCGCGTACGTCGTTCTCAAGGTGGGCGAACCGATGGCGACGCGCGCGGCGCAGCTCGGGCGGGCCGCGGCCATGCTGTACGCAGTCGCTTTCCTCACTGCCGGCGTCTGGGTGGCCTATGGCATCGACGGACAGGTCATCACCGAGGTGAACACCGCCGTGCCGATCAGCCCGCTTGCCAAGCACGTCGCGCTCGTCCCCGGTGGTTGGTTTGCGCCGTATCGGGAGCGCTCCTTCTTCTGGCTGATCCCGGCAGTCGCACTGTGCGGCGCGGCCGCTACCTGGGCGCTGCTGGGTGCACGCCACGCGGGTGCCGCATTCATCGCCAGCGGCGTGTCGCTCGCAGCCACGATTCTCACCGGCGGTGTGGCGCTGTTTCCGTTCCTCATGCCCTCATCGACCCATCCGGATCAGGGACTGACGATCTGGGATGCCGCGAGCAGCGCACACACGCTGTTCATCATGCTGCTGGTCGTCATCGTGCTGCTGCCGGTGGTGCTGGCCTATACCGCCTGGGTGTACCGCGTGCTCAAGGGTCAGATCACGCTGGAGCAGATCCGGCGGCACACGGGTCTCTACTGAGGAAAAGCGACCATGTGGTACTTCAGCTGGATTCTCGGAACTGGACTGGCATTGACCTTTGGCGTGCTGAACGCGATCTGGTACGAGGTCAGGGACCGGCCCGCCGAGCAGCACGACGAACGGCGCCCGCCGTCGGCGCACTAGCGCGCAGCAGGCGCCTCAGATCACTTTTTCGGACTGCAGGGCGGTAATTTCCGCGGCGGTCAGTCCGAGCTCGGCGAGCACCTCCGCGGTGTGTTCCCCGAGCAGTGGCGAGCGTGTCACCTCGGACAGACTGTCCGAAAGTTTGATCGGATTACCGACGCTCAGGTACTTGCCGCGCTTGGGATGGTCGACCTCGACCACCGTGCCGCTGGCCCGCAGCGAGGGTTCGGCAGCCAGTTCCTCCATCGACAGGATCGGCCCGCACGGAATGTCGTGGCGGTTGAGTTCCGCCATGGCCTCGAACTTGGTCTTGGTCATCGTCCAGGCCTCGACCGCAGCGAACACACTCTTCAGGCGCGGCAGCCGGGCGGGCGGCGTCGCGTAATCCGGATCGGTGATCCACTCTTTCTTGCCGATCACGGCGCAGATTTCCTTCCACACCGGCGCCTGGGCGATGAAGTACAGATACGCGTTGGGATCGGACTCCCAGCCCTTGCATTTGATGATCCAGCCGGGCTGGCCCCCGCCGGAGGCGTTGCCGGCGCGCGGCACCGCCGAGCCGAACGAACCGTCCGGGTACTGCGGGTATTCCTTCATCACGCCGGTGCGCGCCAGGCGCTGCTGGTCGCGCAGCTTCACCCGGCAAAGATTGAGCACGCCGTCCTGCATCGCGACCAGCACCTTCTGGCCGCGGCCACTGCTCTTGCGTTGATAGAGTGCACAAACGATGCCGAGTGCCAGGTGCAGCCCGGTACCGCTGTCGCCGATCTGCGCGCCGGTGACCAGCGGTGGTCCGTCATCGAAGCCGGTGGTGGAGGCGGCGCCGCCGGCGCACTGCGCCACGTTCTCGTAGACCTTGCAGTCCTCGTACGGGCCGGGTCCAAACCCTTTCACCGAGGCCACAATCATGCGCGGATTGAGTTCCTGGATGCGCTCCCAGGTGAAGCCCATGCGATCGAGCGCGCCCGGGGCGAAGTTTTCGACCAGCACGTCGCAGTGCCTGATCAGCCGCTCGAGCACGGCCTTGCCGCGCGGGTGCTTGGTGTCGAGCGTGATCGAGCGCTTGTTGTGGTTCAGCATGGTGAAATAGAGACTGTCCGCGTCCGGCACATCGCGCAGCTGCTCGCGGGTGATGTCGCCGGCGCCGGCGCGCTCCACCTTGATCACCTCTGCGCCGAACCACGCCAACAGCTGCGTACAGGTGGGTCCCGACTGCACGTGGGTGAAGTCGAGGATGCGAACGCCGTCTAGTGCCTTGCCCATTCCGGATCTCCGTGTGCCGCGGCGTGCAGCGCCGCGAAGTGCCGCGCGCGCATGGGTTTCACCACGAACAGGGCGAGCGCGGCGGCCAGCAGATTGAAGGTCATAGCGAGCAGGAACACGCTGTGCCAGCCCCGGGCGAGCGCGATCGCGCTCGCCGGCGCCACCAGCAACGCGCCCGCGCCCTTGGCCGTGTACAGCATACCGGCATTGGCCGCAGCGTACTTGGCGCCGAAAGTGTCGCCCTGGATCGCGGGAAACAGGCTGTAGATCTCGCCGAACACGCCGAAGTAGAGCCCGGTCAGCAGTACGAACGGCAGCGGCTCGCTGCCGATGCGGCTGAGCATACACAGCGCCAGCGCGCCGATCACGAAAGCGAGCGCCATGGTGTTCTCGCGACCCATGTGGTCGGATACCCAGCCAAAGAAGGGGCGTCCGACACCGTCGAGGATGCGTTGCAGGTTGATCGCGAACACCCCGGCCGGCAGTAGGATGCCGAGCAACTGCACCGGCACTTTGGCGACGTGGAGGTCGCGCGCGATCGGCGTCATGCAAGCGATCAGTGTCAGACCGCCGGAGGCGACCAGCACGAACGTGACATACAGCACCCAGAACAGCGGGCGGCGCAGCACTTCGCGCGGACTGAAGCTGCGCGGCGACTGAGTGCGCCGGGTGGCCTCGCCCAGGTAGGAGGCGGGCGCCGCCCGCAGTCCGATGGAGGCGAGCAGGACCACGGCGCCCTGCAACAGTCCGAAGTACAGGAACGCGTGCTGATAGCCGGACACGGCAATCATGCGTGCAATCGGCGCCACCGTGAGCGCGGTGCCGGCGCCAAAGCCGGCGGCGGTAATGCCGGCCGCCAGTCCACGCCGGCTCGGAAACCACTTGAGGGCGTTGCCCACGCAGGTGCCGTAGACCGCCCCCGTGCCGATGCCGCCGACCGCCGCCGCCACGTACAACAGCGGCAGCGAGTCGGCGATCGAGTTCAGGGTCCAGGCGAGCGCCACCAGAACGGCGCCGCCGGCGACCACGGGTCGTGGACCGTAGCGATCGACCAGATAACCCTCGATCGGCACCAGGGCGGTCTCCAGTGCGACGAACAGGGTGAAGGCGATCTGAATCGCGGGGCGCCCCCAGTGGAATTTGGCATCGATGGGGTCGACGAACTGCGTCCAGCCGTACTGCAGATTGGCGACCGCCGCCATGCTCAGCAGTCCGAGCGCCAGCTGCGTCCACGGATGCGACAGAGGTCCGGGAACAGCGTCAGTCTTGGGGTCGGCGGGTACGAGCACTGCGGTCAACGTTCCTCGCTGGAGGAGGACTTCTGCACTCATTTTATATCTGATATACCTGATAAATACCTGCGCCATTCGCGCGCGACATAACTGACACAGATCGAGTCAAGAACCATGAAGATCGCCATCATCGGCTGCGGTGCCATCGGCGGCCTGGTCGGCGTCAAGCTGGCGTTGGCCGGCGAGCAGGTGACCTTCATGGTGCGCGGCGCGAATCTCGCGGCCGTGCGCGCCCACGGCGTGAAGCTGATTCAGCACGATGGCACCGAGCTCAGCGCGCGCGATGTCGGCGCGAGCGATGATTATGTGAACGCGGGCGCGCAGGACATGGTGATCCTGGCGGTCAAGGCACATCAGCTCACGGCGCTCATCGAGCAGGTGCCGCAGCTGTTTGGCGCGCAGACCGTCGTAGTCACTATGCAGAACGGCATTCCTTACTGGTACTTCCACCAGCACGGCGGAACGCTGTCCGGCACCGTCCTGGGCAGCGTCGATCCCGGTGGACGCATCAGCCAGAGCATTCCCGCCGAGCGCGTCATCGGCTGCGTGGTGTACCCGGCAGCCGAGCTGGTCGCCCCTGGCGTCATTCGCCAGATTGAGGGCGACCGCTTCCCGGTCGGCGAACTCGACGGCAGCAGCAGTGCGCGTGTGCAGCGGGTATCCGAGTGCTTTACGCGCGCCGGCTTCAAGGCGCCGGTGCTGACGGACGTGCGCGCGGAGATCTGGCTGAAACTGTGGGGCAACTTGACGTTCAATCCCATCAGCGCGCTGACACGCGCGACCCTGGTCGATATCTGTCAGTGTCCGCCCACGCGCGCGCTGGCCGTGGCCATGATGACCGAAGCACAGGCGATCGCGCAGAAGCTGGGGATCAGTTTCCGCGTGCCGCTCGAGCGGCGCGTGGCCGGTGCCGAGAAGGTTGGCAAGCACAAGACCTCGATGCTGCAGGACGTGGAAGCAGGCCGGCCGCTCGAGATCGACGCGCTTCTGGGTTCCGTCGTGGAGCTGGCGCGCCTCACGCACACCGCCACACCGCATATCGATGCCGTGTACGCGCTCATGTCCCTGCTCGCGCAGACCAGCACCGGGCAGCTGTAATACTCAGGCGCCGCTGAGGGTGCGTATCGCGGGGACTTGCTCCGCAGCCACGTAGTGCGTGATGCGCGGCTCCTGGCGCAGCAGCTTGCGCGCCTGGTCCTCGATCAGCCGATCCGCCTGGGTGACCCGCCGATGCTGGCGCATGTGCTCGAGCCAGGAGTCCACCAGGAAAGTCTCGAGGATGCGCTCGGGCTGCGCGGTGTCCTGGTATACCTGCCAGGCGTAGGCACCGTCGCGGCGGCGCTCGCGGCCGATCTGTTTGAGCGCCGCCAGCAGCTGCGCGCGCTGCGGTGGCTCCACCTGGTACTCGACCGTGACGAGCACCGGGCCGGCATCCTGACTCACTCCGGGCGCCAGCACCGGCTCGGGCCAGTGCATCGAGGGTGTCAGGTCGGCGGCGGGCCCGGAGTGCAGCCGCCAGCGACGCGTCGCGAGCGTGGCCACCAGCGCGCCAGCCGCGGCGAGGTAGTGGGCGGCGGGCAGGCCGGCGCGGTCGGCGAGCCAGCCCCACAGCGCGCTGCCGAGGGTCATGGTGCCGAAGAACACCGTGACGTAAGCGGCCAACCCGCGTCCGCGCACCCATTCGGGCAGTGCCACCTGTGCGGAGACGTTGAGGGTCGCAAGCACCGCGATCCAGGCGATGCCGGCGAGCAGGCAGGCGAGGATTGCGACCCAGTCCGCGCGCGCGGCGCCGAACATTGCGAGCGCGACCGCCGTGCCCAGCTGGCCCAGGACGATCACCTGATTGGGACCGGATTTGGCGCGCGTGCGCGGCAGCAGCAGTGCGCCGATCACTGCACCAAAGCCGATAGCGGCCAGCAGCACGCCGTAGAGCGTCGGGCCGCCGCGCAGCTGCGTGCGCGCCACCACCGGCAGCAAGGCCCAGTAGGCGCTCGCGAACAGGAAGAAACCGATCGCACGCGCCAGCGTGGAGCGCAACTGCGCGTTGTTGCGCGCATATCGCACCCCGGCGCGCATGGCGCCGACCAGATGCTCGGCCGGCAGCGCCGTCTGGCTGGCGGTCGCCCGCGGACACCAGCCGTAGATCACCGCGATGACGCCCAGATTGCTGACCGCGTCCAGCCAGAAAGGCGCAGCGATACCACCGGCCAGGATGACGACGCCGGTGAGCGCGGGTCCCAGCACCCGGCTGATGTTGATGCCGAGACTGTTGACCGCTACCGCAGAGGAGAGCGCCGTCTTCGGCACCAGCATCGGTACGATCGCCTGCCAAGCCGGGGTCTCGAGTGCGCCGAGCGTGCCCACGAACAGGATGAACAGCAGCAGCAGCAGCGGTGACACCACGTGCAGCGTAATGAGCAGCGCAAACAGCGCGGAGAACAACGTGGTGAGGATTTCGAGCGTGAGGATGAAACGGCGCTTGTCGAGCATGTCGGCCAGCGCGCCGGCCGGCAGTGCAAACAGGAACAGCGGCAGGCTGCTCGCCACCTGCACCAGCGAGACCACCAGTGGGCTGGGGTCGAGGCTCGTCATCAGCCAGCCGGAGGCGGCGTTGTACATCCAGCCGCCGATATTCGAAACCACCGTGGCGATCCACAGATAGCGGAATACCGGGTAGCGCATCGCCCCCCACGCAGAGGTGGCGTGCTGCGCGGGCGCTGCGCTGCTCACCGGCGGATCGCTCACCGTCCGGACCTGCTCAGCTCAATAGCTCGACCCGTCCGCCGTTCAGGTGATACATCGAGCCGACGATCTTGATCTTGCCGTCTTTCTCCAGCCCTGCGAGCACGCTGCTGCGCGTGCGGATGTCAGTGACGGTGCGCCGCACGTTGGTCGCTGCGACGGCATCGACAAACTCGCCGTTCTTGCTGGTGCGCGCACCGGCGTACTGGGTGGCGGCGACAGCCGGTTTGATCTGATTGAGAAGCCCGGTGAGATGTCCGAGCTCGACGCCGTCGATGGCTCCCTTGATCGCGCCGCAGGCGGTGTGGCCGATGACTAGTATCAGTTTCGCGCCGGCCGCCGCGCAGGCAAATTCGAGGCTGCCGAGGATGTCGTCGTCGGCGATGTTGCCGGCGATGCGCGCGTTGAAGGTATCGCCGATACCGGCGTCGAGGATGATTTCCGCGGGTGCGCGCGAGTCGATACAGCTGAGGATCGCCGCCGCCGGGTACTGGCCGCCGGCGGTCGCGCGCTTCTGTGCCAGGTAGTCATGTGCCTTCATCTTGCCGGTGCGGAAGCGCTCGTTGCCGCGCAGCGCCAGCGCGAGCACCGCGTCCGGTGTCAGCGCATCGCGCTGCGCCTGGGTGAGAGCGGCCGCCGCGGAGACGCGCATCGCTGGCGGCATGGCACTCACGGCAGCGGCGGCAGCGAGTCCGAGCAGCGAGCGCAGTACGCTGCGGCGCCGGGCCAAATCGCAACAGGAGCGGTCGGTGTTCATGTTAGGTCTTCCGTCTTCTTGACTTCGCAATCGGCCACGCGATAGTCATCTCATCATGGCCACGTGCCGCCACAGGCCGGTCGCGGATTCTTCTCGTGGCCGCCGCCGGCGCGCTCGCGTTGGCCTGCTACCTCGCGCTCCAGCTCAGTCCCTGGCCTGCGGTACTGGTGATTCGCTGGGCGTTCGATTGGGACGCGCGGCGCGAGCTGCCGCGCAGCATGTGCCATCGGGGGTGGCCGCGCAACTCGACCTGGCCTATGGCGCAGCTAACCCTGACATGCGCCTCGATGTATTTTATGCGGCGACCCTGACTGGCGGCGAGCCGCGTCCCACGCTCGTGTGGGTGCGCGGCGGCGGCTCGATCTCCGGCAACAGGCGCAGGTCGGTAACTACCTGCGCATCTTCGCCGCTCACGGTTATACGAGCGTCGCGCTCGACTATTCCCTGGCGCCGGCGCATACCTACCCGACACCGCTGCGGCAGGCGAACCAGGCGCTGGCGTTTCTGGTCTCGCAGGTCACGCGGCTGCACGTCGACCCGCGCGTCTGGTGCTCGCCGGCGATTCGGCCGGAGCGCAGATCGTCGCGCAGCTCGCCAACATCATCACCGTGAGCAGCTACGCCTCCGCGCCTGGATATGCGGCGCGCGATCCAACCGCAGCAGCTGCGCGGACTCATACTCTCTTGCGGCCCCTACGACACGCGCGCCGCGCAGGCGCACGGCTTGCGCTGGTTGTTCCTGCGTACGCTGCTGTGGTCGTACAGTGGCTCGCGTGACTTCATGCGCGACCCGGACTCTGCCACCGCCGCGGTTGGCCTGTATCTGAGCGCGCGCTTCCCGCCGAGCTTCATTTCGGTGGGCGACGCCGACTCCCTGAGTTCGCAGTCGTCGCAACTCGCCGCTGAGCTGTTGCGCCGCAGCGGTAGATGCGCTGTTCTCTCCGGCCGGCACCACCCGGCGCTGCCGCACGAGTAGCAATTTAACCTCGACTCGGCGGCGGGCCAGCTGGCGCTGGCACGGTCGCCTTCCTCGCCCGCCGTTAGCATCTACCTCGACAGCCGTTCACCTGCCGCGGTTAGAATC